>Ga0154005_100487_pt1 | contig 15942 bp, 15 predicted proteins | sample TSFL089MetaG_FD_104698 | JGI IMG/M metagenome (GOLD analysis project Ga0154005, IMG submission 104698) | Attine ant fungus gardens microbial communities from Florida, USA - TSFL089 MetaG | ecosystem: Host-associated > Fungi > Mycelium > Unclassified | place: USA: Florida, Lake Talquin State...
TAATAGGTCACATGACTTGTTGTACAATGCCCTGTGGACACTAAGTTGACTCTTAGTCGCTTACAGTTGTCCACAGAGTGTTCACTGAGTTGCTAGGATCTTACAGTTGTCACCACTGCCCTGGTCTAAAACTGACACACCTCCATTTCATTGGATCCTTGGAACAGGACCTGCGACCATAAGAGACAGAAGAGCTCAGACGTTACCCAACTGGTAGACAATTGTATTGTATTACTTCAAAGACAAGAACTGTACGAAGTACTTTAGTGTATGGTAGGATAGTAAGATAACTATTACATACCTCAGACACTCCCCAACTGGTAGACGACTAAGGGAATATGCTACAAGTACCTTGAGACTAGAGAGCACATTTTATATAATTACCCACTCTACGATAAGTCATAGAGATTCGTTGACTCATCTCTGGCATCTCACTTAGTTTTCTTACAACAAGTGCTTTCTGCTTCCAGGACAATATCTCCTCCCTCCCACTGCACATTCAACTTGCGTCTCTAGCTAGTTTCCTGCCTTGTGTCTCCAAAACTGTCTCCTCCCCTTTTCTTTCTTTCTCCTGTTTCCATATTTAAGTAGACACGTTGTGTATTACCACGGCCTGCCACCGAGCCCGTAACCCCAGCCAATTGGATTGCCCGGCTGACGTCTTATCAATGGAATTACATAATAAGCTAATACTGTTTTTGCCAAGAAACTCAACTGAGGTAGTAGGTTCCAGGCTTGAAGCTCTAGGCTTGGGAGTGTCAATGGGGTTAGTCGACCCCGGATCAGCTCCTTGAGGCTTGACACCTCCAACAAGAACAACCTATTCTCCGTAGGTGACTTCTAACAGCAGGGTGCACAAAGACGTTTTCGAAGGGCTGGGAGATCTTGGACTAAACGCCAAGTAGAACGGCTGATATTCAACAATCAGTTTACAATCATGCGCCCCTAAAGGCCAAGTAGAACGACTGGCTTTTAGGTTTACAGGTAGGTACTTTATATAGAGAATGATGTACCAGTATCTACCCGGTGAAGGAGCATTGGGGCCTCACATACATCCCTAAGGGAATAGAGAAATACAAGAATGATAAGCGGAGAATTTTGATAGAGCAACGAGGTGCACTCGGATAACTGCAGTGTAAATGAGTAGGTAGACTAGATGATGAAAAGAATTCACCAGGAAATACTCCATCAACATCTCGCAATGGAATGTACCTTGTTTTGATCAAAAAAAATTTATGGTAACAATGTCGCTGTATTGTCTGAGTTGCCTGCAAAATCTCCCTACAGTAGTGCACCACATACATGATGGCTCATTTTAGTCTCAATTTTAGTCTCTCATCCTCTTGTATGGACCTGCTTTCACTTTTACATTTTTGTCCTCATTCTAGGTAAAGGACAATCAGGATCTCAGGTGTCACCATAGCATGAACGACTGAGGTGTATCTACATTTAGTATAAAATATGTAGTCGTTAGGCAGAATGAGTACCCTCACAGATATGAGGGCAGACTAGTGGATCATGGATGCGGTACTCGGTGTGTATGCGATACTCGGTGTGTCAGTCCAATTCAATACTAGGAGCCCTTTAAATCCAGACGTCTTCCCCCTTAAGTCAGGTCTCATGGCCTTGTATTCTTTTGGATTTTGTGGGTCTTGAATTTGATAAATAGCGCATCAAATAGATTTATCTACTTGACCAGAGTCTACTAGATGCTGGCTTACATCACAATCATCACTCTGGGAATCACTCCGGGAAGGCAAGAGAGCGGACTTCTTGAATCCAAACGGCGGCAGCATCGGGGAATTCCCAGACCATTACACCAGCACCTGCATAATATGAGCCGGGGTTCAGCGAGATGGCAAACTGATCATACTCACTCCAATCTTGGTTCTTGGCCTGTTGAACACATTGAGCCAAAGTGGAAGTTGGTACAAATCCATTAGCAGCGTCACTACCAGTGGCTGGCTTTCCAATGACGAGTTTGGACAGAGGAATGCCACTGGCAGCAATCTGGAACAAGGCAGATTGCGGCCATACATCAGAGGATGTAAATAGAAGACTGTTACAGTCAGTATATTCTGTGGTACCCTCTGCAAAAATGATGATTTCATAAGAGTCAAATGGAAGGGATCGACTGACGGTTGTAGAACTAGGTTCAAGTGTCAATCCTTCCATGAGTGGGAGAGGGAATTCAAAGCTCACCTGAACATTATACCAGTCAATCAGATTCCCGACTTCTTGGTGGACTGTGAGATAGGCGCCTCCGCCGAACTTGTTGGGAGAAAACCTGGGCCCTATTCAATGACTCTGTCTCCATCTCTAAATAATCCTTGTCATACCATGGTGCGACGGCTGTTTGAACGATCAGTTGTCGAATCACATTGTAATATTAGATGACCAACGAGCATGGGTGAGGATGAAGCTGTTCTGTGGGAGCTGGCTGCGAAGCTGCTTCGTGAAAGAAATAACCCATTGCTTCACAGGAGGGTCAAGTTAAACTGTCTTTCAAGAAGCGCAAGGCAGTCACCTCGGCCTTTCCGTCGCCTGCATTGATAGCATTGAAATCCTTTGACAACATATTTATCATTCAATTAGCAAGATAAATTTAAGCACCTCATAATCAACATCGACACCATCCAAGTCATATTGTTTCACGAAAGTGGCCATGTTATTCGCAGTTGCAATCGGATCGGCACCAGAGGAAGTCGGAGCGTCGGTTGAACCAAAAAGGGAGACGATAAGTGAGATTCCAGCCGAAGCATATTGTTCTTTGATGCTAGAACGCTGTGCGTCGGTGAGCCAAGTCCATTCCTCGGCCTAAAATTGGAATTCCACAATCCAAGAATAAATCTCTATCGTCAGATGAGACTAAAAATTCACTTTATCAAATGGTCCCTCTGTCAAGAGAAAAGAGAGGGCACTGTGGGTGCGTTAGATATGATCCTACGTGCCAGATCCAACTGACAAGACGTTATAACCCTGAAAACATCCAGGTGAGGAGAAATCATTACGTGCCGAGTACAGGACTCCTACCTTCACCATATCTACTGGAGGGGGTCCAGTTTCACCCGAGACGAATTTGTCGCTGTAGATCACGAATCGAGGTGCAGAGGGAATTGCATCTTTGACTCGGGTTGTTAAGAAGCTCCTCGCAGTGTCAGTGAGGTTAAAAGGTATAGCGGTCACCGCAAGGAGACCAGAAATTCCTGAGACGATAGCACAGATATGTTTGAGTCTGTACATGTTTTTCCCTCGAGTGCACCAGACGTAAGATCTACGAAACTTGATGGGCCACTCTCTCATTTCCCTTTGCCTGGTTAAGTATTCATTTGTCAAGACATGTGAAGAGAAGGACCCTTTTGCATCGTCAACCACCTGCCGACCCTTTCAGAAGGATAATGAACTGCACATGGTTCCCTTGTCAAAGTCAAGACCCATATTCTGTGCCAAGGATTCCATAACAGTAACACGCTCTTATAAGAGCTGCCCGCAGGGAAAGATTTTAATTATATCTTTTGGGGGAGATTGAGAATCATTGTCCAAGGTCCGGGCCTTCTCAATAACAGATTAAGGAGAATGCACCTGGCACTTAATAATGCATGAATACTCAGTCATGAGCGAAGTGAGTGAAATGAGAGATGGAATCCTCATCTGAGCGCACTCGGCCATCCCATAGATTTGGATTTCTGTTTCGAGAACATGAATCGGATTACAGATCTGACCAGTGTACAAAAGGTCAGCAGACATTCAAAAGTGAAAGGTACATGCTGCAGGTTCTTTGGGAACAAGGTGAAGGTCTTTAGTCACTTCGTTTGTTGTGACTAAAAATAACGTGAATATGGTATCCAGAGCCAACATGTCGATCATTGTTGTATGCGCACGGCGCTAAGTCGGGAAAACATAATTACTTTTGTTAAGATAGCGTTATCTAGTTTGCACTGTTCGCGTGGGACGGCAATATCCACGACCATAGATTGGACACGTAAGGCAGGCTGAGCACTGTCTTCTTTCTCGCACCTCTAAGACACAGTGAACAGAGTCGGTCCAATATCAGCTACATACCTGCGGCCGGTGTATGAAGAAAGGTGGATATGGTGTGTGGAGGGTACCATGCCAGCTCAGGCACTCCAGCTTTCCCCACACTTTTGTAAGGAAGACACCCCAGAGAGATGAAAGCTCTCATACTCGAACTTCTTCGGCAAGTTGACTCACCTCGTCGCCCTACGACTGATGGCTTTGAAGCCACAAAATTTTCACAGACATTCGGGGTACCATGTGTGCCTCTTGATCACCACCTTCACTAGAAAACTTCGTGAGAACTTCGCATACACATCTACCATCATTGATGGTCATAGCATTGTGTATCCTGTCTTCTTACAGTTCGGACCGCGTCTTAGCGCTAGATAACTTACAGTGGTAGATGCCGAATTCAAAAAAAATCAGCTGTTCAAACACGTGAAATCGCCAAGTCATAGCCTCCAGTCGGTAGGACACCTGAAGCACACCTGAGGACGGAGAGATGCTTTGAAGCGCCGCGCAGCATGCGGACGACTTAAATTCCAATATCGTCCCATCAGAAGATAACTCATGTCCGCATGGTAAAACCTCACCCACTACCATTCACTACCAAGATCACCGTCACATCCCTGAGGAGGCCTTTGCTGGCTTACTCGGCATACGAGATGAGAAAGAACCTTCTTAGACTTCTTAGACAAGGCTAGTGCCTGTGCCAAGTCAGGCACTTCAAGACCCAACCCGAAGGAGATAATTGTTCTGACTGCAGACATACAATATTTGGAGGATATCGTTTTCATTATCTCGATCTCCAATGTCTTAATCCCATACTTCCTGGCTATTGGGTGCTCCGTTGATGTTCAGCATTTACCTGCACCTTTTCTTTTTCACTACCACCTCCCCATAGATGTTTCGTTGACATTGAAAATCCCAACATCATTTCTCCAAATCTTCCCTCTGTAGCTCGGCAGAAAATCAATACCAACCACAAATAATGAGCTAGGTATTGTGTGAGCCTGATTCCGAGAACACCAGTCCGCAAAATTTGGACATCGTCAGGATCTCCACAGCATTATCCACCACTTGATTTCTTGACAACCTTCTGAGAAATGTGCATCTAGGCGTCAAGAGGTCATATGTGTGTCGTCAATGTTGAAATGGACCACCGTATCAGCGGATCGATATAATCCGCTCCATACATTTTCTTGGAATTGTCTCTCCCCTCTGTCGTCTACCTTAAATGGTGGCGTCTGAGTAATTTACTTCTCTTCAGTTGAAATAGTGTTTTAGGTAGATAATTAGACAAATTATACAGAGGTATCTTGTATATAACTTTCAGAATAAATACGACGAGATTGATCTATAGCTTCTTTGCATTAAACTTAGCTCATGTCAATTTTCAGAAAAATGTTATTGCATAAAATACAAAATGTTATAATTATACAGGCCACGATTCGCTACGAACACTAGTAATCCACGATGAAGGGGCATGTTTTAACTGTAAATTGAGTGTCAGGCTTCAAGACTTGGAAAAGTTGATGACATTCGTACCTGCCAGACCATGAGTCCGCTGCCTAGAGAGGAAGTGGGTCAGCCAGACGAGTATGTCGTACGTAAGCTCGAACACTCACTCCAGCCTCTTTGTTTCGCTTGCCTTAAGCAGTCAGCTAGGAGAGATGTCGACATAACTCCGCTATCTGCATCTGAAGGAATCGCAGGCTTTCCGATGACAAGTTTGCTCAATGGCACGCCATTTGCAGCAATCTGGAAAAGGGCAGACTGAGGTGCATTATTTGAAGATGTCGTGAGCAAGTTTTTACAGGTAGTATATTCATTTGGACCCTCTGCTTGACATGTCAGGTATCAGAAAAGAGGAACGGTTGGAGACTGACGGTTGTAGAATTGGACGTTGTACCAATCAATCAGAGAGCCGACCATTTGGTGAACCTGAAGGTAACCTCCTCCTTTGTAATTTGGACCAAACCTGAAATATTTTTCTAGCCAACGCCATAGACTATTAGCATCCTGGCTTACCATGGTGCAACAGCTATACAAATTTCAAATTATCAGAGCCAAAGTCTTCTTTGAGGACTACAAAATACATACGAGCATGTGTCAAGATGTAAGTACCGTGGGGCAACTGTGACCTAAGCTGTTGGGTGAAAATTTTGAGCCAATTCTAGATGGAATTTTTCTGTTAGTAGTGGCACCGAGTTCAAAAATACTTCAATGATACCTCGGCATTTCCATTTTCAAAGGCAGCAAAGTCTTCATAATCCACGTCAACACCGTCTAGATCATATTTTTTCACCCAAGCCGCCATACTATTAGCAGTGAGTACTGGATCGGCACCAGATGTAGTGGGGGTATCAGTAGATCCAAAGAGGGAGACAATCAATTTGATGTTGTTGATATGATATTGTTTAAGAACAAAAGAGCGCTGACTAGCTGAAAGCTGAGTCCATTCTTCAGCCTGAGAACGACATATGATGAGCTGCTAAGGACTCTACTTCAGGGAATCGTAGGTCCTCACTTTGTCCCATGCACCATCCAATAACAAGAATGCTAGTGCACTGAATAAGAAGAATCCAGTTGGCATCGATCAGGTGCTGGTAAATGTCCTCACATAACGCTATAACCCTAATATTCACAAATGTCAGCTACTACCTCCCTGCGCAATGCCCTCTCACTTTGATCTGTGACACTTCAGGTGGCCCAGTCGTCCCATCATATGCATTGGTATAAGCCAAGAAAATAGGATTAGGAGACGTAGCACGGGGCAAAATATCCGAGGTTTGATCATCCCTTCTTGCATCCCTTCTTGTCAGCGAGGCAGTACGGGATAAAACAGTGTGAATCCCGACTACCAGGAACGATAAACGTGTAAACCAGTTTAAAATCATCCTGAGGATGGATTCCCCCGATACCTGTAGAAGACCTAGGATTTTATACAAGATGTTCTTGAGTTTTAGCCAGTTCTAAATATATCGGCTGAAGTTTAGTTGATGGGCCATCATTGTTGTAAATTTCAGTGATCTTCATATGAGAATTTCGGTTTCAACGAGATGAACACTTAGCGTAGATGCCCTTTAAGTATCTCACTATGGGACACTACTGATTCTTCGCTTCCTCCTGCCTCTAACCTAACATTGATGTAAATACATACTACCGTGATCATTGATGACTAAATTAGATTGACTTCTAGAATCGGAAAATTAGTGCTGCGGACAAATCTTGGTTTCACAAGGAATGTCAATTCACATCTGATTTAAGTACACGATCTGAAACAATATCAAGACACTGGTGTTTCAAGGACGTTTTGGAGATCTGTTTTAACATAGTCTCAGCTCAAGCCAGCATTTTATGACTGGATTTTTGAAGAAAGCTCGAAGAAGATTTAAATAAACGTTTTAGTGAAAAATACATTGGCAAATCAAAGTCCCAATGCATTTCAAATCATCACATTATGGTTATGATTATTTAATGAAAAGGTAACAACTGAAGACTTAAGGTTTTGATGTGGGGTATGGTAGTGCACAATGTCACATGTCGTTATAACTAAGGATGATGTGTCAGATGCCAAACTGAGGCGCGGGAGTATGTCCTCTTAACTCTGAAGGTTCGACGAATAGATCTATTTAGAAGGAGTACCTGCATTACGGGAGGGTATATTGACGATTATTTTGTCAAGAGATAGTCTTTCGTTACCGTTGCCCATATACATTCAGAGATACTTAATTCAAATAATTATCTCAATTGGTTTTGAAGCTCTTTCATAACCCAAGACCTTCCCAAGACCTTCTTCCAACTACCAGAGACTATGACAGAATTTACTATACCTTCCTTATCTGTTGACCTAGACCTCCCAATTCTTCTGCTAGGCTGTCCTCAAATTGTGCTGCACTAGTTAATCCCTTACTATGCAACACAATCAAACTCCTACAACTAACGATATGATACGACTACGAAGGGAAGATAAGACAGTTCGACAACAACAATGCTCGGTGAGACATGTTACTACGACGTGCAAGACAAATATTGATACTGCGATATATGAGGGTTCCAATTCCACTACGACAATCAAACGACCCCTTCTAAAACTGACGGTTCAAGACGTAATCACTCAGATCTTGCCAACCTAATGGAAAGAATGATTTATTAGCAACTCGTCTGATCTCGCAGACACCAACGTTTAAACAAGGTAGTTGTCCTTTCATACACAGAAGAAGCAAGAAAAGGCTACATCATAGAATGCTCACCTCCACCAACACGACAAACGACCTTCACACTCCTCGGTGCACCCCTTCTATTGACGGTCATCAGTTTCAAATTAACGATCTTCGTCCCCGATGGGGTTGAAAAATTATATTTCGCCTGTACTCCCTCCCCTGAATTCGCTTTTCTCACCGGCGCTTGAGATCTCTCAACCTTGAATCTGTGACCCAACGAGTTCAGAACATTTGCGACTTCAACATCTAAAAGATCTTTCGGGTCGACCGGTATATATTCATTCACAGGAACCTTGCTCTGTCCCTGAGTCTCAATCAATGTCTCCAACGCTATCATAGGGGCGGCCACTCGGGAACTGGCTCTAGAAATCTGATCAGTTGATCCCTCTCTGAAATTGGACGGAGAAGTTCTTGAGATAGGTTGCTTAGATGATGACCTTCGTCCAGACGGTGTACCAAAAACAGGTGCATGAAATGGTCTCGCACTTCTTGCTCCGATTTCTGGCGTTTGTGGTCTGATGGCCAAGTTTCCAAACGACAAGTGTCCCGTTGGGCTTCCTGGGCTGACATAATTTGACATTGTCGTCGAGGACCTCGATGGGGTCGAAAAATGTAGACTGGGAATTGGAATCTTTGATCGGCTAGGTGGCCGCAGAAGATGTACAGGCGAGTCGTCCATTCCAGAAATAGACAACGTAGGGGAGAATGCCCTCAAAGATATATTATGCTCAATTGGCAGCCCTTCAACAGCACTTGTTGACACAGAGCGGGAGCCTTTGGGAGCAGGTATACTGCTCGGAGTCCTAGGACGCGGGCGTGGGGTTGTTGCAGCAGGGGGAGAAAGATTTCGTGTGGGTGTCTGAGCACGAGAGGGAGGGTTAAACAAAGGAAGAGGAGTTACGAGTGGCTGAGGGAAATTTGATTGTGCCGTGGATAATGATGAGGAGATTGGTGACCACGGTCGGGAAGACGAGACAGAAGCTCTTGAGGCACTTCTTCGGTATGCTGGTCCTTGCAAGGTCCTATCTGCATACTGGCCGAGAGCTGAGGGTGCCCTTATAGGAGGTGTAGATTTATTGACATGTGATCTATTATCAGGTTCTACCTTCGTTGAACTGTTCCACTGAGGTTTGATAGAACCTTTACCCTTACTAGTTTCGGGCCTGACTAGCATTTGAGGAGAAGATTCCGGTGTCAGGCTCTGACTGTACTTATGTGCAGGATATTCAGGTGGTATGGGCGAATATCTGGCATTATTCCCTCGAGCCGTAGCAAATAATGATTGCCGTTGAATTTTCTTGCTGTTCGGAGGAGGTTCAGAAGATGGCATACGTGCCATTTTTGTCACAGAGAGCGGTGTAACAGAACGAGTTACGCCAGTCAGCTTCCGTGCTATCACTCGGAAGGGCGAGATCGATTCAGATATGGTACTAGCCGCGCTTGATGCCCTTGATATACGAGGAGCACCATTCGGAGTGATGAGGGGTCCATTCTTCAACGAAAGCTGACCAGAGGTACTGGAGCCAGCCTCGCTAGATGTATCTCCATTCAGGAAAATCCTTCTGACATTTTCCATCTCTGCATCAGTTCGAGAGATTCGTTCGCGTAGGTTTCTCCACCTCTGAGCTGATTCTGCATGTCGGCGTAACGTTTCACCATTCTTGGTGACACGCTCCCGAACACCCTTATCAATGATAGCGAGGACCTTTGAAGTAGCTGGCATATAGTGCCTTATCCAACTATCTGAGTTGAACTCTATCCCGAAATGGTATAGACACTCACTTTTTCTTCGCCTCATACGAATCCAGGAGCAAAGTAAAAAATTCAAAGGTTGTACCCTTGTTATCAGTGCGCCCCAGTGAAACGAGCGAGGCTTGGGACATGGCATGAGGGTCTTCAGTTGAACCGATTCCCTTTCGGTGAACCTGCCAAATAAAATCTTGACATCGATTGACAGCTTTTTCCAAACTCGACATCATCCCGTCAGCCTGATCTGTTACTGTTCGAAAAACGGTCAACCATTTATCCTCTTTCAGCTCCTCCCTCAGAACCTGGATCTCCTTCTGCACAGTTTCCCATTCTGTTAGTAATGCGGTATGTTTTCGGGAAATGACCGCTCTGTCGTCAAATCCACCTGCAGTGGATGGGACAGTGACTGAGGAATTGAGAGGTAGATCCAAAGTTTCTGTAATGGACTTGATGCCTATCTCGACGAACGAGAGCCTTTCGTCCATAGCCATGAGTGACTGGTCAATTGTACTCGTCGTATTCACGTTATCGCTTGAAGACTGAGACTTGTGACGAAACTCTTGTATCTCTAGAAAATAGTTGAGTGTGCAGGGTGATCGGCGAGCATACACTCACCGAAAATACGTGCTTGAATATCAGATATCGAGTATGAAAGCTCCTCCATGGAGATACATAATGACTGCAAATTGCTGGTGAAAGATGACAAAAGTCGAGAACTTGATGTGATAGAGACGCACTCCGGTTCCCCTGGCCGAGTAACCTGCCTGATTGTTATGGTAGCATTCTCTGTACGTCTTATTAAACTCTTACAAATGAGATTGGGATGTGTTTACCTACCATCTTCTTCTTGATTAATTGAAATTGTAGACGTTGCAGGAGAGGGCTGGTTGAAAGGTGATGCTGGCGATGGGGGTACAGTAACATAACAGCTGGGGCTAGACTGAGCCAACGAGTTCGGGGAACTGAGTCTGGAGCCGAATGGTGAAGAAAAACTGAGAGTGTTCATAATAGAAGGGCAATGAGTTTCAGAATACAAAAGAGGAGGAACCGTCGGAGTCGGTGCCCAGAGCACGCTGACAAGTCACTCAGTCACTCAGAACAAGGGTAGCAAAGCCCTCAGCGTGGTGGACGCAACGGCGATGGTTCCTCGCTGTAGACGTCGTGGACGGGCGTGATGAACAGTGCTGGGTAGGCTCAAGTGCTCCGCTAATCATAATCATAATCATAATCAACATGTAAGTGGCGCTTGTTTGGCATTGTTCGGTTAATATTAACTGTAACTACTTTCTGAGGTATCAATAGATGCCAGGAATGAACTTGTATTTCACAACGTCACAATATCGCTCCCAATCTTCCCCGTACTTGCTCGCACACCTAGCAACAAGTCAATCAAAGTCCTCGATGATCATCCAATTTATTCACCTCTCAAAGTCACGTCCACACCGATGTATCAGCACAGTGATGAAAAACACGGAGTAGAAGTACGGAATTACGGATGCAGATCCAATGATCGCACCCCAGGTAAAACTCATAGTCCAGTCGGCAACATAATTCGGCTTGCGAGAGTAAGCCCACCAACCACTTGTGAGCAAACGATTTCTGCGAGGCTGGTTAGCATCTAAGCATTGTGATATAAGACAAGCATACCCATGAGCAGTCTGGATGTAGCTCGGGCTTTTGACAGTGTTCCAAGGGACCTGAGGGAAAGTCTTGCGGAAGGTAGTTATACCTTGAGTCTGCATCTTGAAGTGACTCTTTTGCGCCATGGCTGAATCCCAACTACACAAGAGATCGTAAGTCAGATTGTGAGTCGAGATTTATTACATTTAGGAGCTCTCCCCACATATAGTAAGCGGTTATCAAAGTGGTATAAATAACAATGTAACCAAGGGTAGAGAATCGATAAGTCGATGGATCGTGGGAAGCCATGTAAACCACTGAGTAGACATAGGACTGCAAAAATGGTTAGCAATAGCTACGACAAGAGTATATGACACTTACGAATGGGACTCCGGCAAAATTCCAAAAAATAACCATGAAACCCCATTTTTCATGATACATATCCCAGGTTTGAGGTATGCATTCCTCGCCCTTGGCACTAAGATACATTCAACTTCCGCTTCTTATGATCAAAATCCGCATGACGTACCAAGCATTTATATAGAGAGCAGTGGCAAGACACATGAAGAGCATGTTCTATCATAACTGATCAAATCCGACTGTCAGGAAAGAAACGAAAACTACTCACAGGGGTAACATATCCAAGGGTATCATATTGCTTACAAGCACCGGAAATAGCGAGGTAGAAAACAATGACCCAGGGGATACGAACCTCAGCCCACATTTTCAAGTCAACAGGGCCAAGGCGAGGATTGAGTGCAGCACCCATAAATAGGTCATAAATGACATTGTCAGACATGCGGATCGTAGTCTTTGTGGCAACTGCATGAAGGTAGGTAAGGATAGAAACGCCAAACCCATAAATCATAGCAACGGTCATGAGGTGTCCATAGTTGTCGATAATTCCAGTAAGATGGAAGATACCGGTCCAATGAAGGACAAAAGAGACAACGATTGTGGTGTACCAACACTGAAGAGCATTGCAGTTGTACATCAAGGTTTTGTAACCGAGGGATGGGACCGGAAGACCCTCTTGTTGAAACCCAGGCAGAACCCATGCAATAAAAAGTTGAAAAAAGAAATTGCCGGAGTACACCTTCCAGGCATAAAGATTCGGGCTGGCATCCTGTTCATGGCATTGAATGAACAAAGTTGGACGAGAACACAATACCATTCACCTTCCTTACGTGTGCCCACATTCTCCATAAGAATGGAACGATGTCGTCCGTGGAGACGGGGTGAACGAGTTCACCGTCATAAAACCACAAACAAATCCACAAGTAATACATCAAGATAGGAAAGCCAGTCATAATGGCGAAAACACCCCAAGGGCCACCGAACTCATAGCTAGCAATCAATGTCAGAATTTTGTGAAGGAAATGTGAGAGACGCGTCTCTTACATTTGATGCGAGTCTAGCTTCTTATCGGCAGCCTTACCTGCTTCACTAACATGAACCTTAGAGCCGGGTACCCCCCTGTCCTGAGTCGCGTCATAGTTCGATAGATCTGCAGAACGTCGGAGGCGATTTGTCTCTGGACTCTTCATGATGGCTTGAGGACAAAAAACGGACTTATTGGTCCTTTTAATGGGACGACTTTAAATCGTTCCATGTTGGTATCCCACAACACGCACCCGAGCGGAGTTTCGGTAATCTCCGAATCTGCCGTTGAGCAAACTATCTACTCTTGCTTCAAGAACTCGGTTTTTCATTCCAACATTATTTGTTACTTGGTAGCCTCTTTCAATAGAAATGGCTTCTTCCGTCTTCTACAGATTCAATTCACAAAAGGCCGAGTCACGGATTACTTTCGATGGCACGGGTATATCTGTCTTTGACCTCAAACGAGAGATCATTCTCGCCAATAACATGAGTAAGGCAAATGATTTTGACCTCTATGCTTATGACTCTGCGACGAAACAAGGTAGATGTACTGTGCGTCTCCACATTCCCAGTAATCGCTTACCCAGCATGTTTGTCTTTTGTAGAATACAACGATGACTCGACGATCATACCTCGTTCGTCTTCTGTCATCGTAAAACGAATGCCTGCTGCTAGGTCGGGAAAAGGGAAAGCGTCTTACTATGCCTCTGGTGTCACATCTACAGCTATCCCAACTTCAGAACCTATTCAGCGACCCGGAAGTGCTTCGAATGTGACTTGGCACAAGGGTTCAATGTCAAAACGATTTGATGGTAAAGAAGATTCTCATTTATCGTTCTCGAATACGCCGGGGACCAAGAGTGCAACTTCTGTACGTCTACTACCATTCCATAGATCCCGGTTTCTGACGAGCAAACAGCAACCCGTACTTTCGAGTAACATTGCGAAGGAAGACGAACAAGCAGCTATGGCGGCCATGTTCCAAGCCCAAACAGCGAACTGGGAGGAGACTCAAGAAAAGATGTCACAGTTGGTGTCGCTCTTCGGGGCATTTCATCTATGTAGTAGCACAGGTTCTAATGAGCATTTTTTCTTTGTTCACTTATCTTCCTATTTGCTTTTGTGCTCGACCTTTACGCAGTCAGCAAAAAATATATTCAAACCCACGAGGAGGGACTGGGATTCAGCGCGGAGGCAAGCCTAGCTTCGCTCCCCAGCCTGATCGACCGCTTCCTGCAAGTTATGTCTGTTATCGCTGTGGAAAGAAAGGTTTGCAAGGACTAACTTTTCAGGAAAAGATGCAACTAACATATTCGAAATGAAGGTCACTGGATACAGGATTGTCCGACGAACAACGATCGAGAATATGATCACAAACCACGAATAAAAAGAACGACGGGTATCCCTCGTAGCATGCTAAAGGCCGTCGAGAATCCCAGCGGTGATATTGGTCAGGGTGTCATGGTTACTCCTGAAGGAGGTTATGTCGTTGCACAACCTGACCTGTATGTAACTGCCCTCGCAACAAGAACAAGCTCTAATACCATCTTCAATTTAGAGCTGCTTGGCAAAAACAAGTCTCCTCACGTTCCAAATGGCTCACCGCCGCTGAAATTCGTGACAAACCACCCGCTGATCCATCCCTAGCCTGTCCAATTGACAATAAATTCTTCCGTGATGCTGTCAAGACGCCATGCTGTAGCAAAGACTACTGCGAGGAATGTATTCAAACCTACCTCTTGGAACGAGATTTCGTCTGCCCGAATTGCTCAAAGAAAATTCCCTCGTTGGATAAACTGATCGCGGACAAGCTGATGCGGCTACAAGTGACAGATTACATTGACAAAGCCATTGAAGAAAGTAAGAAAGAGGGTGTCGAGGATCAACTGGGAAAGATGGGGGACGTCTTAGTCCTTGTAAGTCCTTTCTAGCCTTTTTAGGCACGATACCTACAGATCATTTTTGTTAAGCAGTCCTCTGGCACACCTGAACTTCCTGGAGAAGATATTTATTCAGATACTCAACCTGATCCCACACTTGCCGATATGAATCAGATTGTGGAAAGCATCCCTCAACTCCAAGCGCAGATCAGTCAACTCTCTGCCATGCTCCAAAACCCTTCCTTGCCCAATCAAGTAAGGATGCAAACGGAGATGCAATACTCACAAGTCCAATACCAACTGAACAATGCCCAAGCGTTCACTGTTGCCCTTGCAGCTGCTACGTCATTCCAGCAGCAAGCTACTGCCGCCACAAATTATAACTACAGCATGAATATGGGTGCTACGATGGGCGATATGACCGGTGGTGTAGGAGGAACTGGAACTCCATACCAGACACCACAACAGCCTGGTCCAGATTCAGCGTATCAGAGATTGCCAGTAAATAACAGGAGGAAAAACCTGAAACGAGAAAGACCGTCGGATTTCCTTGAGGTGGGTGGGGAGGATCAAAGGAGGCACTGGGAATGATTTCTCCAAATCGTGTTTCGGTAGGTAATTTATAATGATTTCCAATAGCTACCATTATTGTATGTAGAGCAAATATCAATAAACCTTTGTTGTCTCTGAAGCCAAAGTGGTAATTGAGCTGCCGGTCGGATTAACTTTGAAGGTTTATTAAGGGGAGTAGGATACTCACGCTGTCATTGAATGTTGAATCTTTCGTTGTTGTTGGGGATGGAGATTGACTTGTTGGAGTTCGGAGGTGCGTACTGATCGATCACAGGCCCAAGTGGACTTCATGTCAGAAGAAAGCGAGTTTGTTCACGACCTGCACGACAAACAGGTTTTACTCATCCACACTACACAACAAGATTTGAATCACCACAAACCCTATCACCATCTTCTGACCCCTCAAATGGCAACACCTACCGGACTCGTAGATCCCTCTCTCTCCAAAATATGTCCATTTTCTATAATTAACGAGACAGCGATTAGTACATATA
>Ga0154005_100490_pt1 | contig 15855 bp, 17 predicted proteins | sample TSFL089MetaG_FD_104698 | JGI IMG/M metagenome (GOLD analysis project Ga0154005, IMG submission 104698) | Attine ant fungus gardens microbial communities from Florida, USA - TSFL089 MetaG | ecosystem: Host-associated > Fungi > Mycelium > Unclassified | place: USA: Florida, Lake Talquin State...
ATGAATAAACTACAAATATCTGGCGAAGTTTTTGAGGGGTTTGTCCAGATTTGACTGCTTTTAGGCATTTACTGATTTCCTTTAATCAGTTATCACTATTTTGACAAGTTTCAAACGGGTTTCTTGACATGGTCTCGAACAATTAAGGGATATAAACCTGTAACAGATGATTCCACTTCTTTCAAGTGGGATACTCGATCACAGCCTGCTCTCGACGAACTTGAATCTTCCCTATTCCATCCTGACGTTTTCAAGAAGATCGTCTTGTTATGGAGCCAGGAAACTGGAAGGAGTTCTAACAGTTTTGAAGTCCGAGACGAAAATGTTTCTTTGATTAAGACCTCCGGTTAGTGAGGACTAGATTCCTTGATTGAGGTGATTTTTGACAAACTTGTAATCGCAGTGACTATGCTAGCTCAATACGATCTTGATGGAATATTCGACATAATTGAGCCTCTTCTCCTGGATACAGACAAATATAAACAACGGGCAGGTGCAGAGGTCTGGGCCGGGCTCGTTCGCGGTAGGTTGGGTCGTTGGTTGCTCAAGATCGGTTGATGTATTTCCCAAAGGTTCCAAACATTGGCCGCCAAATCGGACGGCGAAATTGTGGCAACGGACGGAGAAAATAATTCACAATATCCTGAATAGCATCAAGCCGGAAACGATGACATTCTGGGAAAGTCTATTCTTGGTGCGTCATCAACCAACTCTTCGCTTCAGGAAAAGCTCAGTCTCGAGCGTAGTGGCTTCTGGATAGCCGGGACCCTCGCCGCCATCAACCTCTGACGAATTGGATACTATCACTTCCTCTTGAGCTTCATGGAGAATCTGCATTCCAGAGTACGTATCCCTCGATGTAGCTCCCTTCAATGACTTAGGGGCCCTACTTATCTAGTCAGAAAATCTCTCTCCCTTCTCGACATTCTTGCTGCCGGCACGGGTGTCTTCTTTAACCCCCTTGCTGACAAATATGTCCAAATGATTTTGAGTAATGCCAACACGGGTTACGCAGAGGTAGGCTCACAAACTTCGACTAGCAGCGCCTCTAGCTAATTCGGCCTCGAAGATTCGAAATTCATTTTGCCACATGCTTCGAACTATCACACAGAATCAGTGGCAGCCTTGGCACTCTTCAGTCCACACTTTCCTTGATGCCTGTAAGCCAGGTAGTGATCCACTCTCAATTCGGTAAGATCCATTTAGAACAGTCCTTTTTTCGAGCTCATATTTCTGACAGTAAAACACGGTATATGGCACATATCGAGAAGATACTGGAACAAATGCCGAAATGGAGGGAACAACGCCTTCCACCTCCTCGGGTCAGTCAGTCGGAGGTGAATGATTTTCGTGATTCTTGTCGCGCCAAAAATTGATCGTAAATTATAAATTGAGTATGACAAAGTTGGCTTGACATGTAGGTTTCTCGAGAGTTTGTGCTGGCTAATGCCTTTTGAATCTGACTTGAGCTAGTGTTGGAGTGGCTGTGGGTTTCGGCTCATGGTTCTCAGGTATCGATGATTTTCCCATACGCCGTTCCGATGCTGTACGTGCTTTCAACTGTCAATTGAACAGCGTATCTAAACTTTTGTAGTCCAGAGATTCTACGCATGTCGGAGTTAAATGACAGCTCGGATCTGCACACATACAGCAATGCTGTCCTACACATCCTTTCCGTCGTGTCACCCCCGATAGAGTATGTGGCGGCAATTTTGTCGCACTTCGTCACGGCCATTAGGTCGACGACGGTGCGAGTTCATTGTTGTTTGAGGCCCGGCGCGAGCTAATCACATTCTTAATAGTCCTGGCGTACCAGGCTCCAGGCTCTACCGACTTTGGTTGTTTTCTTCTACAAAAACCTTTTGTACATATCTCAAGACGGAGTCTCCAACGTGATGGAGGTACTATTGGAGTGTCTTGCTGATGAGAATGTCGAAGTGAGAGAGATGGCTTCGACGACATTAGCAGGTGTTGTTCGCTGCTCACAGCGGCAAAGTATCGTTCCGTTAAAGGTGTGGTTTTTTGAAACCTATAGGTATGATGATCACATTTGAAACGTACCCACAGAATCGTTTTGTTTCTTTGGCTAAGAGATCTACGCTTCCGCCAAGGCGTGACCCTGGTTATGCAGATGCACTGCGCACCCTGCATTCCGCGATCTTGGGTATATGTGCGTTGATAGAGAGTGTACCTTACTCAGTGGAACCTTGGATGCCGTCGCTGACCGAAGGTGGGAGAGCCTTATTGATTTATTAATTCTTTGAATAACACAGTGCCGAACTCCTAGTTCTGGCGGCTCACGCAACGGATCCACCACCGATATCAACAACAATCAGGAAATGCGCGTCCGAGTTCAAAAAGGCATGTTCACTGTGATTTGATCGCCCTTCTATTATCTGACATTTTCGTAGACGCACCAGGTATGCTCATAATTCTCAAAGTATTAGCCAGAGTCACTAATCAAGTCATGATCAGGATACTTGGCATAAGGACCAGCTTCTGTTTAACGAAGATCATTTGCAGAACCTCTCGACGATGCTCGTTGGCACTTCTTACTGTAAGCTCCGCCTGTTCTCGCATATTGCTCTCCTAATGCCGACACACCAGATGCTTGATTATTTGATAACTAGATGTATTGTTGTCTCATCTACCATCAGTTAATATATTAACTTCTTCCATCACCGTGTACCATGTTGTATGGTAGTTTACGGTTTGAGGGTAAGAAGGCCACCAAGGAAGGCGTAGATACAAAGCGTTAGTTTATCGATTTCCAGTATCTTCCTCGATTTTTGTTTGAAGCCGATCAAGGTCCTTAGATATGAAATCAGGAAACATCAAGCCATATTTTGCCGGTAGGAAACATATTCATGCCATAGAGAAGTCGGAAGATAGTTGGAAATGATTCATAAAACATCAGGAAGGAGTGTTACAGATTCTGATCATGGTAACAAAGGTGTGATATCAATGTAGTTGCGGCGATAAGGATGATGCTCTTGGGACTCTATCAGTTCGAAAGTCACTTTGATGATGATTCTGATTCCTGGGTTGACCAGGCTCGGAGCCTCTACATTATCGGGAAGACACATTGTAGAACATATCGGGACTGACGTGATGATAAATTTCGGCTCCACTTAGATATTAATATGCACTTTGAGCCTAATCAAATAGTTGCCTTATAGGAGGATAAGATAACGAACGCTCGCTCTGTTCACACACATGAACGATGACATGCATGTGCAGACATGCGTATAGAGAGTGCTTAGCTGATGGTAGAGTCGATGTGTAGTATCCTCCCAGTTATGGAGAAGCAAATCAGTTATTGTTCATAATATAGTTATGAGTCGCCCAAATATTTACAAAGAAGAGTGATGTAATAATAGTGTACACTGATGAGGGTTCTTCACACGAGCGAAGCGAGGTCGGCTGAGCAATGACGTCAAGTGCCACCACATGAAGAACCATAACATTTGTTGCCGGAGGAGCAGCTGCGAGCCAAAACAAATATATAGCAATAGGCGAGCAGATACATGAGCAAGGGTCATCATACATAGAGATAGAGGAATCGGGATGGTCGGAGTGATGTGATCAGCGCCTTGAGAGAAAAAGTTCTTTGTCGGAGATCTCAGTGGCATTTGATCGGAAAAAGAGCTTTGTGTTGTCAGACATTAATACGGTTCTATCAGCTGCGAGTAGACATCCATTGGTCGATCAGAGGGTGCCAAAGGAACGCAGACAGATAATCATCGAGAGAAATACCACTGATCAATAGGAAGATGGAGGCTGAGCAAAAATCAAACAAGTTGACGACAGCGATGATCTCTGGATGGCACGTGTTGAGCACGTGCCAACGCGATCGCTGCTGGTTGTACTGTGAGGGAGAATATCTGTTGTGTGCCCGAGTGTGTGCGCGCAAGATCTAGTCATGGAGGAGGGCGGCGGCGCAATGACCAAAAAATGGTGGCGAGAGGGGCTGCGGGTGGTGCGCAGAGTTGGGATCAGGGCTGTCGAAGCTAGTCCCATTTTGGAAACATAGGTTCCGCACGGGTAATTGGACTGAGGACAAGAGTGGAGGGTACACTCCGACTGGACATCTGGGTAGATAGAGTGAGGAGCTGGAGATAGACAGAGCTGGAGGGTGGAACTAGGACACTGGAGATGGAGGGACAGCGCGCAGTGATTAATGACTGGGAACAGCCGAACACGTTGTGCGTGCGATCAAAAGGTTGAGGGTGAAAGGCTGGCAGCCTTGCTCTCTTCCTCCAACATTCACCTCCTCGTCACATCCCAACTTATCCTTGCCCTCACGATCAACACGCTTTTTTATATCTATCTGCCTCTATCTATCTCGCATATTAGTTCCCCATCATCCTCCTAATTTACGGTTAGTACGTGCTCTTCATATCCTCTCTGCTCTCTCCCTCAAGCTCCCATTCTGACCTCCAGTCCAATGCACAAAACAGTCACGACGACCCTTCCCTACATCTTCTCTCAAGACTCTCTCCCAGTGTCCCTTCCTGCTAGTGACTTCCATCTCTTGGCTTCTTACGACGACGACCACGGTTGTTGTCCTGTCACAAAGGTACCCTTTTTCCTTCCAATCCATGTGTCCGCCTCATTTATCGCAAGCTCCATTGACTCTGTAGGACTGGCATTTGTCGACAGTACGTTACGACCAAGGCGACAACTACATTCCAACTCATCTCAATCAAAAGTCAAAGCTCGTCGATATGCCTACCCGAACCGATTCTATCGAGGCCGAGCTTCCTCGAGGACCTGGACAGCATTGGAGATTTAATGGTCACCTCGTTGATGCTGACCCAACAGCTGATTCGTGGGGTTTAGCTGATGACCTTGTTCGGCTTCAGATCGGTGATGCTAATAGAGATGGCGATGAGTCGCATGGTACCATGCACACCCCGCCCAAGGCCAAGCTCTCATCCTCTGTATCTCAGTTGACTCAAAACAGTCCTCTTGACTCATCCTCCAACACTAGCCTCGGCTCGTCACCTCAAACCCCGGATCACCAACTTAATATTGCCCATTCTCGTGGTCCGTCTACCGATTCAACGACCTCTGGTTCTCATGACTCCTCCCCTGGGGCTCAAAATGCCTTGTTGAGTCATTCTCTAGATAATTCTTTGACTGAAGGGAAAGAGCGTCCACACTCATTCAGTGGTGGTCTCTCTACTGCTGATCTTCGCCGTCTACACCAAATCAATGGCAGCTGTGATGACCTTGATCCCCAGCAGTGGAGCACTAATCAACATCGAGATAGTGGTGCTCTTCCGAACGAACAGTTACAATATCCCACCCTGACCCAGATCTACCGCCCGCAGCCCTTGTCACACCCTCAATCGTTTGATTACAGGAACACTATGCAGTCGGCTGCCTCCGACCGTGATGAGCCTCAAATAGACTACAGCCTATCCCAACGTTATTCTAGCGTCCCGCAAGGCCTATCTATGACTACTGCTCCCCTTCCACAGCCATTCGCTGGCCGATCCAACAATGCCGCTCCCAATGTTAGCTACCGCCAACTTCTTCGCACTTTCCCCCAACAGTCCGTAGTTCCGAGCCCACCACATTTCTCTGTTGGGCATCATACTTCCCACCTCTCATTGGGCAGTGCCCAACCAATGTACGAAATGATGACACCAAATGTCCCTCTTGACAATCACCCAGCTGTCACTCGTGTTCAACAACAACACAATATATTTCGGCCTGGTCACCATCACTCTGCATCCGACCCCTCCGCTATGCGTGATGCGGCGACCCTTGCCCTTTTCAACGGTAATATACCATCTCTTGCGCCCGGGATATACCCGCCTGCCTTGCACCCTTCGATAACTGCATTCCCTAACCAATACTATGGAGTTGATGTCGCTTCACAGCTCACTTCCAGATATCCCACCCAGTTTTCAGGTACTTATGCCGCACCATCTCAAACGCCCAATGTTGAGGACACTGCAAATACACCCACCGGCATCAGCAGTGGTCAATCGGGCCCTAGTGCCAACAATAGGAAGCTTGGACTCTATAAGACTGAACTCTGCCGAAGCTGGGAGGAAAAAGGCACTTGTCGATATGGGTCTAAATGTCAATTTGCTCACGGAGAGGAGGAGCTTCGCAAAGTTGCTCGACACCCAAAAGTGCGTTCCTCATTTAACCTGAGTCTAAACTTACGTACTCAACTGTTACATTGACCAGTATAAGACGGAGATCTGTAGAGTGAGTGCTTCGGACTAGGTTCTATTGATGATTTATCGATGTATCTTCCAGACTTTCTGGGTATCTGGTTCCTGCCCCTATGGCAAAAGATGTTGCTTCATTCACACGGAACTGCCAGCCAACGGCCAAAGCCCCGCGACTCCATGCTCTGAGAACCCCCCTGAGGCTCGGCCCCGATCCATGAGCACTAACAGCGACCCAAATGACTCAACTGTCTCGCTCTTCGCCCGTATCTCCGCTAAACGTACGGAATCTAACACCAGTAGCCTAGCTACACCTGTCGAACTGAGCAATAAGAATGTTTTTCACTATCCTCGTCCGGAAGCTGGCAAGCTACGGGTGAACACCTCCGTACCTGTCACAAAACAAAACAAGTCGGCCTTCCCTTCTTTTGCGAGTAACAATACTCTCCCTCCCGCTGGTGACCAGACCCCATCTCTTACAGAGCCTGCACCTGTCACTGCGGGTCCAGATTTAGGAAGGCAGCACAATGCCAGGCTAGAAATTGTTGGTTTCAATCATGTGAGCACCTCAGCCTTCACACCTGGTGTATACAACCATCTGATATGCTTTTCAGCAGGCCACTCTCAAAAAGACCACGGCGAGCTCCAGTATCCGCCATTCCTTCAATGGAACAGAGGTCGTAAATATCACTTCTCTTCCCACTGGCCCAAGTCACACTTATACTATCTCCACCGGTGACGCTACTCCGACGTCACATGTCGCCAGTACCACTGCCGCTTCAGTTGGATCGCGCGTAAATGGCCACGTTCGTGCAGGCAGTGCTGGAAATTGGGCAACTTTCTCTCGAAGCCAGCTATCAAATTCGGCATACCCAGGTTCTTCAAGCCCTGCCACTGACAAGATGGTGGGTTTGCCATGGAATGATATCACTATCGGTGCTTCTAATCGGCTGCATGACAAGGCTTGGGCGTAAGGCTGTGTTCTGCGGATTGTGTGATTGACTGCGGCTGATGTTGTTTCAACCAACCAAATTGTGCAAGCTTGCTTCATCATGCCGCTGGGTCGGACATATACAATCTTCGCATCCATTTCAATCCCTCCTTGTCGTGGAATGGATATTCTGTGCTTCGCTCTTTCGTTCTTCCCCGATACCTACCTTGTGTACTCATAGGTGCTCAGTCTTCTCTCTAAAAGACTCCTTTACCCCTCTCAATGGACGAACTATCTCTTTTTGTATGTCTTATGCCTTTCTCTTATTGTTCCTTTGCCTGCTTCTTGTCATTGTCATCCTGATCTCAAGCAACCGCACAATCGCATTATTTGTCGTCAACAGTAATGGCCACGGTTTTTATTTTCTTATCACACTTGTTCATATATAAGCGCCAATATATATCTAGGTGGAAGTGGAGCACTACATATTATATATGTGCATTTCTGGTGAAAAATGAGAACTCATAGAATGAAAATTGTGTGGTTTTCACCTTGAATGTTTTCCAAGACAACTAAAAGGAGATAGCCTATAATACACCCAATTTCCTCAGTTCCTGACGGAAGCATGCCAAACGACATCTCGCGTAGGCGATATAATCAAACTCTGGTGTCTGAATGTTATTTTCCAGGTCGTCCCGGGCTTGCACGATCCCCCAGACAAGCCAAAATCCATGAGATGCAGGACTCCAGATTTGGACTTGCCTATCAAGCTTGACCATAGTTGATTCAAGGTCGACAATTGGATCTGCGAGATATTGAAATTCTTGGAAGCAAGTATGACGCAGGTAAGAAAGGTAGAAATCGTATCGTTGCTCTAGGGTGGGATAACGCGAGATGTCAAGTAGATGGGGCGTTTCGGAGTGATAGTTGGTAGTCCATTCATGGAAATGGTTTGCGATGTCGTACGAGGCAGGATTTGGAGCTGAGTATTCAAAGTCAACTACGATGATCTTGATAGTTGACATCAAAAGACGAAAGAATAAGACATCCTTCATTCGAAATCGCAGTGAAAAACAGATAGACGTACTTGGCGATGATCTTTTGCACCGTTCTTTGGACACTTCAACCTCAGTAGATTACCATATTGGGTATCATTGTGCGCGAAAACTCGCCTACTGCCAGCAAGGACATCATCTACTTTTGCTAGCCAAAGCAGGTATATATCCCAATCTCGTTCAAAGGCATCAAGATCAAGCTCTTGTCTAACATCCTCAGGCAGCGAGGAACAGCGAAGAACTTGGCGGGCCGGCACAAGCCACGATTGGACAGACTTCTCGACTCCGATCTTCCACCCCGCCCCTTCCACTACTTCGATGTCAACAGAGTGGAACTCGGCCATACGTGCACCAACCCATCGGCTGATTTCTGGGTCACGAATATCTTGAGCAGTCAAAGTGGTCGACTCAAAAAATTCTTCTACCCGTCCATTTTCAAAAGTGCCATGAATACGAGGACCGATGTGATATTTGGAAGAGAGTATATGGAGTACATGTAACTCTCGAGGACGGGAAATGAGTGTACCAGAGGAAGGCCCATATACTCGCAAAACCACAGTACTTCGATTCTTGTATCCTGAGAAAAACGAGACAAAGAAGACGGCATTGGTCAATGCACCAGAGACTTTCTGTATGACTAGATCTCGAGCAGAGTGTCGGATATCCAGTAGTCGAAATATTTCGGAAACACCTGAAGTGAAATCAGGTAGCTTGTACTTCCTGAAGGGAAATTTATCAGAACCAAAGAAAATGCCAGAAGGGCCGAAAATCACCATCTGACCAAAAAGGCGGTGACTAGTAGGAAGACTCACTTGGCTTTCAATGTTACTTTGGCATGGCGCAGCCCTTCGACTCGGATAGAATCAGTCACAACGTCTGCAAGACGGAGTGAAGTCGGAGAAGAAACGCCTGCAGTCACAGCTGCAAAATTCTGAATGGAGCTGCTTGAAAGCTGATGTGTAAGGGAGACTGGAGGCGGTGAGGAAATCGGTGCAGCAACAGATGAAAGGATAGGGGTCATAGTGGTCGGAAGCAGATCATGCGGACACGCACAGCTCTACCATAACCCTACAAGACACCTGTCAACTACACTTAATTACATGTTCAAATTTGTTTTCTCTTCAGTACCACACCACTATACAGAGCTGTCTTCTTTAAGTGGTTGGCTAGAGAACCAAAGCAAAAAGCTTAACAGATATCTTATCTTGCTACGTGTTCTCCCTCTTCTCGAAGCCAGGAAACTGGTCTTGTGCATCTCTTTCGGGGATGAGCATGTGATTGGTTTAGGTCTGTGACAGAATCAGAATCTTCTTCCGGTAGTGTTTCTCTTCTCGATCAACAATTATCATGACCTGTTGGTGGCACTGTGTATAGAATTCTTCCGAAGAATGGTGACTCATACACGGAAAAGGCGTCTTGACTTGATAACCCAGTTCGCGTCCTAGATACTTGGAAGCGAACTAATCAATTTTGAATACTTTTGATGAGTATAGAACTTGTACTGTCGAGGCACTCATCATTGTGATTCGTCCGAAATGAGCTACTCGATTTCTTGGGATTCCAGAAATGTCCCTGGACGCGCTATCTGCGTTTGCGAGTCTTTGTCTGTCTACTGAATCAGTTGACCCGGAATCCGGAGCCTAGGAAATCAAGGAAAGAGATCCTTGGGGCCATCGAACTGGACTATTTCTTGCCAAATGGCACGTTTCTCGTCTTCTCTTCGTCACGAATAGCTGACAGGCATCTATTCGTTTTTAAGGATAGTCAAATGACCCAGCTAAGAAAAGGGAGCGATTAGAAATATCGGGAATCCATTTTCTTTTTTCATGAAGCACGGCAGACACATACGAGACATGCGTGGGCCTAAAGGCGGCGATATGAATTTACAAGATGTTTATGGAGGCTGCAACCGGTTCTTCTCTAGATTAGCTGAGATATGGTGCACCGACACACTTGGGCTCGTGAATCATTCAACGATGATTTAAAGCCCGAGATAGCAGCCTTCAAGTTGAAACCCTTAGTAAAGTCGACTCAAAGATCACGATGCATTTTGTGACCCAAGGTTTTCGCTAATGCTCAACCCCTTCTCTGACTCTGACACGGTTGTCGGAGTACCCAACTATTTATTCCTTGAACTAAACGGGGATCAAGTCTATCGCAATCTGGGCTTATATTTTACGAGCTGAACCCTTTTACAGCGCAAAATCCGATGTAGCTGAGAAGTTATAGGAATTGCATTCACGAGAAGCATTCCATTCTTACATTCTGATTTCATATCCCAACACGCCTCACGTTCTGGCTCATACGACTCTGCAGGGAATGGAGCAATACATTTGGAATCATCCGAAATGGTCGTCGTCCGATGTCAAATGCCAGAGGATCTCCACCTACGATACGAGATATGCTAGAACCAGCATTCTACCAGTTCCATTTTGACGGTCTCAACGAAGGCTAGCATTTTTCTATTTCAGACAGAGCGGTCGATGTCTATTTTAAGGGCTACCACCTACCATTGATGTGGTGTAGCTCCGCAATTAATTGACCTTCCTTTCGTCTCAACCTTCATGAGTTGCCTACACCAAACTTCTCTGTCAGGAATACGGGAGCAATCAATTTTCTTTTGGTTTAGCCTAATGGGAATAGCAAGATCGAGGCTCAGAAGCCACAATCAGGGCGTGATGTCCTGCAGGTCGTATGGCAATCTTGAGTCGGGTAGAACGGAAAAAGAATTGAGCTGCAAGGTTGAGATGTTGAATTATCAATAAGCACGACCCTGCCCGAGTCCTGTGGACCACACACCAAAGTGGACTTTTTAAATGGCTAGATACTTCTTCCACTCCTGAGAACCATAATCACCCCAAGAGCAAACTTCTGAGATACTTTTCTGACCCGAGCTGGGGTGGGTAGTCACGCTTAATAGGCCATGGATCCTTCTCCATCTGATGCTGGTGTAAATGAATATCCTGGATCGAAGTCTACAGTGCACTGTGATCCAGAGGATCAAAACTCTTAGAAATATCAAACATCCATCTGCGAGCTTATTGATTGCAAACTATATATCATCAGATTCCTTCTATAGACAAGTAGCCTCCTAACATGAGGAAAGTCTAAACTTTCAGAGTCCGCGAGGTGTCACTGTCCTGCTGCACGGATTGATCATGATGGGTTTTCATTCAATCGCATCCTTTGACTAATTGTGTGTTCGAGAAGAGCTCAAACTGCGGCATCTTTCTCCTTCTCCACCTTTTGAGTAGTCGATTGAAAAGTCAAAAGCTGTCGATCTTTACCCTTGTGAATATCGTCGATTGACATAGTACGCAAACCAAAGGTCAGCTATCATCCTTTCAACTTGATATTCCCTGCATGAATTAAAGACGTAGACTCACTAAGAAAGCCAATCCGAGACAAGGAGTCCATACACTCCAGATTGACTGATGCGATCATCATTCCAACAATCGGGATATCGGACAATTTATCAAGTCAAGCGTACCTGGATAGATGTAGAGATGATTTGGAGGACTTGCATCCTCATTGCAGGAGGCTGAATACTACGGATACTCCTGTAATCAATCGAAGCGATAGACCCAGAAGATGTTATTATGAGAGGCAGTCTAGGAGCGGCGCGCGCGAAGAATATCATTCCTGCTACGGCCTACCAACCGACATCTGATTAGCACAGTCAGGTGAAATGATTGGTAAACCCGTACAAGACCGATAGTTGCACCAGTGAAGCGGACGAGGAAGAAAGCGCTCGTGCCAATCGCCAATTCTTGGGGATTCAAAGTTTTGCAAAATACCTGATACGGGGCATGAAACAACATGCCAAGGCCAATACCTGCTATCAGAGGGTAAATGACCTGAGACAGGATCGGAGAATTCTCGTTCAACAAATTCAGGACACCTGTACCAAGGTCACAGGGAATGAACTCAGACATGGAACCATGTCACCTACCGAAACCGATCGAGGAGATTAATAGGCCAGCAGCAATGATACATTTTTGGCCACCTGTATTATGTGTTTTTCTCTGAAGATAACCAATCATCCATGCTGCAGGCATAGAAGCTAACGAAGAACCAAGAGAATAGGGAAGCATCTTGATACCAGCCTCCAAGGGCGTGGATCCAATGGCTGCCTATGAGAAAGTATAAGCCTAGTGTAGCCGATCAACTGTTGGGTTCTTGCCTGATAAAATAAAGCAAGATAGAATGTCCCCGATGTGAACGTTACTTGGTGAAGGAAGGTGATAACTAGAATGATCACTAAAATAAGAGATCAGATCAGATCTCAGCACATGTTATCCTGCTCCATGCCTGCTGTGAGATCTTTCAACATCGTGGGGGGGAAGAGACATTCTCGAGTCGTGTATTTTTCGTAGATACCACCACATATGAGCACAATAAGTCCCAGAGAGATGAGCAGTAGTGTGGATACAGCTAGCCCTATGTATGTATTCAGTTCGGCGTAAGAGCGCGATAAAGGAGGATTCTTACATCCTACTTCATTCGCAAAGCTGAAACCAATTACGATGCAGCTCGTGCCCGTCATAAAGAGGATTCTGATGGTATATATCAGTAGATTCGATTGAAGAGAATACTGACAGCTCACAAGCCTGCGAAGTCAAATTTCTTTGCCAACGTGAGCCATGAAGCTTCAGTAGGTTGGATTGACTTCACACCGCGGAGGGAAAAAGCAAGGACAAAGAAGGCAACAGCACAAATTGGCAGGTTGATATAAACTGGGTCATTTCAGCAAAGAGGATAGGTCATGATTGGCTGGACCTACATCCCCATCTCCAACTTGCTGAAGTATTTTCGCCTATATTAATTAAGTCAGCGATCAGATATAGGATGAAGAGAGAACCAACCGCTAAATGAGCCACCAAGAAGGGGGCCAGCAATAGCGGAGCAACTCCAAGTAACACTGAGAGCCTGAGACCACTTAGCACGATGTTTGACCTCGACTATCTCTGCGGTGAGGACCCAGACAGCGCTTACGATCCCACCACCACCGATACCGGCTGCTGAGTTTTGAGCGTATATCTCGATTTCACTGGAGGCCCACAAACCTAAAGCTCTTGCAGCGATCAGCCAGTCGATACTCTAAGCATAGTCACTTGATCGGAAGTCCAAAGGCTAGTGAGAGAACTCCGCACCCGTGCAGCACCACAAAGGAGTGAACCTGTTGCAAAGATGAAGAGACTACAGTAAAGAACGTTCTAATAATGTGTCAACCATTTTTCGTGAGTGAATAAGATACCAAACGTACCTTTCGCCCTGCAAGGTCTGAGATCTTTCCGTAAAGGGGCTGTAGAGCGGTCTGCGTAAGCATGTAGGACACGCCAACCCATGTGTACTGATTTTGTGAGGCGCCAAGTTCACTAACAATCGTTGGAAGACTAGTTGACACAATAGTCTAGAAGTCATCGGCGTCAAGGTTGACTTCAATTGGTTCAGGGCAGCACAGAAGTACAGGAACTGACAGCGTCTGTGGTTGCCAGGAATAGGGCCAAGGCAGCACTGTCAAGCAATTGAATTTGACTTCAGAAATGAGATATGACCAGATCCGTACCCGATATGAGTGATCAACAACCGAAGAGCTGATAGCTTTTGGAGCTCGGGTTGTACCACATCTAGTTGTGAAAATTTAAATGTACTTTCGGTATATGTACGCCTCTGAAGGATTTGTGAGGAATTTCCGAGATTTTGATGAAAGTATTCGGGAGGAGGATCAACTGACGACAGTGCTGCTCGCTTCGTATAGTGAAAAAGGCGTTAATGCTGTTCTCGGGGTAGGCTGTCCCGACATTGAGTGTGGAGATATAAATTTTTTTCAAGGATGGGAATACAGAGCTGGAAGTACAACTTCAGTCCAGCTTTCTTGTCGCATTTATACTGAACAACCAGGCAGCTATGGCCATCATCGATCGGAAGTTCAGAGGATCTCAAACCGACTTCGAGGGTCATTCACCACCAAATTCAGAATTGAGTATGAATCCTATGGTGAGAAAAGCTCGGGGTTGAGTTCTGAGATTGTAGAACCAGCGAATGAGATCCGGTCAAAGAGCCAGTAAGCGGAGTCGTGATAAGATCCCGCGATTTCAATGAACCGGATGAAAACGCATTATAAAAATATGCCATCCAGCTTGACTGAAATTTCTGAGCTCGGTTTGAAGTTGTGGACATATATTACCGGAAGATGATATACTACCAAGGGGACCGAATTTGAACTACTAATCTATGCTGTCGCTCGTTTTCTCTCGTTTCTCTCGTCCTTCTGATCTTGCGGGTCTTGACTTTCAGCGGTCGGCTTTTCAGTCTTGACTGAGGTAAAAGAACAATGCATGAGAGAGATGGATATGTCAATAGGATTGCAAAGACATGTCAATAAAAATTCAGATTCCAATGAGCTTCCTTATTTTTTGCCAGATGGAAAATATCCTATCACCAGAGGGTGATGGATGAGAAGAAGTCGTACCATTGTCAGTATCCTCTTTGTGTGTTCCAGTTCCATCCGTGTTGGGCTTGAAGGTCGACGGAGTTTGTCTCGAAGATTGAGGTGAGCGACCCTCAATATCATCGACATAAGCTTGAAGCAGTTCTCGTTGACGTTTGGTCAGGGACCTGGCAGTCGATCCACATTCATAAGTGCATAATCATCTGAATCAGGGACTGACCTAGGCAGCAGTGTCGTAAATTTGACGAATAAGTCTCCATTGCTTCCTCCATAGACAGATGGAACACCCCGTCCCCTCAGGACCATTTCTTCTCCTGGTTGGGTTCCGACTGGAACTCGAACGTCCACCTCGCCATCCAGGGTATGAACCCGCACACGGCCACCAAGGATAGCAGTGTGGAACGGGATGCGGGCTTCGTGGTACAAATTCTGACCTTGACGAACGAAGTTCTTCGACGACGCAACATGAACTCTAACAAGTAAATCGCCTGTGGTCCCTTTTCCCGTGACAGGTACGTCACCAGCATTGTTGATTCGAATCGTCATGCCATTCTCGACCCCTTGAAAATTTAGTCTCCTCCTTTAATCAGACAACAATGTACTCACCAGCTGGAATATCAACCTGCACAGTTTTCTTCACACGAACTTTGCCCATCCCTCCGCAGCTGGAGCATTCGCTATTCCGAGGAATGGTACTACCAACGCCTTGGCAAGACTCACAGGTACTCGCCAGATGGAACCCATTAGATACAAACATGCGAGTACCAGATCCACCGCATGGAATGCATGAGGCTCGTTTTGCACCTTGCTTGAGTCCGCTGCCCGAACATGTACCGCAGTTGGTGATAGGCTGAACTGTAACTTTCTTTGATGTGCCCTTGCATGCCTCAAGGAAACTGACATTCACACTGGTTTCAAGATCGGCACCTCGAGTAGGGCCACGGGATCCCGACCCTTTCTGATCAGTAAATCCAAATAGTTGTTCGAAAAACTCAGATTGAGAGCCTCGAGCACCACGTCCACTACCAAAGACTGAGCCGAGGTCTTCAAAACTGAAGCCCTCAGCAGAGAAGCCGCTTGTTCCACGGCCAAAACCACGCGTAAAAGCGTCTGGGTCGAATCCGGGTTGCTGCGAAGCAGCTCCAAACTGATCATAGGCTGCTCTCTTCTTCTCGTCTTTGAGTGTCTGAACAAATTGTGAATGACGTATACAAGAAGAGGGAA
>Ga0154005_100491_pt1 | contig 15846 bp, 19 predicted proteins | sample TSFL089MetaG_FD_104698 | JGI IMG/M metagenome (GOLD analysis project Ga0154005, IMG submission 104698) | Attine ant fungus gardens microbial communities from Florida, USA - TSFL089 MetaG | ecosystem: Host-associated > Fungi > Mycelium > Unclassified | place: USA: Florida, Lake Talquin State...
TATTTTGCATCTGCATGGTCACCCCCAATGTCAAAATGAATCCAAAAGCAAGCGGTCAATGAACCTAGAAGGTCTTCAGAGGTTTTTTTTATTCCACTGGTAACTTATCCAGGTAGCGACCCGTTGCTAAATTCAAAATAACTTCACTACTTCTAGTTGAAGCATTGTTCAGTATTTCATCGAACACTAACATGATTGTTTAAAAATGGACCCATGCCTATGCATGATGCAGGCTCTGATAGGAAGGTGTGACCAAATGATGGAAAGCCAGGTTACCATCGGGTTCAGAGGACTGTTGGGGATGTTGCGGGCCAGTTGCTGAGAGTCAAAAGAAAACGAATGACGGGTTGCTACAGAAACATAACTAGTTTGTGTGCGAGTGGCGTATTCAATTATTCGCTGCTTTTCTGATATAAAGCTTGTTGGCAACTGAATGTATGAAACCTCAAGGGATCGCAGACGTGCTTGTATATCTCTCAAACATATATTTGGTGCTCCTGAAGAACACTTGCAACGATGATCACGAGATGAGTCTTGGTAGAGCTTGCCTCTACTAAAATTTGCTTCGCCACCTCAAATACCAACAAACACTTTTTATGACGCCTTAATTACATTATGGAAAAGTGTTATCACGTTACATTACTGTCTTACCCTGTCCTGTCACCGCGTTGAACTTGATTGTTAGTTATGGATCCTTTTGAAGTTAGAATGCTGTTCATAACTTTTTTGAGGCGACTTACTGCGTAAGATCAGATGTCTCTGTTTGAATGTCATGCAGGTTGAAGCTATAGTAGCGCAGCTCACAACAATCTATTCAAAAAGTCGTCGGTTTCTCGGTGAAATTCGCTCAATGCGGTGAAGATCTATGGGAATGTATACTTGAAGAATGTCAAAAAGTCCACTATAGCTGTCCTTTTTCAGTCACCAGCCTCTAACTGATTGATCCAAACCAGGGTTCTATAAACTCGCGGATCAACATCCTCCATTTCTTGGATTCGCTTTGCGAGACGTGCCAACAACTTAGATCTCGTCCAGTGAATCAGAAAGACGACTCTTCATCAAGATTTCTCTATGTCGAATATTTAGCTCGTGATCTATCGAAGATTATTGATCTCGTCGTCCCAGATGGACGACAGGGTCTCCCAAATCTCTCGAGTACCAAGCAGGTATGTCCGTTCATTCGTATGAACAACTACTTGTCATCTACAACCACTTCAGATACTTGAGAGCTGGCGTACAAAACGCTTGATTGATCCTCAGAAACTTGATGAGATACTTTCATCCCTAAATTCACGTACCAACCCAAAAACTGCCGGTCCTCCCCAGCCAAATCTTGAGCCAGAAGCTCAAGACCGTCTTTCCCGCAACGATATCTTCAAACGTCTCGAGGAAGACCGTGAACGTCACAAAAGGTTACGAGAACGCCGCTGGGTACAGACCATGTCGCATAATACAGGCGACTATCGTGCTCTTTCTCTCGCTTGTTTCCTTCCACTCTCTACATCGGCGAACGTTGCTCATGATTTTCCGTTTGACATCGAATTTGAGAATGATTGGGACACAGTGAGTGATTGGAATGAGGACGATGACGAAGCAGCAGTAGAAGAATCAGATTTGTGTTTTCGCACCCGAGGTCCAGATACTTTGATGGACTAACAGTTATACATGAATTTATTTTCCTCATCATTAGATAAAGATTCAATTGCTATAAATTTGACTGATGCTTTAAGAAAACCGTATTCTAGATGAGATCCCTGCGACGTCAACTATTCATTTTTCTTCCTCTTGAATTTGCCTCTATTCTCACTGTGGAAGTCATGTCAGTTTTGTACTCAAGACTTGCAATGGCAAACACTCACGCAAAGCTCCTCTCTTTTCGTTTTCTACTCTCCTTCTTAATCACATTGCGTTGTATTTTCCGCCTGGCTGCTGCTTCGGGATTAGTAGTGGCCTGTAACGTCTTCATCACCTTGCGATTACGCCGTATCTCTAGAGTTTTTTGGCGAATCTGATTGTAGATAATGGAAAATTTTGTAGTTCCAACTTTCGCCTGTATTAGGTCCTGTAATTCAACAGCGGTATTTTTTACTTCCTCTACACCATGGTTAGGGATCGCTGGAGCTAAGAACAGAAATGAGTACGTACCCATTTGTGGATCCCTGATCGTGTCATCCTCTATCAACCTATATACAGGAGTAAGAATATGCACGAGAAATTGTTCAACCCTATCCGCATCCATATAAGAACTCATAGCAGCGAACCAGCGTAACACCGCTAGTGGGTGTTGATGCCAATTAGCCTAGGAAGGTATCTTCAGCAAAAACCAGTGTCTACAAAACTGACGAATGCCCTACATTGCTCTTGGTCCGGCTTCTCCTGGCAATATGGGCTGATTTAATTTGATACGAAAGTCTCGAGAACAACCAAGATAAGGGGTCTTTTTGCTTTGGCACCTCATCTACGTTCTGATCCCCTGTCTCGTCGTCCATCAAGGCCTCCGGAAACTCAACACTAGAGGTTGCTTTCGGCATGGCACAAAAACATTTTCCGACAAAGAAGAGGTTTTTCACTACCTGCATGTTGAGGACCTCGTCGAGATTCTCGCTCTTCAGCTGAGTTGACAACATTTTAGTAACAACTTGCATCCCTACCAGGGATGCCGGGTGATCATCAGTGAGATCAGCTCGAGGAGCAATAACAGGGAGCGTGGCGAAAAGCAACCCAAGAACTCGGCAAGCGGCCGTACGGACCCATGCATGCGGGTAGAGTAGGTGAGAAGTGACCAAACTCCAAGATACTTTGGTGTTTTGGCTACAGAAATCCGGGAAAACGCGGAGCACCTTGAGGAGGACCATGAGGGAATGGTAAGAGACTTTCCATTCCAGGTCAACATCCATGTCCATATCTCCATCATTTTCTTCGTTGTTAGCTAGGGATCTGACGCTCGAGACAAGGGCGTTGTGCAAATCCTCCATCATCAGTTCAACGTATGGCTGAACTTCGATCTGTGCTACATCCACAATGAAGCCAAATACCTGTGAAGAAACCCAAACAAGCTGGATCTGTGCATCCTGAGTGGCCCATGCATGTAGGTGCGAGAATATGAGTTTCTTCCTCTCATCGTCCAGGCGGGTGTACAGGCTCTTGATTAACTGGGCTGACATCTCACGACATTTCGCAGATTCATCGTTGGCAATGACCATGACCAGCGCTACAAATAGCAAGTCGGCGTATTCATAAATCAGCACATCTTGGAACTTGGCAATGACAGCACTCAGGAGTTCCATGACAGACCTTCGACCGGTCTCGTATACATACGAGAGATTCTTCGCAAAGAAAGCCATTTGGTTACGCAGACGACCCTTGCCTTGAGGATAATCTAGGAGGAACTGCAGGAGGACACCACGGCACATTTCTTGTACATGAGGTGACTGGCTGGTAACCATAATTTCTCCGACTTTCTCCATAATATCGTAAATCTCCGGAATAACAAATCTGCGAGCCACAATGGCTCGAAGCATCGTGAATACAGCTGTTTGACGTTCGTGGTCCTCTATATCAGGTGATAACAACTCGAGGAGAAAGATGAGATCTTTTTCCTTTGCTTGAGCAGTAGGGAAATCACGAAGGATGTTGGCAAGACATTTCAAGGCGACTTGAACGATCTCTGACTCTGTACTTCCAGCTTGGCGGATGATATTAATTATCTGAGATATGAAGACAGGCACCGATTTGGAGAGATTCTTCAAAGGACACTTAATCAAACCAGCGGCACACTTGAGACCCAGAGCAATGACAGAAGCGTTGGTTGAATAGAGGGTATTGCCGATCACGACAATCATGCCTTCCAGACGTTTGATAGTCTCAGCATCATGGAAGTCAAAGCGGCCTCTCCGGATGGCGGTATGGAACAGATCTAGGCCGAATGCCACAAATCTAGTTATAAGATAAGTAGATGATGAGATATCATACAAAATTATTTACCTGAAGGAGTTGTTTGCGTAGTGATCCGTATTCACAGCAACCTCTCTCTTCACTTGAACGATTGCATCACCCTTAGGATTTAGTTTTTTCTGTTCTGTTTGCTTAAGAAATTTCGCATTTTGACCTATCAGGGTATGACACAACACAATGAGTTCCACGGGAAGTAAGTGCTGATTGCTGTTTAATCCAGAAGTTATGCGTCTAAGTACTTCCTCGACGAGGTGCATAACTTTCTGAGATTCCGTTTCTTGCATAATAGCACGTAAAGGAGCGAGTAGGCTGCTAATCCTGTTCGGACTGATGACCTTAGCAATAATAGCAAAAGAATCGAGACCTCTGGATGATGAACCTCGAACTTCGCGCATCTTGGTTCTGAAATCCTCTGAAAGCACATTTTTCCCTGACTCTCCGAATATGACTTCAGCAGAAACGTGGGCAACATCATTGACGCAATCATCAAGGTTTTGAAAGGTCTCGACATGTTCTGCTGATGTGACATTTACCAGGACTGAGTGGGCCACAAACGCGAGGACATGTAATTGAGGACCCCGAGTCAGTGCACCTCGGAGTTCTTTGAAAACCAAAGAGAGGTACTGCGGGCCGAGGCTTGTGGAGATACGAACCAGGGCATCACGCACGAGGTCTCGGGTTTCCTGAGAGCGACTGCGAAGAATCTGGCTGAGAATTGTCAGAAGGCGTGTGATCTGAGCTTCCCGACTGTTATCTGGGAGGTGTCGAGCGACAGTAATGATGCCAATGGAGACCGGAATTCGTGTGTTATCATCTGTCGTTGCATCATGTCTCTCCAAATAATTCAGCAAAGTTGGAAGAAGACGCAAATTGACAGCATCTGCAATCTGAGAAATCTTTTCTGCAGAAAGACCAATAGGCTTGATGGTGTCCTTCGTTACCTGCGCCGTCAATGATTCTTCTGTTTCGTCTCTGTCTTCGCCTTCTTCGACAACCATCTCGTCCATTGGAAAATGGAAATTGTCCAAGACAGCAACAAGTGCCCTGATATAAATCCTCTCCGATTCATCTTTGACTTTGGATAATTTGATCAGCTTTTGGACGAGGGCGTAATATGCCGACCAGCTTAATTGCTTCGCCATACGTCCAGTGGCTGTAATTGCATCAGTAACAAGATGATGGTCAATGGCTGCCGTAGAGGTGATATAATTCCCCACAAGAGGAATGAAGATCTCAGAAAGAGTGCTGCTTCGTAAATGTCCTTCGTCACAGTGATCTCCTAGACGCCTGAGTGCTCGAGAACGACGGTGCAACTGGACATGGAGGATATTATTGAAAAAATTGGCCTCCTCATCTCCACCTTCTAATAGAACCTGCATATCCTTGAGCAATGGAATGAACTCTAGTTTTCTAACAGCATAGGCAATGACGCCTAGGATCTCAGCTCTGACAAGTTCATTCTTCGATCTCAATCCATTCCTCAGACCAGGGAACAGCAACTTCATGAACAAGTCCTCGAAATCATGATCATCGTCTCTCTTGATAAGGACAATCTCAATGAAGTGCTTGATTGAAAAGGCGGCATTATTCCTCATCGCCAACTCCACAGCGTCTTGGATGCAGAACAACGAGTTGTAAAGAACAGGTGTCCAATCCGCAGGTGAAAGCGTCTTGTATTCTATCTCGTTCAAACGAGCAAATGCGCCGAGCCGTCGATCAAAGTCTGGCTCGTCTACACGCTTTACCGAGTAAGCGTTCAAGTCACTCAACAGCGTAGCCAGATGCTGAAAACTGCAGAGACTTGCAAACTGGTTGAAAGTATTTATGAGACTAATACGAGCAAGCCGTGACCGGAGCGACTGGAACAACTGGCTGAAGAGGTCATGAGTCTTGACGTGGAGATCGTCCTGCCTGTTGCGTAAATTTGGAATGACTGGTATGAGCTTGGACAAAATCTTCAGCATGTCAGTTTTAGTTTTTTCAGCTACAATCTTAGCAGGTTTACGAAGAAGGGGCATGAACAAAGTCAGTAGTGTTGTAGCTTGAGAAGAGTCTTCAGAATACTGAGCAATTTCCGCAAGAATGTTGATTTGCCGTTGACCAATGGGCGTGGCAATTGTTGCAGTGTCCTTGACGCGTTCAACTAAAAGCGCGATATTATTCAACAGTTTTGAGACATACGGCTTGAGGACAGCGTCACGTATGATTTCGTCAGAGGCTGCATGAACTAGGATACGGTCAGCTATGTCAAAGACACGCATGATGACTGTAGGTTTGACATTAGTTGCGACGAGGCAATCGTATACTTTGGGTAGAAGCAGATTGGATTGCTGGGAGAGGAAAGTACAATACTCGCTCCGTGTTGACCATGAGAAGAAAAGTTCAATGAGAGTCGAAGGGGCTTGAGTATTTTCCTTGTCCAAATTCGATAGTCGAGGAAGGATGAAAGCATCAAATGCGGAAGGAAGATAAGGTGCGAAATCAAAAGATACAGGACACTTGAAAAAGCCTGCGAATCGTTTGAGGCCGAGCTGCCGAATACTTCGAAGCACCTTGATCGGAGTCACGGAAACCTCAACTTCCTCTTTCTCATCTATCTCTTCAAGACCTTCAGCATCTTCTCCCTCCATTAATTCCTCGACTCCTTCTGCAGTCATGTCGTTCAGTTGTTTCTGGCAGCTCGCCAGGATGTTGATAGTTGAACCTAGGAGGGCAGGCCAATAAGGAACCAACCTTGATCCCAGGTTCTTCAGAACATCTCCAAGCAAGGTAAGATATCCGACGACCTGCTTATTACTCATGCCCTCTGGAAGTTTCCTGATCAAGAATACATCCTTTTGGTCCACGCCCAGTAGTCTGTCCAGGCCAAGCGATTTTAGCATCAGATCAACAAGCAAACCAAGTTCATCGTCTGTACACCCTGCTAGGGCAGTCAACACCGCCGCTCTGCGATCTGCTCCCCTAGCCCGACCCTTCCTTTCAATCATCAGACCAAACAATAATCGTATGATAACATGGACGACGTCTTCTCGATCCTCCTGTCCGATTGAGTCAATTTCCAGCATGGTGAGCTCATCTCGCCATCGGGTATCATCGAGCAGGAGCCGTATTTTCTCTTCGTGATGAACAAGATGTGGAGATCTGTACGTCAATAAGCAAGATAATGCGAGGGACTGAATTGATCGGTCGGGATAGGAGAGATGGTTGATGTAGAATGTACGTAGAGTGTCAGTCGAATGCAAAGCTTTGGGATTAGAAAATTTTGAAAAGAGTGTGAGCCAACTGATGAGATGTTGCCTCGACAACTTGCTGGAGTTTAATGACGTCAAAGAGAGAAAGTAGGAAACGATGTCACGATTATGTTTCTCGGCCAAACTGTGGCATTCACCAAGTGCCAGGAGCAACTGGTGTTGGTAAGAAAGGGCATCGAAGCGATCATCACAGCGAGAACACTGGGTACTTGTCAGGCTCTATTGTAACGAGCAATATACTCTACGCACATTAATCAGCTCCCTTGTCTTGTGTGTGGGATCCAACCACTTCGATAATGCAAGCCGGAGTTTATGTGCACTCGGATCCCTCCATGACCGCTCATCTTCCCAAATATCATGATTGTTACTCTTTACTTCCTCACTTTGCAGGCTGCCAGATATTAAATTTTGTGCGACCACATTACTGTCCTCTTCTCGTTGGATTTCTGAGTACATGAGATCCCAAACAACATCTCCAAATCGTTGTGACAAAACTGCCAGGGCGGCAGTAGCAGGAGACCAGAGTGGCTTCAAATTTACTTTCAATTGAGCTGAAAATCAAATCAGCCGTGAGTATGATGTGTGGAGTAAAACGGATTGACAGCGTACCAATAAGCCATCTCGCACAGAAATCAGCTGCCTCGGCATCACCCACAACCTGAACAACTCTGCCGATCCTCAAAACTCGCTCCCTAGCCCCCTGAACATCACATGGCACCTCTTCTCCCTGAAGACACCGCTTCATGATCTCGTGCAGACCTGCAGGAGCCGCGATAAGCTTTGAGTTCAGCAATCTCATCGCACCTAGTCGAAGGATACGGGAGTGGGAGAGGATTGCAACGCGTAGGTGAGGGTATAACTCAGCGAAAGGTATGGATCTTGTGGCCACACTGTCCAACGATGAGGAACTGGTCATCTATATGTCAAACAGGTAAAATTCCCACCTCATCCGAGCTAAAGGTACTAGTCCTGCAATTACCTCAGGAGCCTTGCCCCAACACTTGACCCCGGTGCAGATCCAATTATATATATCCACAACCGTATCCCACTCCGAGTGATTACGTTGTTGAAGTGCTTCCATGCACGTACCCAAAATCCAGGCTGGTGTTGCAAGCACAATACCATCATTGTTCGCTTCTAAAGATGTTATTTGTACATCCTCGCCATGAGACGGATATAATCCGCGGTTGATAAGTCCAATGAGTCTTGTCGTAAGATTCTCGGTCATGAAAGAAGAAAGTGCTAAAATATTATCCAGTTCCGTGGCCTGACCGCAAAGTTATCAGGTTGAAATGAAAAGAACCCATGATAGCTTACAATGCCGTCCCCGCCTCGTCCCCCTGCTTCAAAGAGGACCAATCGATCATTGATAAGCCATCTTTCCCAATTCTCCTTCCAAACTACATCGACGTCTTCCACGTTTAGTTTTCGTACCCTTACTATTCCGGCCAAAAAATCGATCAATACCCTTGGGTTGACTGTCAAGCTCTCTGGTTTCCTGGTGGCTTTGAGCAAGAGAGGAAGTGCGACAAGTTTCCAGCCACCCCAATTAAGATCAGCCAGGAGACCATGTAACCTAAGGGAAAATTCTGTTGATGCAGACGCAGAAGTAGATGTATCTGAACACGTAGATGTAAACGTCCATGTATGTTGGAGGAACCTGAGACCGGGTCCAAGCCACAGTGAGGTTTCTGATGCGAGGAATAATGCGGAAATCAATTTGAGCAATGCAGGGTGTATCGTTTCTTTATCCAACGGAAGGGAGTTGATCAGGGTGAACAGAACTGTATGATGAGTTTCTGAGGAAGGAGGGTTGCATTAATGGAGGAAGTTGATCAAAGTACAATAAGACATACGGGTCATCCGGGAGCCCTGGCGGACCGAGTAGGGTATGCTAACCACCTCAATGGCGCGTCGTAGCTTCTCCACATCACCGCCATCGATTATTTTCTCAAGCTCACGAACCAGGAAGTCCGCCAGTGCAGAGAATTGGTCCGCATATTTAACATGGTGAATGAGAGCAGTCAGGGCACGTCGAAGGACGACAAAGGTAGCCTCGGGATTCTCAGCAGAGATATGCCAAGCCAAGAGCTGTGTGAAAAGGGGCACTGTGGAGGTATGTAGCGTTTGTGATATCGACTAGAAATGGATCAGCTTTAGTAATGTGATATCCCCATGAAGAAAACGAGCCTTTGAGGCAAAAACAATAGCCCATGCAGAAGCACCCTCCATACCCTCCGCATTCTCTGCTAACAGTCTGATTGCATGATCTCTCGAGGCACTTTTCAGTCTGCGAAGGGCTGATCCCCATACTTCAGCAATTGCTCTCTGAATCTCGGGCTGGCATTTTGGTAATATGGATCGAACGGCATTCCACGAGTGCGTAAGAAGCTCCGTGTAAATAGAGGGAACGAGAAGGTAGCGTATTAGAGAGGAAATAGTTTCAAGGAGCACGGTCAAGGCAGCTGGTTCAAGGACACGCGGAAGGAGCTTGAGCAAACGCTTAAGAATTGACGGATAAACCGGGGATAGCGTAGTTCGTAAATCATATGCGAGCTTTTGCATTAGACTGAGAAGATACTTGAGCTATGTATTTGGGCCAATACAAATCCATTCACTTACTCGAGCAGAGCTCGCAAGCCTTCATCGTTGGTTGAGTCCATAGCTGCCTCCCAGTGAACAATAATCTCCTTCCAGTGGTGCAGAAGAAGGGGCATTGAGAGGGACAAAGGACTTGCATTGTCTGCAAATATGATAAATGAGGGTGCGAGGTTCAACTGTCTCCAATGTTCCAAGGATTCATGGAAGTGAGATTCATTGTCCTGGTGAAAAATGGGTAAGTTTTCTGACAGAGAATCCTGATTACATACGAGTATCTCGCGATCGAGCTGATTCTGGTTGAATACTGAGGGTAGATGGACTTCCTTCAAACTTTGTGTATAGGATTGGTGCTAACATCAACATCGTCGGTACCCAGATTAAACAGTTCACAGACTAAATTCACCTTGAAACGTTTGGTTGACTGGGAAGATTGCGCAATCTCATGAACCTGTCCGTTCGAAGACATGATAGAGCTGCTCTCTGGCTCCTCAGCAGCGATATTCTACCAGCCACTTCTCACGAAGATCGTGAAAATCTCAAGCCCGTGACAAGCAGCCCCAAATAGGCAATCATGACTTTGTCCTCCAATTGATTGCCCGTTCCATCATGACAGTAATCTGCATTCGCTGTGGGAATTTCCTTCTACTCGAATTTGTACATCAAGACTGAACAACTTCTTGACTACAATCATCCAACCTGGAGAAGCTCTACCTCGTTAGATGAATGGGACGGTTCTTTCTGATCGGATGTAGTCGTGCATATAGTCGTGCACGATTTCTCTTGAAGATAATGCCGGGACTCGAATATAAGATAAACATAGTAAAGTGTTGGAATAGAGACATCTTACATGATTTCTGTCACAATCCACAGCCGCAGAAATTACAAGAAGGCCTTATATACATTGACCCTCTGTCTCATCCTCTATCTCATCTGCGCCGAAACCGTTTTCTTGGATGCTACTTTTCCTCCGAATCTAGTAGAGATACCTTCTGAAAAATCTTCCTTTATTGATGAAAGCAGTACCGGTAGAAAACCGAAAATCCTGCTTGTATCCGCATTTTTCCCCCTCGAACAATCCAAACACCCACAGAAAGATTATACTATCTGGTTGTCCCGATTCATTGGAACCATTACTACCCCTATCTACTTTTACACGACACCTTCTTTCGCTACGGTCATCTTTGCGCAGCGGGGCCCTCACCCTATCCACATCAATACCTCCTTTACGTCGCCTTTCGACATCCCTCCACTTCAGGGCCTTGAGAATAACTACACGCATCTACATTCACTTGATCGAGAAGCCTTTCGACACAATCCAGAATTATACGCAATCTGGAATGCCAAACCGTGGTTACTTGATAGGGCTGTGCGGCAGTTAATGTCGGAAGGGGATGAGTATGATTTCGCTTTCTGGAGTGATGCAGGTAGCTTTAGGAATGAACATCATTATTCAGAATGGCCTGATCCGAAGCGCGTGGAGGACGTATGGCAGGCTGGTTTTTCATGTATGAAAGCCGCAGGAGGCGCAAGATCAAGGAAGTTGGATTTGTTGTTTTTCCCGGTAAGAGGAACGTTCAGCTGGTCGAGGAGATACTGGTACGAGGATGATGGGCCTGTCGACGCTGAAATCAGCGAGGGTGAGCAAAAATGTATCTACCATATCTATCATTAAACGTCATTCCAGGATCGTTTTTTGGTGGTCCTCCAGCCACAGTATCCTGGTGGTCAAAGATATTTTATGCTTATCATGACCGATATCTACGCGAAGGCCACTTCGTTGGCAAAGACCAGACTTTAATTAATTCCCTCCTACTTCTCTTTCCTTCTCGGATCATTGGAGTCCGGATTTTTGACCCTTCCGCTCAAACGGGCCTACCCCGATTTAATACCATCTCACCGGGCTCGTGTGGGAGTCCATGGTTCTATTATCAATTCTTTTTAGCATCTAATAAGGAACGGCAAGCAATGAGTGATAAATGGATGAGGGACCTAGAAGATCAGGTCATATGGCCCTTCAGCAGCTGGAAGTGGTGGTTGAAGCAACAAGAATGCAAGCTAACACAAGTTGTATGTATGCAGGATATGCTCCTCGATGCATTTGGGATGGGCTGGAATGGGAAGAAGCATCGTAAATGTAACACCCTCCGCTGTTATTAAACATCAGAATTTTGTATCTATTCACTCTTCTAGGCTACTGATTGTTCCATTTGTTAAGAGCGTGTATGAATTAATCAACCATTATGTAGTAACAACTGTTTTGTGACAGGTATGAGATTGTTCATAAAGCTCAATTTCAGTAACTTGTCTTTTCGAGGGTTTAGAAGAATGCCCACTATCAAAGCACTCGATGTAAATACACTCGTACTTTTACTTGATTTGATTCCCACCAACAAAGTCGATCTCAAGATATTTCTGATCCCCATTCTCGACCACTCTCCCTTTATTCTGATGGAGATACCTTCCAGTCTAATCATGCATCGATCGGACTTCTTGATTTCATATATCAATCTGGACTTTCCCTTAATCATCAATACCGAAGAGTCAAGCATGAGCACAAGTCCACAACTGCTTCTCAGTGCACTCCAGTTGTCCGTTCCCCAAGGTGTCGTCAGCACCGTTGCAATGTATTCATCTGGTTCCCCATGATGTACAGATGTGCATACGAGGGGCGGCTGCGAGCGTCCCTGCGTTCGAGCCCCGCGTTACAAATGAAGACACGCAGGTCCACAATATCAAAATAGCCCTGAATTCAGTATCATGATTCCTAGGCAAGAAGTGATACGACATCGGGTCCGACGCTCAAGAACCACCACACTCACAGACTATATACATGCCGGCAGTTAGTCGCTTTGATGGAGAGCTTGATATTTCTTCCCCATGCTTTGGCATCAAATGAGAGCCACTTGGGCATAATTCTCAAACATTCTAGTCTGCTGCATAAAATGATGAATCCCACGAAGCTATCTGCTGAACTGCATAAATACCGGGTTGAGGCTGCAATATTCGAGGGTTCTGATGATCGGCCTACTCACTGTTGCCGCTGCGCTGTCTGTCGCACAGGTTGTGAATGCTGAGACTCACACAATCACATTTACTAACAAGTAAGTTCCTTTTGGTCAATTACTCTATAATCGAACTTCAAATTTTTGTTTCGCAGTTGCGGATTTGGAACTGTAAGTGCTCGTAATTTCTCTCTTCCTCTTACGGATTCATGCCACCGGATACCATCCATAGCCCATGCTTGTTCAAAATGGTAACGTACTATCAACGGGCGGCGCCTTTACCAGCAACGGTCCAATTTCAGCTGTTATAGCGTCAGAGCTAGGTTTCTTAAACACTTAAAACAACATCTTGGGCTGAGATGTCGACTCGATATCTACAGCTACCTCCAGACTGGTATGTAGATGCGATCAAAATGTTGTTCTCATGTTGGGCGAAACTAAATCTCCTCCACGTTCAGGGAACTGTGGTTTCAACGGGGAGAGTTGTACTCTTGTTGAGGCCACTCTACAAAACCCAACAGCTCCTGGGAGTGGTTCCAGCGCCGATATTTCTCTGATTTCGCCGTAGGTTTCACTTTCTCCAAGCATGAGATTACTGTAGACTGAGTCAAATCGTCTAGTCACGCTTTCTCGGTTACTTCTGGCTTCGGGTGAGTTTCTGGTTTCTACAATAAAGTTTTCAATCGGTTTACCCTGATCCAAAGATACTATAATGGGTGTGATGGTGCAGGTACAGATTGTATGTCGTTGCTCCTCATGTTGGGTTCACGTCTGACATTTTCTGTAATCAAGGTACAAGTGCTGACTGTCCGACGGCCTTCCGCCAACCGGATGATACCTTTGTTCAGGTAGCTTGTCAAACCAACGATGTCAGTCCAGTTTAATTTTTCCTGAGTACATCTTATTGATCATTTTTCCACAGGTAAACCTTGCCATCACCTTCTGTGATTAACTAGCGTCGATTCTCCATGTAAACACCGAACTGAACTGTACTGTTCAACATTTTGATGAGTTCATTCCAATTTATGCCAAATGAGCATACTGTCAAAGTCTGTCGGCTGGCTGCTTCTGTGCTCTTTGATCTAAATCTGGAACCGAGGACTCGTGTACGGCCACTGAACCCCCACTCTCATTAAGCGCTCGTTAGTATAACAATTCAAAATAGGTACACTACTTTTTTTTGTTCAACAATTTATTATGTACACAGTCCGCGGTATACTTACACATCTGTAAAACATCTGTAAACTATGTCGAGCATGACTTGACAGCACCCTAAATGTCAGCTGCGCTTCCCACATCAATTATCGACCATTCTCCCAAGCGGATTGTCCATAAATACGTCAGAAAAGTGTGACAGCGTGTAGAGTTGACTCGATAATAATATGCACTGCCCATCATACTTCTCGAATACTGGCTAACCTTAGTCAGTTCAAGATACCCAATCCAAACCCTCAACCGCGAAGTAGTCTATCTCGAACGTGCCCAAGCGGCCTGGACGTATCACCTCTCCGGGCAAGTCATTTATCAGCCACGATGAGAGACGCTGGGGGTCTATTATCGGTTCCACCGGCAGGAGGGTGTCGGAAGCCACCATGCAGAAGGAACATGCACGTGGATCTAGGCAATCGCCGTCGTTGATTGAACAGTTGTACAGTTGTATGTCGAGAAACGTCAGAAGAACGTTCGTTGGCGAGGGACCTGATTCAAATCTCTTTGGATGACTTGTGGATAACAAAACAGTGCCAGTGCTTGCTCAACATCTGAATCTTGCGATAACCTTAACGTATCATTCAATCCTTTGTCTGCATAGCGAATATCAAATCGGATTTGAATGTACAAAAACTGCTTTACAACTATCAAACAAAACCAGAGTCTACATCAACAGAAAGAGAGGTTGCTTCAAGGAAGACTCCTCAAACAAGGGCAGAAGACATGTCAGGTTAGAAATATACCAGTATTTAATTTTCTATCCAAAGATTGAATTGCAACTAGCTGCATGAGTTGAAGCTACTTTCAACGATGGTCATACTGTGAGGCTTACAACAGTGGATAACCGAATAAGACATCCTTTGCTACGGACAATATCTACCTCTGCTACCCCTGCTACCAGCCCATTCTTCTGGACCTCCCTCTTGCGTTCTAGACGTATGAGGTGTGTAAATATCATATGGCTTACTCTTGTGAACTGAAGCTTTCAATGTCATGGTTCTTTTCCAACGTCAAATTATTAACATGGATGATTGCTGCTCAATAGAACTAGGGTATGTTCCTTTGTGTACCTCTCTCGGTCAATTATTCGATACCGAGAAGTACAGGGGTGGACCAAATTTGACACGTGTCCACCAGAACGATTTTAGGAGCTTTTTTGATTTTAGAAGTTTCCGAGGTGATTCTTGCCTACTTCCAAGCCAATTTCGAGCGCTCGAGAAAGTTTTACCGTCACAATTTCATCTACTTGAGATAGGCAGTGATCCGTCACAGCGATTTTCAGTGCTTTTGTAAATCTCGTTGTGATCAAAATGGCTGTTCTTGCTATCGTCTTCGATTGCAGCTCACAATGGTCAAGGAAATCTGGAGTCATTCAGGATTCTCTTCGTCATGCATTCCAGCATTGTCCCACTAATCGAGTAATTCTATACGGACGCTGACTTGGAGGTATTGCTGTGATCTATACCCTGAGTAGGCTTCAACAGTATCCCACTCAACAGCTGCTTCGACCGTATTCATGGTGTGGTTCTAGATTACTATGGTTCGCACGTTCTACTTCGCACGTTCTACCCACAGAATCAGTTGCTATACCGGTATCTTGTTCCACTGGCACTTAATGGACGGGGTGTCCGGCGACCTTGAAATTTCACCTTGACCAAGATATTGTTCTTGAAAATCTTTTCCGCGACATACTCGGACTGGTTAGCGAACGCGATGAAGCAATCCTCAAGAGATCAGAGTCTACAGATTCAAGCTTGTGATGCACAGTTGTCATTTCGATGAGACGAAGTCACCGGAATTCCAAAGTTTCTGCACTAGGAAGATGTGGA
>Ga0154005_100493_pt1 | contig 15816 bp, 16 predicted proteins | sample TSFL089MetaG_FD_104698 | JGI IMG/M metagenome (GOLD analysis project Ga0154005, IMG submission 104698) | Attine ant fungus gardens microbial communities from Florida, USA - TSFL089 MetaG | ecosystem: Host-associated > Fungi > Mycelium > Unclassified | place: USA: Florida, Lake Talquin State...
AGAACTGGGGACAAGGGTTTCTAGGTAAAAAGCAATTGTTACACATGTGGTGTGAAGGATGCAGGGAAGCAAAAGAGTGGAGAGAAAGAGAAGCGCAAAGTGGAAGAGCAGAAAGAGTAGTGTGTAGCGCGTGTGATGTAAGAGATGCTGTAAAAGAGAAGATGGAGAGAAACAGAAAAGGGGAAATTTTCTGTCCGCCATGTAGGACAGGAAAGAAAATGCCATGGTGGAATTGGGGAGGAGAAGTAGAATGGACAGTGCCTAGGGCCCAGAAGGGGAGGGCTGGAATCACTGATCCGAGGAGAGTAGCAGAAACTGTTAATCAGAAGGTAGTGCAAAAGGAAGAAGCGAGAGAAGTGAGGTGAACATTTAAGCCTCTAAGAGAAGTGTGGATGACTGTGGGCATCGAGAAGATAGACAATCATGAGGGAAGAACAGTGAGAGTGTTGCTTGATAGTGGAGTAACAGGATTATTCATGAGCAAAGGTTTGGCTCAGAAAGGAGGATACCAGTTGATAAAGTTAAATCGACCTCTGCAAGTGAGAAATGTAGACGGTACCGGGAATAGTGGAGGTGCAATCACACATGAGGTAGAAGTAAACATGTTTTATAAAGGACATGTGGAGAGAGTTAGAATGGATGTATGCGAATTAGGGAAGACAGACGTGATATTGGGTATGCCATGGTTAGCGGCCCATAATCCAGAGATTGACTGGAAAAAGGGGGAAGTTAGAATGATGAGATGTCCACCACTGTGTGGAAAAGCAGTGAAAATCAAAGGGAAGAAAAAAGCAAGGGAGAATGAAAGAAAGATCGTAAGATGGGCTGTGGATGAGAAAGAAGACTGGGGAAGAGAAGAAGAGATGGAGGCGGACCATAGGTAGATAGAGGAAATGGTACCCAAGAGGTTCCATAAGTAGTTGAAAGTGTTTGGGAAGGTGGAGTCAGAAAGAATGCCAGTTAGAAAGGCATGGGATCATGCAATAAATCTCAATGATGATTTCAAAGCAAGCAAAGCAAGAGTGTATCCTCTCTCTAGAAATGAAAAGGAAGAGGTACAGAAATTTGTCGATGAGCATCTAAAGAAGGAATATATCAGACCCTCTAAATTGCCCCAGACGTCACTGGTGTTCTTTGTGGGCAAGAAGGATGGGAGGAAGCGCATGATTATGGACTACAGGAGACTCAATAAGCAGATGGTTAAGAACAATTATCCTCTGCCATTAATCACAGATCTAGTAGATTCTATGGGCAACAAAAGAGTGTTTACTAAGATAGATCTCTGGTGGGGCTACAACAATGTGAGGATTAAAGAAGAAGATGAGTGGAAGGCAGCCTTCACTACTCATGTGGGGTTATATGAGCCAGTGGTAATGTTTTTCGGAATGACAAATTCACCTGCCACTTTCCAAGGCATGATGAACGAAATTCTGAGAGACATGATCAATGAAGGGAAAGTGGTGGTATTTGTGGATGACGTGTTGATAGGAACGGAGATGGAGGAGAGGCACAATGAACTGGTAGAAGAAGTGCTGAAAAGATTAGAAGAGAATGACCTATATGTGAAACCAGAGAAATGTGCTTGGAAGGTGTAGAAAGTGAATTTCCTAGGAGTAGTAATGGGTGAAGGGAAGATTGAAATAGAGGAGGACAAAGTGGCGGGGGTGTTAAACTGACCTATACCCAAAACGGTTAGAGATGTTAGGAAATTCCTGGGTCTAGCCAATTATTACAGGCCTTTGTGAAGGACTTTGCTAAGCTAGCCCAACTCTTGAACAATCTAACAAGGAAGGAAGAAAAATAGAAGTGGGGAGATGAACAGCAAAAAGCTTTCAAACAGTTAAAAATGGTTTTCACAAGTAAACCTCTATTAGTGGTACCCGACTTAGATAAAGAGTTTAGAGTAGAAGCCAATGCTTCTAACTTTGCCACAGGAGGAGTGTTATCCATCAAATGCGAAGATAACAAGTGGAGACCAGTCGCCTACATTTCTAAGTCATTAAATGAAACTGAGTGAAACTATGAAATACATGATAAAGAAATGTTGGCAATAATACATTGTTTGGAGGCATGGAGGCACTTCCTGGAGAGAACAAGAAGTAAATTCGAAGTATGGATGGATCACAAGAATCTAGAGTATTTTATGAGCAACTAAAAATTAAATTGGCAACAAGCATGATGGGCTCTATACTTATCTAGATTCAACTTCGTATTGAAGCACATTTCAGAAAGCAAGATGGGAAAAGCAGATGGATTAAGTAGGAGGCCAGATTGGGAGATTGGGGTGGAAAAGGATAATGAGGAGCAGACGTTGGTCAAGAAAGAATGGCTAGAGGTGAAGAGGGTCAGAGTGGCAGAAGTAATCATAGAAGGAGTGGACCTGTTGGACAAAGTAAGGAAGTGTGAAGTGAAAGATGATGAAGTAGTAAAAGCTGTGAAAGAAATGAAACAAGCGGGAGTAAAGATGCTGAGAGATGAAGAGTGGTGTCAGGAAAACGGGTTGATGTTGAAAGAAGGGAAAGTATATGTCCCCAAAGATGAGAAGTTAAGAGCAGAAGTAATCAGGCTACACTATGATATGCCTGTAGGAGGACATGGAGGACAGTGGAAAACGGCAAAATTGGTGACAAGGAATTTCTGGTGACCAGGGATCACTAGGGAAGTGAAACAATATGTGGAAGAGTGTGATGCCTGTCAGCGCAATAAGAATTGAACACAACCACCGGCAGGGAAATTAATGCCAAACTCGATTCCAGAAAAAGCATGGACCCATATTAGTGCGGACTTCATTACAAAGTTGCCTTTGGCTCAAGGATATGACACAATCTTAGTAGTAGTGGACAGATTTATGAAAATGACACACTTTGTACCCACTACAAAGAGAACGAGCGCAGAAGGACTAGCATGACTATTCAGAGATAACATTTGGAAGTTACACAGACTACCAGATAGCATTATTTCAGATAGAGGACCACAGTTTGCAGTGGGTATTATGAAGGAGTTGAATCACATGTTAGGGATTGAAACAAAATTGTCTACAGTGTTTTATCCACAGACAGATGGCCAAATGGAGAGAATGAACCAGGTGTTAGAACAGTATCTCCAAATGTTTATAGATCACCGACAAGAACAATGGCCAGAATGGCTGGGGACAGCTGAATTTGCCTATAACAACAAAGTGCACACTGGTACTAAGGTGTCACCATCAGGGACAAGATTCAAGAATAGGATTCGAGATGAGAAAGAAGGGGAAGTATGAAGGAGCAGAGAAATTTGCAGAGAAAATGAGAAGCATGCAAGAAGAGGCCAAAGCTGCACTGCAAAAGGCACAGGAAGATATGAAGCAGTATGCAGATAGAGAGAGAGGAGAAGTAGAGGAATATAAAGTGGGCGACTTGGTACTACTCAGTACCAAAGATCTGAAGTACCAAATGGTTGGGAGATGTACAGAAAAGTTCACTGAATGCTTTGTAGGACCTTACAGAGTGAAAGCAATTGTTTCTAGTAATGCGATAGAATTGGAATTGCCAAGGTTAAGATACACCCAGTAATCAATGTTAGCAGGGTACAGAAGTATAAATCGCAAGTGGAAGGGCAAAAAAGAGAAGTGCCACAACCAGTGGTAATCGAGGGAGAAGAGGAATGGGAAGTGGAAAAGATTATGAATAAAAGAATAGTACGATAGAAAGGATGTACAGCAGAAGAAGATACTTGGGAGAGCAGAGAAAATTTGAAGAATGCGATGGAGTTAGTAGAAGAATTTGAGAAAGAATATTGCAGAGAAGAAGAAGAAGTCAGACAACAAGAGGCTGAAGAAGACAAGAAAGTGTTTAACAAAGAACTACCAGGGAGATATATGGCTAAATTGCTTTATGGATGGAGCAATAAAAGATATGATAGAGAATATTGGAGGCGTATAGAGGAAAATTGGAGATGGTGGAAGAAAAACCCATTCTCTGGGTACAACAAGAATCCATTCTTGAAGAAAATGGAAGAAGAACAAAAAGAGTACAAAGGAGGAAAGATCGAAGAATGGAACAAGGAAGAAGGTAAAGAAGATCAATGGAGGATCAAAGAAGATAGAAAATATTTGGAGAAACTAGGGAATGAAAATTTGAATATGGGTGACATAAGAGACCTATACAATGAACTATAAAAGAAGTCCTTGGGACAAGGACCCTTGAAAGGGGAGTGGTGTTATAAAATGGCAGGCAAGCTAGACAATCCACGGCAGCAGATTATTTTATTTCTTTTTCATTTTCATTTATTATGTAATAGTTTGAAGTGCGTGGGACACTATGACTCAAAAGGAGTCTATGGGATAATTTGAGTAAGACAAATACTAGTAAATACCAACTCATGTATAAGTAGCTAGATCAATTAAGTGAGGACTCTAACAAGTTCTCTTTGTCAAACTCTGACTTAGAGTGCGAGTGAGGTTAAGGTTACCCAACTGAGACTTCAATTGTTACAAGAGAGGGCAAGCTGGAACCCAGTTGGTCAATGTAGAACTAATATTTATATGTGTTGTTTGAGTGATGTAAGCAGAAACTTTCAGCCTCATATGGTGTGTTGTAGGGACAATATGCTGGAGCAGTCACATTGAACCCAATAAATATTCAATACAACTGTCCTGAAGAACAGTCAGAATATAAAGGAGAAGGTGGATAACAACAATATTAATATAAGATTTTTGGTATCATATGACCCCCAGAGGGGGATGGTAGTGGTTAAAGGACAAGAAAGGGAAAGGGATGCCTGAGTTACTCCTTAAGATTGTAACAATGTGCTTAGTAAACACCTGATGAATTAAATAAAATACTCATCCAAAATGAGAGTTTGGAGATAAAAAAACCATGAACAGCTTCATTCACAACAACATATTGTATAGGCTAGATACATGCACATTCTAAATTTGACAATCATCTGCATTCATGGCACCAATATGGTCATGATCTCTGAAATACCTTGCCATAAGAATCGTTGTACCATGCTGTCGTTCCTGATACACGTGTTGGTCCGTCCGACCCTATAATCCAGCTACTACATCTAAATCAAGAGCTGGAAGAACCAAATTTTCAATCGGGACTCGGTAACATGAATTCAATCCATGTCGTTGTCCATCATTGTTTCGGTTGTCGTCGTATGTGAAACATTGAACCGCAACGTAGAAATCTGTCTAGTGGCTTAATCTTTGGTATGATTTGGAGAACCGTGCTTCATGCTCACTGTTTCGCCAGAATCACGAGGCTCATGATAGATGCGTTGGTTGAGAAGGACCATGAAACAGTTGGTGTACCTGATCGACAGTAAGAGTCAGTGGCTGTAGTTGTGAAATAAGACTGTTGAATACATTTTCCCAATTATATAACCACTGTAAGAATAGATGGGTAAGGATCTCCCAGGCTGTCACTCGAGATATCGGACGTACATTGGCATATATATATTTGTTTTCTGCAGAACAAAAAAATCTGAGTATAATCGAACATATAGGGATTAAGAATACGTACAGGGGGTTTGATCGGATGGACTAGGAAAGCAGTAATGATAACGATCGCCAATGCAGCTAATACAGAATAATACAGAAGGCACATTAGCGTCTCTGGGAAAAGGACATTCTGCTCACTCGTGACTGCATTTGTTTCCAGCATCAACACTAGGAGTTGCTTCATTCTAGCCCCTGTACTTGTCTTGCCTCTTCGACAACGGGAAAGCTGCAGACAGAGTTGGTCTTATTGGGTATACCAGGTCTGATATAACTGACACACCAGATAGGCCATGGAACTGGTGATCAAGACATCACAGACGGCACTGGAGAACAGCCAGGTCTAATGCAATGATTAGTGCACAATATTTAGGTTAGACTTGTAATTCCTGACTAATATGACAGGTCTAGTTCTTGTAGCAGTGACGGGATCAACTATGAAATCCTGTAGCCTGTTAGCAAAAGAAGTCCGATAAAGTAGGAAAACTTACGTGAATGCCAACGAACATTCCACAACCACAGGCAACAATTGACAGCTATCACAAAGCTGAATTAGTACTAGCCGTACACCAAACAGCCTGGGCAGGACTTACAAAGATGGCAATGACTGGCACAACTCTCCATCCCCCGAGCATCCATACCCTCCAACTATACACTAGCTGCACCGTGAGCATGATGATAGCATCAATCAATGGACCATCGATAGTCGCCATGTTGAATTCGTGTAACGCATTGTAATTTCCAAAGTTGTAGACATACCAGAAGAACATGTCGTCCATTGTCATCAACGTTTGCGCGGTATCAAGCATGAAGAGAAAATGTACTATGAAAGGGCCTCAGAGTTTTTTGAAGATGGTTTGTTGATCTCCACGAACCTACTGCTCGAAGCCATTTTTTATCGTTTCTGGCACTATTAAGATACATGACTTGGCGAGGTGTGAGCAGAGATATTGAGACGCTCGTCGATCTGAGGCTTACAGTACTGCATTGTTAGGATGCCATAGAGAAACCAGTTGAGGGTAACACCGATGATCTACAGATCATGGGTTAGTTGATTCAAGCAAGCCGTGCAGAGCATACTGACTGGGGGTCCTAGCCTATGAAATGGTTTGCTTCAATACTTCTGTCATCTAGTTTGGTAGCTTACAGTAGTGGCGCACGAGGTGGAGGTGAGAAGCTAGGCTCTAGATCATGCATCAAGTGACAACTGGACAACAGGGCGACTGTGTGCGTGGTCACCGTGCAAATTTAAGTGACACCAGGAGGCTGTGCATTGATCCTGAGCGAATAACGAAGCCGGAAGGGTAGGTCTATCGGTATATTCGTCACGTAGAATTTCGATTCCAAGCGTGGTGTTCTTAGAGCTTCTTTTCAACCTCTTACGACTAGCTCAATTTAATTGGATTTTGAATCGACAGCGAACTCATATTTAATTCTGTCCAGCGCCTATGGTTTGTAATGTGCCCGAGGTAGCTGTCGACTGGAGAGCGAGATTTATAATAAGGACAATGCTAATTTCGGACATGTCCGGACAGCAGACTTTGTATTATGTAAGCAAGTTGACAACGCGCTCGCTTCTTGCGAGCTTTTTAAACTTGATTTAGGCAATGAGTTCTGGTACAGTTTTGTCTCTGTTCATTCATGGCCTCTGGGAAGACACAACCGTGTGACGAGCGCCAACCGCTCCTGGCAAGAATTGGTGACGTGGAGAATACTGGAAGACCCTTAGACGATGAAACTCACACCTACGATAAACAGCAGCTAACCTGGTATACGGCTCTGGTTTTCTCTGGATTCGTCGCTCTGGGCTTTCTCATCAGAGGACTCATTGTCACAGGAAACACTGATGTAGGCATTTGCCCCTGTCAGTTTTTTCAGCGCTAACATCCTCTAGTTCGACTTTGGTAATGCACTTAGAAAAGCTCTGGGGGGTGGACTCAGCGGCGCGGCTGCTATGGTTCTTCAAGTTCTTACTCTCATGCCCCTCCGCACTATCATGAACTACCAATACCGCTATGGTACAAATTTCACCAGTGCCACCAAAACCCTCTTCGCCGATGGAGGTTGGGTGCGTTATTACCAAGGCCTCACCGCCGCTCTTGTTCAAGGACCTGTATCCCGTTTTGGTGATACCGCCGCCAATGCTGGTATCCTTGCTCTTCTCAACTCGAATGGATACACACGTACATTGCCTGAATTGGAGAAAACTGTCTTCGTGTCACTCGCCGCGGCCTGCTTTAGAATGCTTCTCACCCCGATTGACACCATCAAAACCACGCTTCAAACACAAGGCAAACCCGGCATCACAATCCTCAAGGACAGGGTGGGTTGGTTTGGCTCAACTGTGGTCCCACTAGAACCTAACGGTCTCGTAGATCAAGAAGTATGGTATAGGAACAATGTGGTATGGTGCGATAGCCACTGCTGCTGCCACATTTGTGGGCAATTATCCAGTATGTTATGTTGAACATGCTCTGATATGACAGATTTCTTAACCGTCGCAGTGGTTTGGGACATACAATTTCCTCCAGGCATGCCTTCCTCCTGCGTATACCACACTGGAGAAACTCGGCAGACAAGCGTTCATCGGTTTCTGTGCTTCTGTCGTGTCTGATACCGTCTCCAACTCGCTACGAGTCATCAAAACCTATCGTCAGGTCAATGCAACCCGCATCAGCTATCTTGATGCTGCTCGTGCAGTGATTGCTGTCGATGGTTTGCAAGGACTTCTCGGACGTGGATTGAAGACTAGGATTCTTGCTAACGGTTTGCAGGGGTTGATGTTCTCCATCCTCTGGAAACTTTTCATGGATTTGTAAGTATCTCAGTCTTCAGTCGTCTAGCCTGACAGACTTGTTTACAGGTGGAACAAGAGCTAGATGATGGTAACTGGGTTAACGTATTATACAAACTGTATAGAGAGGTACACATATGAATGGATGAGATACATGTTACCCGATTGCAGCAAAAGTATGGTGCATCAAGTGAATGAATGAGAGGCATATGGTTACCACGAAGACAAAGTCTAATCTGATCGGCTAGTCTATCATTTCGACAATCAAAATATCATGAAAAGTCAAAACCAACAATTCGGATTGCATCACAGGCACCAAGAAAGACAGTCCATTTGAATCCTCCTCCTTCTGCTCCTCTCCAGACTTTTAAACAACGTTCTGCGATGACTTGTTCCGTTAGCATAACAAAATAAAATTGCATCAACAAACACAACATACGAAATTAATTCCTCCATTCTCATTCATATAATCCAACTCAATTTTCAGACCGTCTTTCTGCAGGTCCTCAAACTCAGAAATGAACTGGGCATGAAGCGGCTCGGACCATCGTATCCGAACATGCTCCAATATCGACGGTTTATCAAGCTCCCCGTCGTCACTTTCCGCTCCATCTTCATCCTCATCCGCGGCCACCACGATCAATCTCCTGGACCCTGTATCCTCCTCTCCCTTTTGTGATTTGGCTTTCTTGAAGCGGTACCGCTTACTTGGAAAATGGAAACTAGTACGACGAGAATGGATCATATGGATGAATGCATCTGCGGTAGTGTTATCCAACTTGACTTCAATCGAATTGAGTCTTGGCAGGAGCGGTAATCTCGAGTCAGACCGCTTTCTTTGTTTTCTCGTCGTTCCTCCACTTCCATCACTTCCATCATGACCACCCTCGTCTGGCTCTTCCTGTTGCGGCTCCTCACTCTCGACAACATTCTCATCGAACTCAGTATATTCTCCATCAACGACCCAGCTCTTCCACCTCAACTCATCGAACACCATATCAGTCATGCTCGGCGGTCCAAACCCTTCTACCAAAGGATGCACAACGAGCCTCTCAACTGTTGGCACGACACGCAATCCTGCAACAAGGTTTTGGTCCGAAAGTGCTGTCTTGCGGAGATGAAGTGTTCGAAGAGAATACAGCCTGGAGAGGAAACTTGTAAAGCCAGATGCCCCAAAATGGGATCTGAGGTTACAAATGGTGAGTGAAATAAGGTTGGGTAGGGACAGAAGAGGAAAGAGAGGCGTTAAATCTATCGACTCGTCCCATGGCGAAGCGAGAATCGAGAAGTGCTTCAGAGACGGATGATGAATTGATCTGACGCCTTGAACCAAAACAGGACTTATTATAGCCGCGGCTGCCGTGGACGGAGTGGGCACTAGAGTGGGGGTTGTGGCAGACGCCACAATCAGTGGAGGGCTTGGAAGAAGAGGGGCAGAAGAAGTAGCAAGGAAAATGAATCCTGCTTTCTCGAGAGAGGTGGCCTGGTCAAGGATAGAAATACATTCTTCAATCGTAACGGCCATTATTGGAATATTGGTCAGATTTCTCCAAGGGAATGTGAAGAGAAAGGGTGATAGGTTGACACATTCTAGGCTTGCCAGTTTAGGTGCTTGTCTGAACATCTGAAGTTGATATCCGGCCTCGTTTCTAGTCAGATCCAGAGTGTTGTTGCTGTCACTGTCGTTATCGACATCCTTTTCTTCCTCATCGTCATCTACGATGGTGATCGTGTCCTGGACGTCGGTATCTGTGCCAAGACTCAGGTCCGTTAATAATGGTACCTTTCCCGCTACCTTGCTAAAGCGACGAAACACATGGAACGGTAAATAGAAGAACATTTCCTTCCACCTAGTAGAGTGTTGCAACAGACAATCCAAAACAGGATGGCTGCTGGAAAAGGGAGGATCCTCCCAAAACACATAAACAGTCAATGGACACCCGCCAGATCGCTCCATCCAAGTGCGAACTAGCGCCGCCTGAGATTCTGCCCTTGAAAGACTGAGCTGGATAAAAAGCCGAGCCCATAAACGAGGTGTTGCAAGGGCTGCTGTCCTCCAATGCGAACAGACGTGAGATACGAGTAGAGGAAGGTGGATAGTATTGGTGGATGTTGGAGAGGAAGAGGGTTGCGATGCGATTAAGTGAAGGAAGATTTCAGAGAGAAGTTCAGTAGGAAAAGGAAATGCATGGTGGAGACCCCAGAGTGACATGGCGTATACTCTAGATGTCGTTGTGGAAACTAACGAGGTATGTACGCCTGATCACATACCCGTATCAGCTTTATCTATCGATGATGACGCATGTTTTGGTACTTACAACAGATCGAAAAACGATAAAGAGTCGCGATTTATCCAACACCACGTCTGCAATCTTGGCATCCAAAGCGAGATGTACCAGTCAGCTAGATTCCACAGATATCGTGGAACCGATCCTCCGCAGTTGCCCGCGACAAGACGCGGATCTCGTCGGTGATCCCTCTTAGACTACCTGATCTGTATGTTCCAGGACGAAAATGTCTGGCAGAGGAGAGAGAATGTGGAACGAAGACAAAGAACCTATTGAGAGAGATCATCGATGTAATCAGCTATTGCCATTTAGATTGTGCTATCTTTAGAAAAGCGTGTAATCCACGTGGTCTTTCTGCTTCGGAGATTGCCAAACTTCTTGTGTGAGAGAATACACGTAGGGTCAAAAAATGACAGTGTGATATGAGGCGGCTTACAAGGTGCGAATTTCCTCCCGAGTGGATATATTTATTCAATCCTATGATTGATACTCAATCGGCTGACGTGACTACTCCCGATTGGTCACTTCTTTAGATGCCGATACTGGGCGCAATGGAACCCCTTCGCTTCGATCGCGTTTTCGGCGCTCAACAATATGTTAGCTAGAAACACCTGAACAAGTTCTGAGCCTGTGTATCATCTTAATTTCTTATAATCTCGTAGATCATCTTCACAACTCAGTTTTGTACATAAGAATGGCAAAACCCTCTGGTACAACTAGCTCGCATAATCTTCCCACAAGTAACATGGATTTTAGAAGTAGATGATACACCAGAACCAAAGGTGAGGTATCCAATCCAGTCACTAAAACTGTCGTGTGCAACCAATGCATGCTCATATTCCAAGTGACACAAATCTGAGGATTCAGTAATTCAAAGCTTTCTCAACCACGTTGTATTCATGAACCGATAAATGAAATGATATTACACATCCAAAATAAACTATATGTGGAAAAAGGAACATTTAAGCTTATACAGTATCTAAATTCATCCGACGTTTGGCAGACATGACCTGATGGAAACGCAGGGACCACCACCCCCGCTCTTCTCGCTCTTGGCTCAACGTATCATCGGCATTCGGACCAATCTCGAGAAGACGACCAGAGGGGCTCTTTGGCAGGGGCAGACCAGAACCAACAAGAGAGCTGAGAGTTCGCAAGGTATCATCTTCATCCATAGCCTTGCCCATCTTCCACGGGCGGCACCAGATCTGCCTTGTGTGCTCGGCTGAGCTTCTCAAGGCAGTAAACATGCCTTGATCAAGTTCTTGATCCGAGGATATACTTGCAGTCGAGGGTGATAACGACAAAAATAGCCCTTTGATAAGACCCACCACATCATTCGGCGCAGCGTCAACAGAGTCAATAGGTATCACTTGGAGAAATGCACTTGAAGAATCTATTGAGTCACAGTCTTTAATAGCAATTTTCTACATCGCTGAACTTGATCTTACCAGTATTCTGAATCGAGAAAACCCGAATCATTCCAATCTCTTCGATCAACTTATAAGAGTCGCCAGAACCAGGAGAGCACTCCCCGAAAAGAACAACATCTGACAGAATCGCAGCAAACACGAGAACAGAAGCATTAGAGGTATCTCGCAAAGACAAAGAAGAGTCATCCTGAGAAGCGCTGACTGAGCCAGAGTAGTCTGAAGCTGTATCGAGCGAAGTGAAGCTCTCTCGTAGATCTTGACCATATGAGGGTCCTGCGCCACGATAGGAATCCCAAGTAGTGATTGCTTTCGACAACCTCTGAGTCTTGAAAACTTGTGAAACATCATGATCGCGACGAGTAGCCTTGTTATCCATGTGCAGCATCACAGAGCCGTGCCAAAGAAGAGTGCGTTTCCGATCAGCCAAGTGAGTAAGTGATTGGGAGCCCTGGAACCGGCTAAGAAGGGAACAAAGATATCTGTAGCGCTCTTCTTCTTGTTTGACAGTCTTCATCGTATCAATGATTAGTTCTAGTGTACGTAGAAGGCTGAAGATTGTCAGAAAAAGGTAATCCTGGGGTACCGTCAACATGTGCAACGCCTGAAAAGGACGAAAATAATCAGCCAGCATCGTGTTGCAGAGAGCCATGTGTACCGAGAATAAGTCCAGATACTTCTGTAGCCGCTTTTCTGGCTCGTTGATGTACTTCAGCAATGACATCCCAGATTTCCTGATTTGTTTGTCCTGCAGAGAGACGAAATGGCCGAAATCATCTCCTTTGTGGGTCAAATGCCGGAGTCGTTGAGTGAAGTCTCCGACACACACAAGGTAAGGCTGATATATTTCGAACTTCGGAAGAAATTGAATCATATCCTTCAACATTTTTTGCCGAGGTTCATGCAATAGAACTAGAACTCGTTCATGCAAGTGCAAGATATCTTCAAACCAATCTAAGAATCGAGAAACCTGAGGAGGAACACCAGAGATCCATGCTTTACTCCCATTTATACGTAGAGGTAGGACATAGAGTTGGATGCATTGTCGCATGGTAGCAACAAAGTCCTCTTCTGTTCTCGAAAGTTGATCTAGAATGGCGCATAAATGAGATAGGTCTTCCAAAGTCCCACCGTCGAACTGGGAAGGTGATGAAAAAGAAGAATTTCTTGCTGGAGAATGATCCTGAGATTGAAGTTCGTTAGACTGCCGCTAACCAAAAACGAATGAACGAGGCATTCAAGCGACCTGACAAAACTTTGGTATACTGACCAGTTCTCTGGTAACGTTACCATCGCTTCTAATCGTAGAGTAACGTGACGGAGGTTGTTGCTTTGCTTCAATGGCTTGGAATAAATGTGATGCCCCACGGCTGAAAGTATCTTCCGATACACCAGCGGAAGGGATCTCTGGTAGATGATCTTCACAAGGTGGATGCTGGCGGATATTCTCAAATTGCTGATGATACTCCTCTGAGTCTGAGGGTCTCAGCCCGAAGGCTTCCCTCTCTCGTGCTGCAACCATAAGCGATCGGCGGGCCAGTCTGGCAATAGCGCTTCCGATTTTTCCCTTGACACGTTTTGTACTTTCGTCTGTTCCATTAATCAGTGTGGATATGATAAAAATTCGGAAATTTGAACCTCGACGAGTTGCCTGCAGGACACCTGAAGATGGGATAGAGAGAGAGCCAGGCATAACATGAGGATGTCGTTCTTTCGGAATCAATTCATTTGATTGAGCCGGGATATTACCAAAGGGTTGTGGACGAATGAGAGAAGCTGGTGAGCGGACACTACCAGATGTATGGGTAAAGTTGGAATTTTTGCGAAATGCTTCTAGTTCCCGGGGAGTGCTGTAAGATGCATCTCTACCAATTACATACCTATTACCCTCATTTGAGTGTGTTATAGGATAATGTGATCTGTTCTCTTCGAGGGATCTGGGCAACTCTTGTTTCTGTTGTTTCTCTTCAAGCACTTTAGTTTCACATAGTGACTCTTGATCTTCGGAACTGGTGGAATACTGGGAATTGGATGACGAGGATGAGGTGACAGAGGAGTGAATAGATCTATCTGACTCAGAATATGTGCCAGCTTCCGGACAGGGTGATCTAGGTGATGGAAAGTGGCAATCGAGACCGAGGCCAACGCCAGGACGAGGTAAGGCAGGAGTTGGGTAGTGTTCACGAGCACTTTCGGAACTCGATGAAACTGGATCGTTCGCGTTTATCACTGTTAGTCTGCGCTGCTGGACGCGTGCCAGTTCGTATTGGCGCTCGATATCTGAAGAGTCCGAACTTGCTTGTTGAGCTACATCAAGAGCGAAGCGAGCACGAAAACGAGGTATGTTTGACTTGTGACGCTGAGATGGTTGTCGTAGTGCCGACGGTCGTTGGGGAGGACTCGCAAGATCCGATGGTGACACCGCAGGAGGCGTCCGACAAATAGTGCCTGCGCGTTGTTGTTGCACACGAAGGGAACTACCCGTGCTCGACTTTGGAGCTTTAAGAGTGTCCTGCATAACAAACGGAAAATCAGCAACAAGATAAGTGTGGTCAAAGGCGCTTACCTGAAGGAGCGTTTTCTTGCGAGATTCAAGGGAAGAGACAGTGTTCGGGGAGTTTGTGGATAGTTTACGTGTCAGGAGACTTTTGACGGAACGCAAAGTGGGTGTTGCTAGAGAAGTTTTTTCACTGGAGGCTGGATCAGGTCGGGGTGTATCTTGGCTGCTCTCGCATAGAGAGGGCTTCTGTTCGGGGTTCACTGGGGGTAATACAGGGGTAACAATCATCTTGAGAGAATCATTGTCAGGAGGATCGAAAGTTTTGGGAGAAAGTACTCGGCGAGGCCGCGACGGTATATTTCTGTCATGTGCATTAGTTGAGAAATCGGAGTGGTGAGCTCCACGTTCGTATCGTTGATGTCGGCTAGCTCGACGAGATGTACTAGCATCTGCTACTATAGTGACAGGGGGTGCCAAGCGTGAAGGACGCGTCATCTTATTTATGGTGTCTCGCAACGAAGGCAACAACTGAGCTTCAATCTGAGGCAGCCCTGCGATTTGACTCTGGCGCTTTCCGCGGTTCGTTGGTTTAGTTATAGATGATCCGGTGGTAGTATGAATCTCCGTTGGTCTACATTCAAGAGAAGAGTCTGAAGGAGAAGGGTCTGGAAGGTAGGATATCGGCATGAATCGCTCATAATGAACGGCTTCTGGGCGTTGATCAACATTTGGGGTTGTCATTGTGGAGCTTTCCGGTAAAGGTGTTCGTGTTCGTCCATACGGCAAACCATTGGCCGCTGCATAATATGAAGGTGGCTGAAAAATCGGAGACCGTGTAGAACTAGAGAGCATCGACCGCCCTGACTTTGGTTTAGCTGAAGAAGGCATTCTTCAGAGGTTGAATCAGATATTAGAGTAGATGATATCAATGGATAGAAATTTTAGACGTAGAGTATGTCTGGTCAATGTGTTGTTTACAACTAAGTGACTTTGGTCATGTTAGGTCACGATTAACCTTCCTCAATTTTTAATATCACAAGATCTCGGGCAGTGACTTCAAGCTGGTGACCCCAAGGACTGGGTGAAAGTAGTGATGTATCTTTCTATTCAACATAAATATGAACTACAGGATTTCATATGCCAAGCACCGAATCAATTGATTGAAGGTGCAGCCTTCTTAAATGAGTTGCTCAAGGTGTTACGATCTTACGCCCCCGGTGTTCGAGAACAAAAGTTAGATATGCAGAACCAGACCGAAGTTAAGACAAACTATCTACTGAACGGGTCCTTATATGGTTACAGCGTGATCCGTGAGTCAA
>Ga0154005_100495_pt1 | contig 15755 bp, 16 predicted proteins | sample TSFL089MetaG_FD_104698 | JGI IMG/M metagenome (GOLD analysis project Ga0154005, IMG submission 104698) | Attine ant fungus gardens microbial communities from Florida, USA - TSFL089 MetaG | ecosystem: Host-associated > Fungi > Mycelium > Unclassified | place: USA: Florida, Lake Talquin State...
CACACCCCCACCCCCCCCAAAGGAGGAGGAAAAGAAAGAGGAGGAGGAGAAGTGGGGGGGGGGGGGGGGGGGGGGGGGGGGGGGGGAGGAGGAGGAGGAGGAGGAGGAGGAGGGGGTGGTGGTGGTGGACCACTTCTCGACGATATCTTCTTTGTATCTTTTCCGGTACTCGTACTATTTCCACCACCAGCACCACCTACATCCTTCCTTGCACTTCCGGAACCACTACCTCCAGGCCCCACGATAGCACTAGATCCAGGAGGAGGTCCAGTAAGAACAGGCGAACCCATTCTCGACCCGGGGTGTGTACTGACAAATCGAGTAGAAAATTGGCTTTGCAATTGTCGCTGTGAAGGTTGTGATACAAGCCCTTGATTAGGCAATGGTTGGGATGCAGACGATCCTCCTTGACTTGGAGGGACACTTGTGCCATGTCCACCAGCGTTATTTGAGGTCGGTGGTAGTGGTGGCGGCGGCGGCGGTGGACCACCAGGATGACTGTTACTACCAAGAGGGTGAGAATGGATAGCATGATGGTGACGGTGATGGTGGTGTTGAGGATGATGATGGGAATACGGTCTACTAAGCGAATGCGAACGACTATGATAGGAACCACTTGCAGAAGGGGGTGGACCGCCACCACCAGATTGGGTGGAATTATAATGACCACGTTCTCTTTCCCTCTCTCTTTCTCTTTGATCACGTTCCCACCTCTCACGTTCTCGTTCCATCTCAAGTTCCGAAGGATGTTGAACGATATACACCTCCGAAGTCGGCGTCACAGTTCGTCCAGGAACACCAGGTCCAGGTGGAATAGAACAGGGTTGTGTTCCCACACGACCCACATACTCTTCCTCTCTTCTTTTCGTCACAGGAGGATAGTCTCCCGGCAGCACCCTCGAAAAATCTCCGCTGTCTCTTAGATGCGGCTCACGTTCGCGCTCACGACGAGAAGAATAATCTCGACCATCGAGTCCAGTAGCAACCTCAGCAGGTTCACGAGCACGATAATCTGTTACTGGTGGTCCTTGTCTTGGAGGGTAATCACCAGGAGGTCCAGGGGGTACACGATAATCAACTGATGGTGGAACGTCTCGTCGATAATCTTGTGCAGGACCCGGTGGAACGTCTCGTCTGTACTCACCAGGAGGACCCGGAGGTGGAGGACCTGGAGGTGGAGGACCTCTCATGTCTTGTCCAGGATGGATAGGTAGCGGCAGTGATGGTAGTGGTGGTGGGGGTGGTGGGGGTGGTGGACCTTGAGGTTGTCGAGAATAATCATCTCGCCGATAATCTTGAGGATGTGGGTGGTGTTCACGACGAGAGAATTCTGAAGGAGGCGGAGGCGGCTCACGACGATAATCACCAGGTGGAGGTCGATGATATGATTCAGGCGGAGGTGGACCACGATAATCATGGGGAAGACTTTGGCCGGGTGGAGGCTCACGTCTGTAGTCTTCATTCCGTCGATGGTAAAGATCACGGTCGATTTCACGGGTTTGATGAGGAGAATGTCTGGAACCGGATCCTGAGTCACCACGGCGAAGATCTGCTTCTATCTCCCGTTCTCTAATCATTGTTCTTTCAACTATCATTCGGTCCCTGTTATCGCGCTCGCGACGATGTTCGTTAGAGTTGCGATGCGAAGGGGCAAAGTCGTGGGGATCGCGCTCGCGGCGATATTCCGGTTCACGCCGATAACTTTCTGGGCTGTAGCCTGAGCTAGATGGAGGCTGCAAGTCTCGTCCATAATCAGGTGGTCGATAGTCTACATGTACAATGAGGGATGAAATATGAAATATGTTCAAATACAGATTGAGACATACCTAAGGGATGAAGGTCACGTCGATAATCACCAGGGGGTGGCTCACGACGGTAGTCAACTGGAGGATAGGGCTCTCGCCTGTGATCACGGAAGTCGGGAGGTGGAGGTTCTCTCCGATATTCAGTGGAAGGTTCTCTCCGATATTCGGTGGGAGGGGGGTCCCTTCGGTATTCGGCGGGAGGGTCACGTCTATCAAACTCGGCTTCTCTCCTGTAATCAGCTCGTTGGGAATGGGAAGATTCGGGTTGTCGTCGGTAGTCTGAAGGAGGAGGAGGGAGTTGCTCGCGACCATGGTAGTCGGTTGGTGGTGGCGCGAGCCTGGGGTTAGCAGCAGTGCCACTAGAACTGATGTATTCATCTCTTTCTCGTCGGCCGGGAGGTAGAGATACAGAAGATTCACCGGGCTCGCGGCGATAGGGATAGTCGCGGGGGTAGTCGGGGGGTCGATCTGAGATGCGAGCTCTCTCCATGTCCTTTGTGTGATCGAGTAAATCGTCCTTGGAAAGCTGAGAGCGAGAGTGGGCACGAGAGGAGCCACTGCTTCCAGAAGCTGAGGCAGTAGAAATTTTGTGGCCGTCGTCTGTAATGAGGATGAGAAGATATGATTTTCTAAAGTCAGAAAAAACTTGCCAGGAATGCCGGGAACGCCGGGACCCACGGGAGGAGGAGCGCCGGTGCCGGGGCCAGCAAGAGGAATGCCAGGGCCTGGTGGCTGTGGTTTTCTGCGGTCACGAGGACTGTCCCACTCGCGCTCGCGGTCTCGCATCGGGAGACTCACGTCCCGCTCAGCCCCAGGACCCCAGGGACTCCCAGTCAGAGTTGGATTCTGCAACGACGCTATCGCCGGAGAAGCGTGGGAAGAGGGAGGCGCATGCCCAGCCTGCGGGGTCTGGAGCTGCGACCGGCGGGGTGTTGAGGAAACGGCCGGCGGTGGGCCGGGGTACGGTGATGTACCGATGGGCGGGGAGATCTGGACACGGGGCGGGCCGGAGCCGGGAGCGGCGGGGGACGGGGGTGGTGGTTTGTGGAGATAGGGCGGAGGCAGGGGGAGCGGGGGAATGCCGGGGCCGGTGGTCGGGGGAAGGGCATTGGAGTTGAGAGGGGACACGGGCCAGGTGCTTTGTTTCTGACTTTGTACACGCGTTCGGTCATGACTCCCCCAGCTACCCCCTCCCCCCTGTTCTTGTGTCCCTTCGCTGGGTGTACTCGGGGGCATAGGCACAGGCTGTCGGCGCCGTTGTGAATCGTCAGACGGCGAGTCTCGCAGTAACTGAGCGACGTTCATGGCCGTACAACAAAGAGCTTGTGGTCGTCACTAACCAAGGGAAGCAAGTCTTCGGATACAGTGACAAGGCACGCGGATGGCAGTCAAAATTTGGAATTTACCCGCAAAATTATCCTCGAAATGACACAAGGAATCAACGATCTCACGAGATCACCCCACGTGGTTCCTAAAATGGTATATCTCCTTGTCAGCCCTCACTTCACAGCTCACTAATCATCAGTCTGAGCTGATAGACAAGTCGGTCTCAGCTCACCTTTGTGTCACTATCGGTGACACGTCCATGTCTACCTCGTGTATTCCCTTGCCGCAGTTACTACTACCCTCCTCCGATCTGATTCTAATGCTTCCGTCACTGCGCTCTCAGCGCCGCTTCTTTCACAAAATACTCAAGATCTTCATCAAGATGCAGCCCAAAAACGTCTTTGTCACATCAAGAATACCATTCTCTTTTCCATCCAGAAATCCAGATCTTCACGGCATTTCCCAACTCATTGAATCCGATCTTCGTTACATAATTCGGCCATCACCAGGATGGACGCTCATCAATGTTGTTTCAAAAGCCCTATTTCACATGTATCCATGTGTGAAGGACTAGCCAAAGATGGTCATATATCTATTCCTGTAACCTACCTCATTAAGACATACCAACAGATCCAAACGTCATCTAGTTCATTGTGGGGGATTGTTGCCAACAAAATCACTGCAACAACATCGCATGAGAGTCCTTGACAATCCCACCACATGTCAAGAAACATTCCAACACAACACCAGCCGACCCTTCTCGATACCTTGAACAACTCAACCCCTTTTCTCCAGCCCCAGACTCATTATACCATGACCACAATCATCGTTCCAGTTCTTCAATTGCCTCTCCAACTTTCATAACCAACTCATCCGATCCCCATTGCCCAACTACACTAACACCAATTGGCCATCCGTCCCCTTGTGGGTCTAAAAATTCCTTTGGTACTGGAACACTCAATGCAGGAATGCCGGCTAGCGATGCTGGGACCGTCAACACATCTTGAACATACGATATCAAATCAGATTCTTCTAGACTACTATCCTCATGATGATCATTGCGGTTTATCAGAGGTGCAGTTTGGATCGCTGAGGGATGTATCAACACATCCACTTGATCCTCACTATTCAATTGTTGTTGTTGTTGATGAAAAGACATCCGATCTGCAAAATAAAAATTCGGCATCGAGAAAATTCGATCAAAATCATCTCGAATCAACTGTCGAACTCGCTGGGCTTGCAGAAAATAATTATCAAAAGCACTTGAAATGAAACTCAGTTCGTGATACTGACATACACTTTTTGATGAATGATACAAGACTCACTCTGCCACCAATGCATATGTTCCCAACAAAATTCGTTTCTTCACCTCATCCCCGAATCCTTTTGTTCGTGTGAGAGCATAGTTATCTGATACTGTTGTCACATCACTACCAGGCGGTGGTCGAACGTGATAACCTCGTGTCGATCTCTCATAAGCCCTTGTCAATGCTAGATACTATGGGCAGTGAACATACCAAATTGGATGCCGTCATATCTGGCAAGGTTGCTGCTACCCTCAGCACTAGCAAGGACATAGTACGAGCTTAACGCATATGATGTTGACGGGAGCGAAACCGGTATTATAGAAGCACCTCGATCCCGAAGTGATCGAATGATATTTCGTACAGGATTGATGACAGAGGATGTTAATTCTGATGGAAAGAATTCCTGGATCAAGAATGAGCTCTTCTTCAGAAGAAAAATACATTTGACAACAATGCTTTACTTGTGGAATTCCAATTCGGATATTTTGTAAATATTTCCCGTATTGTTTTTTGTCGCTGATCCACTGTGACAAGCGCATTTCCAATTCTTCCGAAGAACGTCTTCTCACTTCGGATATAGCCGACGTTGGATCCTTCACGTCGTGAACGGAAATAATCTCTTTTTCTCAAGCTGTCAGTCTTTCTCTCTCTCGAACACAATTCACCCGGAAAAATGAAACTCACCAAACGTCCGTCTAATATCACAGACATTCGAAGCAAGGACACCAACACAATCCAGACTGTCTGCATAAGAAACTACTCCCCAACTTCAACAACCCAAATCAGTGACATCCAGCGGATAGGGAATCAACCTTCAACTCTCACCGACTGATAAGCCCATATGAAGGCTTTAAACCAGACACACCACAATACGACGCTGGAAGTCTTATAGAACCTCCAGTATCAGTTCCTAGTGCTCTGATAGTCATTCATTTATGTCACTTTTTTGAGAAGAATTCAGTCACTCACACTTGACACATCCCAGAGGCCACAGCAGCAGCACTTCCACCAGAACTACCTCCAGAATATCTCTTTTCTGATTTACCAGAAGGATGTTCATAAGGATTGATCGTAGATCCATGGTAAGAATATTTATTCAATGACCTTTTATTTGAAGTAACCCATTGAGGAAGGAGTTTTTCCCCCCAAAAAAACGAAAGTTACCCCATGCCAAACTCATCACAGTTTGTTTTCCCGACAATATCCGCGCCAGCTTCACGTAGTAACTTAACTACTGTCGCGTCAAAGGGCGAAATAAATTCTAGAATCGAGGTATTCGTAAGCTGAGACTATGTGGAGACTATCTCTACCTTTGAGCATAGTAGAAGAACACGTCGTCGGAGAATCATATGTCGTAATGTTATCCTTCACAGCGACAGCTACGCCTGCAAGTGGACCTCTTGAACTTTCAACTGGTGGTGGTGTACAATGTACAAAAGCATTTATGACCTGGTTTTTCTCAGAGATCACCTTTCTCCATTGATTCACAGCGATAGTCAGATATTTTCTCGAACCAGGTAACTTTTGATGAGGAAGACAAAGACGCGATTGCATAGAAAGTAAAGCAAACTTTGTCAAATCAATCAAACAAACCCAAATGAGGAATCACACGTTTTTTAACTTTCACGTTCCATTCGAAATGGCCGAAATCTCCTCTCACTCCAACAAAAAAGCTCGAATTGATGCAAACTCAAAAAAAGAATCTCGTGCACGTTTTGCTGATACTTCTACACAAGGACAACGACAAAAGGAGAGAAAAAAGGTTGTCATAGTAAAGGAAACATCCACACCACCCAAACACAAAGATAAAGGCAAGGCAAAGCAAAGCAATACACCCGACGCCGAAACAACGGCAGACAATTCATTACCGTCCACCTTCAAAATCATAGCTGGCTCATACGAAAAACTTCTTTACGGTATCGAGGGAAAAACAACCTATTCCGACGACGACGACACAAAAAAACTTCAATTCATTCTCAAACCAGTCTTTGCTTTTTCCGCTCATGTATCATGTATCAAAACAGTTGCGGCATCACCACAAGGTGGGAAATGGTTAGCTACCGGAAGTGCAGATGAAATTATCAAAGTTTGGGATCTTCGAAGACGAAAAGAAATCGGTGGACTGATGCATCATGAAGGTAATGTATCCCTTTCTTACCCTTCCATTCAATAAAAAAATGATCCCATGGCTTAGCTTAGGTTCAATAACGCACCTCGTTTTCTCATCTCGATCTCATCTCTTTTCTGCCTCCGATGACGGTACTCTATGTCTATTTCACGCCCGGGACTGGACCGTCCTTCGTTCATTGAAAGGTCACAAGGGGCGAATCAATTCAATAGCAATACATCCCTCTGGAAAAGTTGCACTAAGTGTTGGAAAAGATAGAGCACTCAGGATGTGGGATCTTATGCGTGGAAAGGGTGTAGCTAGTACGAAACTAGGCCAAGGTAACATTTCTTCCCTTATACTCGGTATTTCAACCTCTACCATTAACATGACCACTTTTAAGAAGGAGAAATTGTCCGATGGTCAGTAGATGGAAAACTCTTCCTAGTCCAATCCGGATCAACGATAGATCTGTATAACACCGTACGCCGATTTTATCCAACAAAACTTACCTTCTCTAACCATCGTTTTTTTTACAGGAGATGAAACTTCTCCACACCATCCACCATCCATCTCGGATTCACGATACCAAATTCTGCAAACGTGTTTCGGGTGAAGGCGAAATTCTTCTCGTCGGTGCAGAGGATAAAAAACTTTCTGTATACGACATACAACCCCAAGACACGCCAACTATCATCGCTCATATGGTTGGTCATGGCAATAGGTACCTTATCAACCCATCCCATTCTATTAGCTGAATACCCCTCGCCTCGCCTTCTTTGTGACAGAGTCAAAGCCCTACAAACGTTAGAGATTGCACTTCCACCTTCTAGTGGCCGAAACTTTACAACGATAGCAACCACTGTTTGCTCTGATGGAAAAATCCGCGTATTTGACCTCTTTTTAGTACCCGTCACCTCTGACGAGGTAGTGGAGATTGAAGCTGACGCTGTATATGACACCCATGGCACGCGTCTCACATGTGTGACCCTTGCAGATGGTGACATACCCGAAAGCAAAGTGACAAACGGTAAACGCAAACATGATGAAGAAAAGGCAGAGGAGGAGGAGGGAGAGGAGGGAGAGAATTAAATTATCGGTAGTGCATTAGTACGTTACTATGGTACAAAATATCTATAGAAAATCAATCGCACGTTTACGACCTCTCCGGGCATTCACAGTCACATCTGTCTCATTGACTGGCTCATCAATCAAACCCAACGCCGAAGGGGCTTGGGAAACGACTGCAAGCGAGGGCGAGGGCGAGGGTTTTACAATTTCTGGAGGTAACTTTTCCACCCACATCCCATCGTTATCGTCATCATGTCGTTTGTGATCTTTTCTCCGTCTCTTCGGTGCTTCCTTGAGAACATCTGGCAACGATCCCTCATCAGCTCCTGCCTCCACATCAAATGACACTATAGGGCCCTTCTTGTCTTTCTTCTTCTTTTCCTTGCTTTTCTTGGACTTACTTCGACCTTCATCGCTTTCTTTCTTCGCCTTGCCTGCACGAATTTTGAAAGTGGGTCTAAAATTTGATAAATCCACGGGCCCATTATCTAGCAGAGAATGGGAGACTGGTGGAGCTACCCCGTCAACGGGCAGATCTAGCTTTTCGACAGAGGCCTTAGATTCTTCGTCATCAACCTTTTCGATGTCACTATCTTCATCATCACTAGCAAAAATAGCTTTGAAAATGTCCATCGCAGGACGCTGATACGTCAGAGTGTCCCGGCCCTGATTTTCATCTTCTCCAAGTCCGATATTGGCCAAATTTCGGGGCCCACTCGGACTGCCTTGAACTTGAGGTTGTGAAGCGGATGATGCTTCGGCAGAACCAACAACTTGGCGAAATGCCTCCTCTGCTTCCGATGTGGTAAACGAAAGATTTTTCGTTGAGCTTGAGCCCATGTCGACATCTTGTTGTGACATCTCAGGCTCCTTCAAACCAAATCTTTTACATAGAAGACGCGCTGGGTGCCAAGGTTTGACCTCCCGCGTCATGGGGCCATACATCCCAAGTTTTGCCGCATGCTCTTGGGGACTTAACTTCCCTTCTTCATCGTTCTTCCTCCTTTCTTCTGAAGCTTCCAACTCGGCAGTTGTTGGTTGATGTAACCCTTCATGGATTTTCGGGCCTTGATCAATGTGAGTTGCACTTTGGAACCGGCCCGCCATTGCGCCTGATACAGGCTTGAAAATTGTTGCGGCCTTTGCATAATCCTCGACCTCCTTTTGAAAGTCATCTGGGCGCTGATTTGGTAAAGCCTGTAGGGGCGGATCGTCTGCGCTGATTTGTGATCGCAGGTAGATAGTATACCTTTCCTGCTTTTGAGGATCGGAAGCAAAAGGTTGAAATCCTTTCAGAGCAGCTTCTGCCATGTGATGCCCTATCCGTGGCACGGCAAGTGGTGCAGGGACAGGTAAACCGGACGCTGTTGCAACGGCTATCGTTTTTAATCTTTCACGGTCTTTGATCGATATATAATCAAATACTGAACGGGGACGTGTATTTAAAGGCGCTTCACCCAACAAAGTGCCACGCTCCAAAGGAGAATTAGAGCAATTTCTCAGAATCAATTGGATCGAGCCATACCTCGTCGGCTGTCAGCTCTGATACTTTCCATTTTTTATAATCGAGAGACTCTGATTTAACTTCGTGTTTCAAGGTGTTTTCCATATTCTCCCCCCAAACGGACTGAGGGTTTGGTTTCCATGAGGGTGGTATGTCAGGAAATGGAAACCATCTGTCCTCTGTCACAGGTTTCTCAGATAGCACAAATCCTGATAATACCCTTGTACCATCCCGGGATGTCACCAATCGCGCTTCCGCAGACTTCTATACCACATCAGAAGAACTGACCTGACCTCACAATCGAATGACTTACTTCATCTTGTTTTGATTGTTTGGCCTTTCCAACCAAGAGAATGTCATCCGCATGTTGAGTGTCATATGCCAGTCGATTCCTAGCTGAGTCAAAGTCAGCATCATACACATCAAGATCGTCTTCATCAGCGTCATTGAGTGCCCCCAGTCCGAACCCAGCTAGGTATTCAAAAGTGAAGCTTTGGAAACAGAAGAGAAGCATGGGACGAACATGAAATTCGGGCATCTTTAGTGCTTGCCAAATTCGACACTCGTAGACTTTCATGAAGTGTCACTCCAGGGTGATAACCGATTCCATGGAAATTTTCCTTTCTCTCAACGATGAGTACGGGAGTATCCCGAGGTGCGTAAGTGTGTTTGTTGGCCTCCTCGTCTTCTTCAGTAATTTTGATGTTATCGATGACTGCTCTTGTCCCATAGGGCGATGACGCCTGGATATCTTGTAGCTTGCGTTGTCGAAGGGATACCCGCGGGCCAATCCCATTACCCAGTCTCCAACCCATTTTCTTCAATATTTGGGCACCGACAGAATCGATTGGAGACGGAAACAGGGTTGATTGAAGAGCATGAACAATTGTGCTGAGAAGGATGAACAGACATGCGAGGAACTAAAAATGACACCCTACTCTTGTTCATCATTGTCTCCGCCCCTCCACTTGGAAAGTTCAGCAGCAGTTCCTCCTGTAAGATCCATTTCTTGAGTAGTATCCACGATGATCCTACTTTCGCGGAGCTCTTGAAGATCCTCTTCGTCCATGAAATCCTCTGGTCGGGCAACTTGGGTCTTGGCCCTATCCCCACGCGACGACACGAATGCCGAGGGAGTCCATCCTTCGAATCATGAACTGGTCATTGGCAAAAATTTTAAAATAGATATCACCTTCTTTTGAACCAACAGTGTTGAAGTATCCAGCGGAGAAGCCTCCGGTGAATGCACCATGCAGTCGTCGCCTGCCCTTCTCGTCGCGTACCTACAGCTTTCAATCAGAGTCATGCATAAATCAACCAACTTCTTGAACCAACTTCTTGCTTCCAAAGAGGGACAAACTCTCCTAAATCTTTGGATTTATCGAGAGGCGGGAGGGGTGTACCTATCTTCAGCGTTATTAGTTCACATAAATGAAGCAAGACCATGACACGCACTAGACAAAACGATTCATTTGATTGAGAACTTGCAGGGTCAACGCCCAGGTCGTTGAGCCTGCGCTTGAGCCGATTACTCATACTGGTCAGTGGTGGGCTCGGGATGAATGAGATAATTGGTTGTCTTTGTTTGATCTATCAAGACTTGCCAATCTGGTAAAATCTCCGCACCCTAGCCAGTCAACATGGAGCGTCTTCCAGTCCTTCCTGATGCTTTCCCAAAACTCCATCGTTTTTTTACAATGGTTCTTGAAACCCCTCCGAACTCTGAAGCAACGTAAAGATGAATAAAGCCCAACACAGCTACCCAGAGTGAATTCAATATCAGGAATTGTATTATGATCTTGAACCCCAATGTTTGGGTGTAAAAAACCAGACCGAAGTTAAGGTAATCTATCTGCAATACAAGTCTTATGCAAGTCACCCAATTGAAAAAATGATCCCATCAATTCAACAACATAGACTATAGACTAGGACATCTTTTTACACGGTGCTCGATTGCAGTCCGTGGTAGACGTGTCTACTTAAATATAGAGAAAAGAATGAAAAGAAGGGGGAACAAAAATAGAACCATGTAACAAATTGATGAAAAAAAAAAGGATGTAGATAGACTAGGACTTTTTTTTAAAAAAAAAATCATTGATTTATTACACGGAGTGTGTAGGCAGGCTGTGGTAGATACATTGTACCTACTTAGATAAGAGAAGTGAAGAAAGAAGGAAGAAAAGAGAAAAGGAAAAAGGAAAAAGAAAAGAAACAGTAGGAGATGTGTTGGCACTTTGGCTTTATATGAACATCAACCATTATCAAAACAGAATGATGTCAGATTGCCTGTGATAAACTCCAAGAAGCTTGTGATGTTAATATCTCTAGGACACCATGTTAAGTTATACAATTTGCATTGCATAAAGATATGTTCTCTTGTTTTGATCACAGGGGGAATGGTGTAGAGAGTTGGGGAAAAAGCATTGGTGATATTTGCCAATGGGAGTGTGACCAATCCTCATGTGAACCTAGCATATACAGAGTTTGAAATTCCAATGATTGGTAGCCATGAACCACCTTTAGCATAGGTAGGTTTGATTACCTATTCTTTATTGTCTTCAAAATCTAGAAAGAGTTGGCCTCTTTTTTTGCTGTCTTGGAACAACATTTTCCACATCTTGAGTAGGTCATTGCACTTCTTTTTGCTAAATAGGAAGGAGCTTTTGCTAGAGAGTACAGGAGGATGATTGGTGGCTTTAACTTCTTCATCAACTATAGTGTAAGTCCTTGCAGACTTCACTGACTCAAACTTCCAGGCAATTGATAGCTCAACACTGTGATGCTCAATTGTAAATAATAAAAGTAAAAGTAAGGAGGGGCATCACAGGAGGATGCTTAACTAATGGGTGTCATGTGATCAATGATTGGGGGCATCTCTCAAGGTAGATAATCTCCAAGATTACATATAGCTTGTCTGGGCCATTTTATTTTGCTGGGGCAATACCAGAAGTGAATGGAGTTGTTTTCATCTTTTTTCAAGAGGATTCAATTTTTGATGCAATTGGAATAACAGTCTGTTGGTAGGGATGGATATCTATGTTTATAATCTTTTCTGCTGCTGCAAAGGAGTGTCACAGTTGTGCTATGGACCAGTAGTCATATACTATATAGTTTACCATTCTACCAAAAGAGCGACGTTAGCAAGGCTACTTGCTAATGAGGGTCCAGCTATTTATGCAGTTTATTAAACAAGTATTTTGTTATACTTCCATATCACTATTTAATAGTCACTTTTTTGTGACAAAAAGTCTGTGATAATAGTGATACAGTGTGAATCAATGATGTCCAGTACAGAAGTAAGGTTTATACAAATGGCCATGAGTTCAGTTTTGATGGATATGATGTTCATAGTATGGACCTTCAGTCTATCTTTCCAAATATAAGTGATAAAGGTTGTAACATTGTTTTTTTTAATGCCTTCATCTACAATAACTGTAATGTTTAGTTATTGAAGCTGTGAACTAATATCTGCTTATTTATCTCCATTACTAGTGATGCCTCTTCCAATTATAACTATCTGCTTTCTATTTTTTCTACATATAGTGATATTAACTTTGCATTACATCTATATATTTTCCTCCTTAACAACTGAACAACTAGAGTAGCAATTTATATATAGTCAGACATAGAATAGAAGCTCTTTTAGTCATCTACCTTCATAGGTGATCCCTGAGATATTTCATCTAATAGATTATCAGCCTCCGTGCCTCTAGTATAGAATACCACAATGTTTTTTTTTATTTAAATCAATGATTTATTACATGGAGCATGCAGGCAGGCTGTGGTGGACACATAAATAAGCTAGCAACAAAATAAACAAATGAGAAAAATAAAGAAAGAGAGAGAAATGAAGAGGAAATAGAAGGAAAGATGACCAAACGCATTTGGATAACATGTATGTATCTTTATAGATACCAAAGCTATCTTTTAGCCATTATCGAAACAAAATGATGTCGGATTGCTAATGATAAACTCAACAAAGCTTGATAAGTATATATCTCTTGGATGTGATGATGGATCGTATTGCTTGCATTGCATAAAAATGTGTTCTTTTGTTTCAACGTCCGCTTCACTACAAGGACATTGAATTGGTATGTTGGGGAAGAATCTCTGCTGATATTCTCCTATAGGTGCATGCCCAAGCATCATACAAGTGAATCTCATGCATACAGAGTTTAAAGCTCCTATATGTGGTAACCACAATTCTCTCTTGGTATACGTCGGTTTGATGACTCTGTTGTTATTATCTTCGAATTCAAGAAAAAGTTGTCCTTTCTTTTTACTATTTTTGAACGATTTCTGCCAAGATTCGAGTATGAGATCGCATTCTTTCTTTTTGCTAAGTAAGAACGAGTTTTTTTTTGGGGAAGGTGGGCAGAATATGAGATGATTTGGCCTCTTCATCAACAAGAGTATGTCTAGGCCACTCTAGCTTATTGGGGCAGTACCAGAAGTGTATTGAGTTGCGACTGTCTTTTCCAAGAAACCTTTGTAATTTTTTGGCGATAGGGATGATGGATTTCTAAAGATATTGGTCACCCAAAGAGATGATTTTTTTACCTGCTTTGAGTGAGTCTGTAATGATGAGGATTTGGTATATCTCTAAGCTTTCCACTATGGATGTGAGGCCAATACATATGGCCATTAATTTGGCTTCTAATAGAGAAACATTATTTGTGTATGCTTTGAGATGAGCAGTGACTTTGTTGTTCTTCCATATGTGTGCGACAGCTGTAATTGATCCTAATGCTTTGACGCTTCCATCTGAGATAACAGTGGTAACTTTAGATGATATTTGCAATTCTTTGAAGGCCAAACTGAGTTTTGATGAATAGGCAAACAGACCTTTATCATTGGATGAATCAGGAGAATGAAAAACTATTCTATCAGAGAAATGATTTACTAATCGCAAACCCAGATGAAAAATAGTGTGAAACAAATCAAATTCATCTTTGATTTCATTGAGTCTTTTGTTGATGTCTTTGATAGGGCTTTTCAGCTTCAACATCTGTTTGTCGGTAACATTTGATAATGCAAACTTGTGTTGACTCTGATTCCTGTTTTGGTATTTGTTGAGGAGAGAGTTGATAGCATGTGATGAAGGAATGGTAGCATATCTGAGATAATGGCATCCGTTGAGCTTCTTGAGGTGAAGGTTTATAGGTATGAGACTAGCTATAGCTTCAATGCCTTCTGAGGGAGACATGCAGAAGGCCCTAGTGATCCATAAGGCTGCTCTTCATTGCATTTTCTTTAATTCCATGATATTTTTTACTGTCAGAGCTCCCTTAAAAAACCCCGTATAAGGCTATCGGTACAATGTATGTTCTGTATAGAAGGTATTTTTGCATAGGAAGAAGACCTCTTGATGAATTGCCAAGCATCTTTATAGCATTAAGTGTTGAAAGACACTTAGTCATATAATAATGTACGTGATGGTGGAAGTTGAGTTTTCAGTCGAAAAAGAAACCTAAGTACCTTCAGATGGGTTTTGGATAAAGTATGGGTTCACCAACTGATGTGAGATTGATGGGAGAATTAAGGAGATTACAAGCTCGAGTGAAGTGAAACACTTCTGATTTGTTGTGTTCCATGATAAGGCCCACATCTGAGAAGATTATAGATATCATATTGTAACTACTGAGGAGGAATGCAGAAGACAATTCATAGCTCTTCTCCTGAGAAATTAGAAGACTATTGTCCACAAAAGAAAGAATGTCTGTATGAATTTTTTCCTTTAGATTTTTTATTCTTTTTTTGAATGTTTTTATGATTGGAGCGAGATAAATAGCAGATAGAATGGGGGAAAGAGTAGATCCTTGACTGACTTCTATACTTGTAGTGAACTTCTAGGACGTAAAATTGTTCCATGCATATGTGGTGGACCTATTGGAATGGTAATCTCTAAAAAACTTTAGAACATTAGCGTTTAGACCAGCTTTAGCATGTAGTGGACTGAAGCTAGGGTTAACTTAAGCACACACTCTTTATCAGAGTTGACAAAGAGAACTCGTTAGAGTTCTTGCTAATTGATTTAGCTACTTATACGTGAATTGGTATTTACTTGTATTTGTCTACTTGAATTATCCCGCAGATTCCTTTTGAGTCATAGTGTCCTGTGCATTGCAAACTATTACATAATAAAAGAAAAAGGAAAAGAAATAAAATAGTCCGCCGCCGTGGATGCCCCAGCTCGCCTGTTGTTTTATTACACCACCCCCCCCCTCAAGCTTCCTCGTCCTCGAGGATTTTACAACTCATTGTCCCAATCTCCTATGTTTCCCATTTTATCCTCTTCTTGTTGTTTTATCCATAAGAATGGATTACGGCTTATTTTAGCGAATGGATTCCTTTTCCATCGCCGCCAATTTTCTTCTAACCTTTTCCAATACTCCTGCTCGTATTTCTTCTCTCCCCATCCATACAATAGTTTTGCTGTATATTTCCCTGGCAATTCTCTATTGAACACATTCTTTTCTTCCTCCATTTCTTGCCGCCTTGTTTCTTCTTCCTCCTCCCTTCCATATTCCTTCTCATACTCTTCTACAAGGTCTCTTGTATTCTTGAGATTTTCCCTACTCTCCTAAGTATCTTCCTCTGCTGTGCATCCTTTCCATCATACCAGGTATTTATCC
>Ga0154005_100501_pt1 | contig 15608 bp, 14 predicted proteins | sample TSFL089MetaG_FD_104698 | JGI IMG/M metagenome (GOLD analysis project Ga0154005, IMG submission 104698) | Attine ant fungus gardens microbial communities from Florida, USA - TSFL089 MetaG | ecosystem: Host-associated > Fungi > Mycelium > Unclassified | place: USA: Florida, Lake Talquin State...
TCAACATTAATCCCTCACTTTCTCTCTACTCTTCGTCCCTTAGGATTTTGACTCCTGCTCGCTTCATTTCTTCTACTGCCTTTATAACCTCATTGTCCCTTGCCTCACTCTTTCTTATTTTATCTAGTATATCTACTCCTTCAATCACTACTTCTGTCACTTGTGCCGCTCTGGCCTCCAACCATTCTCTCTTCACCAACGTCTGCTCTTCGTTATCTCTTTCTGCTTCCATTTCCCAATCTGGTCTTCTACTCAATCCGTCTGTCTTCCCCATCCTTTGTCCAGGCACATGTTTTAAGATAAAGTCGAACCTAGATAAATACAGAGCCCATCTAGCTTGTTGCCTATTTAATTTCTAGCTGCTCATAAAGTATTCTAAGTTCTTATGGTCCAACCAAATCTCAAACTTTCCCTTTGCTCCTTCTAGGAAGTGCCTCCAGACATCAAATTACTACTAACATTTCTTTGTCGTGAATTTCATAATTATGTTCTGTCTCGTTCAGAGATTTTAAAATGTACGCCACCAGTCTCCACTTGTTATCATCACATTTGATTGACAGAACTTCTCCTATTGCGAAATTGGAAGCATCTGCCTCAACCCTGAATTCTTTGTCTAAGTCAGATGCTACTAGTAATGGTCTCGTCGTAAAGATCCCCTTTAACTGTTCAAATGCCTTCTGCTATACTTCTTCCCACTTCCACTTCTCGTCCTTTCTTGTCAACATATTCAAGGGCTTTACAAGTGCTGCAAAGTTTTTAATAAACTGCCTATAGTAATTGGCAAACCCCAAGAACTTTCTAACGTCTCTGACCGTTTTTGGTACCAGTCAATTTAATACTCCTTCCACCTTTTCTTCCTCCATCTCTATCACAAATGGTTACTTACTAGTTTGTGATTTGCAAGAGTGGTCTTTAAAAGGCTCAAAAATGCAAAGTAGTTTAGCAACAAAAGATATTGTTAAGTCTGAGGTCTAATCCTCAGACTATGAAGCCTTATATACAGGAAATGATAGTCTGTGCACCTGGACAGAGCATTACATGTTCTACTGCCTATTGTTCTACATATGGCAGTCCTTTTGTGTCTAAAATAGCGATAACTTAACCATATAAGGGGCTGTTCAAGGATTGATGTATATCTATGGGTAATAGATCAGTGTCATGCCAAACCTTGAGGTCCTTGTATCTCCACAGGATCTTATCACCCTAAGGTCTATTTATGGTTGTCAGGAGCGTATTGAAGAGAGCTTTCATGTGCACGTGGAAGCAAATGTCCGCGTTCAGCAGTTCCCGAGATGTCTACCGATCAGTGTCCAGCACTGATTAACTGATATCTCGATGAGTACTAATCGCTTTGACACGTTTTGGGCATTGTTCGAAAGGTCTTATTGAGGGCTTTCCAATGCATCTTAGACCATGGGAATCATGTAAGTATCTGTGGAATTATGGCCGAATGAAGTTTGTGACAATCTTGATTTTCCTCTGACCCATTACTACTCCCAGGAAGTTCACTTTACTTGTTTTCCATGAACACTTTTCTGGTTTCACATATAAGTCATTCTCCTCCAGTCTCTTCAACACTTCTGTCACAATTTCATCATGCCCTTCTTTGCCATCTATACTTATCAACACATCATCCATGAAGACCGCCACCTTTCCTTCATTAATAAGATCTTTCATAATCTCATTCATTATCCCCTGGAACATTGCTGGCAAGTTTGTCATTCCAAAGAATATTACCACCAGTTCAAATGACCTCACATGTGTAGTGAAGGCCGCCTTCCACTCATCACCCTTCTTAATGTATACATTATTGTAGCCCTATCATAAATCCATCTTAATGAACAATTTCTTATTTCCCATTGCATCTACTAAGTCAGTAATCAATGGCAATAGGTAGTTATTTTTCACTATTTGCTTATTGAGTCTATAATAGTTCATAACTATATGCTTTCCACCATCCTTTTTTCCTACAAAGAAAACTGGAGAAGTTTGTGATGACTTCAAAGGCCTTATGTACCCTTTTTGTAGATGGTTCTGAATGAACTGTTGGACCTCTTTCCTCTCGTTCCTAGAAAGTAGATACACTCATGCTTTGCTGGCCTTGAACTCCTTTTTGAGATCTATGACGTGATCCCATATCTTTCTTGTTGGCATCCTCTCCGACTCTATCTTTCCAAACACTTTCAGCTACTTGTGGAATTTTTGTGGTACCATCGCTTCCACCTTTCAATGATCCAATTCCATTTCCTCCTCTCTTTTCCAGTCTTCTTTCTCATCTGCAGCCTATCTGGTCCTTTCGATTTCATCCCTTTGGACTTCTTTCTTTTCTTTTCTTTTTTTCTTAATTTCTAGGCCCATTTCTTTCTTGCCCATATATCGTCCACATATTGGTGGACACCTCGTCATTTTAACCTCCCCTTTCTCCCAATCTATTTCTGGGTTATGTGTCTGTAACCAAGGTATTCCCAATATCACTTCTGTCTTTCCTAGATCGCACACATCCATTCTTACTCTTTCTACATGTCCTTTAAAGTATAGATTTACTTCTACTTCATGTGTGATCGATCCTCCACTATTTCCTGTGCCATCTACATTTCGCACTACTATTAGTTTTCCAAGTTTTATTAACTTGAAACCTCCTCTCTCTGTACACTTCTTGCTCATAAAGAGCCCTGTGGCTCCGCTGTCCAGCAATGCTTTCATCGATACTCCTTCATGAGTATCAATCTTCTCTACTCTTATTTGCATCCACACTTCCCATAGACCCTTCAAGGTCCTTTGGACTTCTCTTTGTTTCTTCTCCAGATCAGTGATTCCAGTCCCTTCCACTTAGGCCCTAAGCACCGATCGTTTCAACTCTCTACCCCAGTTCCACCATGGTGTCTTCTTTCCTGTCCTGCAGAGTGGACAGAACACTTCTCCTTTCTCATTTCTTTCCACCTCTCCTCCTACTACTGCATCTTTGCCTCCACATGCGTCACATTTTACTCTTTCTACTCTACCACCTTTTGCCTCCTCTTCTCTTCAATTCCATGCCTCTTTGCAACTTCCACACTACATGTTACATAACTGCCCCTTGCTCAGGAACCCTTGCCCCTGATTCTCTTCCATTTTCATTCCCTTGTAATCACATCCTCTGCACTCCATGAACGTCACAACCTCTCTGGGTGTCATCCACCCTTCCATGCACATTGCCGCTCCCCTTGGGGGTAGCCCCTTCGCTCTACTATGCCTTTTCACCTTTTCCTATACTGTTCGTGGTGGTGCCATTTCTTCCTTTCTGCTTCTTTCATTTTTCTTGGGACATTCCCACTTCTTGTGTCCTTCTCTTCCACATCCAAAACACTTCACCACTTCTCTCACCACTTTCTGTCTTCTTACTTCTTTTACGCCGTATTGCATTACCCTACTTATCAGGGCCTCAAATCTATTTGTTGATTTCTTCTTCTTTTCTTTCACCCTTCCTCCTTTGTTCCTATAGTTTTTAGCTATGTGGCTGAACTGCTTGCATCCCTAACATTTTCTATCCTCTCTTCCTTCTAGTTCTGATCTCATTTTGGCGAATGCTCGCTGGGTGTTGAGCATTTTGCTCAGGATGTTGTTGTACACCTCTAAGGACATTGTGTATTGTACTTAGAGGGGCTAGCTTGGTTGTGTGTAGAGAATATATGTATTTGCGGGTTTTACTGACCAATTGTTCTTCAGCTGACTATTTACTGACTACTTACATCTACTGGGGCACAAATCTTCATCCAGCCAGGTGTCTATTGTCCTACTGACTACTGTCCTAATACTAGGGTTACACTATTACTTCACAGGGAAGATCCCTATACTAATCGTCTCCTTAGGGGTGTGACGATGTTCTTCTACATGTACTAATCACAATAGACTAGCAGTACAAAGCTGATAAAGTGAAAGAGGTACAAGTAATTACTGAGCATCACCTGATTGTAAGGTCTGGTCTACACTGGGGCCCAGGTATGGTCCCAGTCGTCCACCTCCGAAGTCTAAACTTTCCGGTCAGTCCACTTAAGCCTGTGGCCTGGCTATAAGGAAGTGACTAGTAATTAGAGTTGATCACCGATCGAGGGTCGATTGTATGAGAGTAAGATTTGCTCAGGACCGAGGAGGTCAGGAGCTAATGGTGAAAACGAGTTCTAGTGTAGTGAACTCAAGTTAGAGTTAACTTAAGCACACACTCTTTATCAGAGTTGACAAAAAGAACTTGTTAGAGTCCTCGCTAATTGGTCTAGCTACTTATACGCAAATCAGTATTTACTAGTATTTGTCTACTCAAATCCACGCACTTCAAATTATTACATAATAAAGAGAAATGAAAAAGAAATAAAATAATCCATTGCCGTGGATGCTCCAACTCACCTGCCATTTTATTACAATACTAGAGAACCTAAGGAAGGAGCGATCTCGATCAAAGCAAAGAAAGTCCAAATAACGTAACAGTCAAGAAAAAGAAAAGTATGTACTTAAATAAGTATGACTCGTATATTGAAATATAATAAAATATGATATAACTACTTTTTAATCTAATAGTTTTTGCATTGTAGTCGTCATATTATAATGTTGTTAATTAATTAAATATTAAAAAAAAAAAATAAGTACTAAAGTGAATTATGACAAAAAGGATAACATTAACAAAGCTATTTGCTAATGAGGGTCTAGCTATTAATGTAGTTCATTGAACAAGTACTTTATTATACTTTTATAACATTATTTAGTAGTTACTTTTATTATGACATTACTTGTTTATATATATGCTTAAGTAATTTCCTATAATTTTTCTAGAAGATTCTATTATATGATCTATTATATGACCAGATCATATAACCTTTTATCTTATTTTATCTTTATCTCTTATTCTATTTTTAGAACCTTTTGTCTAATCTATTAGAAAAGGGTTCCCTTTCTTTTTATTTTTTTAATCATACAATTTTTGAACTAAGCTGGTTCATAACAACTTGTTTTCTTATTTCTTTTATTCTATATTATATGATCTGACTTTCCAGTATTTTAAACCTATTTTAGGATTTTATCTTCTTTGTCTTTTTTCTTCTATATAAGAGTTTAGTTTTTGAGTGACCTCAGGCTTAACTTTTATCTAAGTTAAAATTAACAAAAAAAACTTGTTAGAGTCCTTACTAATTTATATATATTACTTATACAAGTCCAATTATTTGTTCTTATTTACTAATCTGATGATATTACATAATTAAAAGAAAAGAAAAATAAATATTGACTTAAAGAAAAAAAAGCAATTTATAACACTTCACTTTAATACTTTTAAAGTAGATAAAATCAAACTTTTTATAAGTATATAATAAGTACTACTCAATTGTAAGGTCTAGTTTAAGCTGGTATCTGAGCTTGGTCTTAATTGTCCACTTAAGGTCTAAACTTTTCAGTCAGTCTATTTATCTTTAATATCTATTAATAAATATTATGTATAAAGAAGGTTAGTCTAGTTACAAGAATATAAAAAGTTATATAGTTAGAATTTAAGAAACATGTTTATAATATGTGTTGGAGATATGTAGCTACCTTTACATAGTACTATTATAGACTACAATCAAGTACTATATAATAAATTATTGATTTTTTTTTTTCAAAAAAAAAACCTTTCAAATTTCTTATTTTAATTTTTAAGAATCTCTTAAAAGTAAAGCTTTTTTATTATTAATTACTAAGAAATTAATATTAGTAAATTGCTATTTATTTGACTTTGTTTTGAAATTTAGTGATTCTGTTAAGATCTAAGAATAAGAATAATATATGTAGACATTAAATTAATCTTAAAATATTTACATAAACAACTTAATGTTGCATTTTCCAGATACACTTTACCTTTGAATATTTCAATGGATGATACCAGGATTTGAGTGGTAAGGAAATGAAAAGACAATATGGTTCAGATATAAGGAATGCTATTCAAGAATCAGTAGAGGTTGAAAGCCCATGCCAAAGCAAAAGCCTCCCCCTCTGATATGTTAATAAGGAAATGACCGACATCGGACATTGGATTCATCTGGGCGGGATTCCAAGCTGGTATTCTGGAATTGGCCCCTTAGATTGAGATTCTCCAGATTATGTATCGGAAGCGCAGCTGAATGATGAGCCAATCAGACGGAAGATCGGGTGAACAAGATCTGAGCATATTATTTGGTAATAACCATATTGAAGATCAGCAAACACTGCAACTACACAACAAATAAATCACCCTGAATATGGTTTCAACATGGGAGATCTCTGCAAGTCCAGATCCGCTCCAGTCGTGCCATCCTTTTTTGCCGAGTTGGTGGCACATTGCTTTGCATCTAACCCTTTTAACATTCCGTTGCTCCGAATTTAATATAAGTAGTAAATCGATTGTCGCTACTAACTGTGATTTTCTCGTCCTTCTCAGCAATGTCCCCTCGAGGTGTCTCCAACTCTACTGCAATTGGTGTTAACACTCGCAACACTACCACTCCTTACTCTCGACGACCGGCTAGTCAACCCAAGTCAACCCGTCAGCAGTTCTCTGCTTGTGGGGCATGTCGGATGAGACGGTGGGGCTGGATTGTAATCGGTCACTATCCTTAATGCTGATTTGATTGATATTTCTAGTGTTCGTTGTGATCTCAAGGACCTTGTAATTGCGGCTGCAGGTCCCAATCCTTCGTGCTCGAATTGCAAAGAACGGAACATTAAATGCGTGTACGTCTTTCTTTCCATAAACCGAAGGTCTTCACTCAGTCCCGTAGAGATGAATTTGCGGATGTGAAGGCAGTCAAATTGCTTCGTCGAGGCCGGAGGCTCCAACAAGTCGAGTGAGTATAGTACTATTATCAATTTCCTTTCTTTATACTGTCATCAGGGCTCTCTATGGCAAAACATCCGATGCTCAGAGTGGCCACCCTACGTCACCACCAACAACTCGGCTGCCAAGTACTATCCCCAATCTCAGGCCTGAGTTCTTCGCCTCATCTTTCTGGGCCTGGTTCTGCATGCAGCGTGAGTTACTTACAGTCTTCAAGTCGAGTGAAAATAGTCGAACGTTATTACTAGGTCCTATCTTAGATCCTGCGGAATTCCCTTCGCGGTTCTACGCTCACACCAAGGGTACTCAGTCCCTAGGTCATGAGGGCGGTTTAATTGCTATGCTGCTCGTAGTTTGGGCAACCTCTTTTGGTCTTGATGAGCGAGGCCTTCCCTTTGATAATACAGATGTCGCAGATATCCCACCTCTTGCTCATACCAAAAGTGAAGGTGATGCTTTGGATAATCACAAATTCAAGGATGGGGTTCAGGATATGAAGTGGCGCGAGAAGAGGGACAAGACTGACACAATGCTTCGTGAAGTCCTCGAGCTCATTGATTTCCACGGTGTGATGCGCCGCCCAACTACTGACGGTGTTCGAGCCTTGTTGTTGATCTTACCACTGCTTGAAGGTAGCAACTTTTTCTTACACTGAAACTCCTTTTCTTATACTATATTAGATGCTCAGCCCATGGAACGGTCTGCCATTCATGAGGCTGCGCTTTCCCATGTCTTTGCACTCTGTAGGTCTAATACGCAATCCTCGAGACATATGGGCGTGTCAAACGGACAAAATGAGATGTTGATACTGGCCCGTATCTTCTGGTATGCCTATACATACGAAGGTCTGACGACCGGGATGAAGGGTGGTCGCTTTGTGCTGTAAGTAACTTCTTCTGATGACGGAATATCGCTGATGACCCCTTAGTGACATTAGCGATCTCAATGCTTTCCAGCGGTTTATTCCAGCTTGCAACGCCGACGCTCAGCAATTTTATCATGATCGGAGTCAGCTCTCACTAGCCAGAAGCTTCGATGAGTTATTTCAGACGACTAGAATACCTTTAACTGTCAGTGGTGTCTGCCGGAAAGTCTACGAAGTTCTCATCGGTGACAAAGCTGCGAGCTGTATCGAGGCACATGGTCTGATTGAAGCTAATGGAATGTGGGAGATCTGGCGAGAGCTTGACCGCCTCTGGCGAGAGCTTGCTGCAATCAAGGAAACAGTTATCCGAGATGGTGGCGCAAGCCAGCGGTTTTTTGTCGAACAATATACTTGTGGTTGGCAGGTAAGTTGTATTCATGATATCGTGTCAATCATTGATCTATCCCTCTTTGTAGCTTTTCATATTCGAATGTCATAACCTCATTCGGGAGTCCCTCAAACAGTACATGTCTATGACTATGACTCAACAAATGTACTCGACCCCACCTCGTCCCTCCTCTAGCTCGTCCACTTCATCTCCTTATCTCCCTCCTCAGCATCTCTTTGCTATCGCTAATCGCAAATGCCTCGATCACCTTCCCCATGTTATTGATATAATCAATCAGCATATTTCTACCAATAATCCCGATGATTCAACATTTCTCCGATGGGATACAGGCTTCATTCGAGATGCTTGTTTTTTCGCGGCCTACCTTGCTGCGACTGATGACACGAATATCCTCGACACCACTATGGATGATCCTGATTTCAAAGAAAACAGTTTTCTCACTTCTCTTCCCCGTCATTCGACCGAGGACAGTGTTGCTATATGCATGGCCGCTATTTCAAGGATGACGTGGGCAGGCTCGAAGTCCGAGGAGCGCCAACAGACCATTAAGATGATCTGGGACAGCCGCAAAGGTCGCCGTCACCATCAAAACCACCGTTCTGAACCTGACCTCCATTATCGACATCCTCCTCTTTTCGAACAACAGTCAACTGATCCGGCAAACTCTCAGTCTCATGATCTGCAGTCAGACCGCCCGATGCTTCCACCCCTCAACCTATGCGCAGGACAAAGGCGGGTGGAGTCCGCTCCGTCTACGTCGTATACGTCAGACGGTACAGGGGCAAATGGATGGCCTTGCTACACACCTCCAGGCACGGCTACGTCGAACACGACAAGCACTGGAACAGGCTTCAGTGCAAGTGGCTCGCCTGTCTTCCCAAACGTTGGATCATATAAGAGTAACATTGATGATACCTACTACCACAACACCCATGGCGATCTCGATCAATTCCACTTCAATGTGCCTATCGTCACATCTGTTGTACGCGATGTGCCTGTTTATTCTCAGCGCTCTCTCCCTTCCGAACCACACACCATTTCAGGTAGCTCATCTTCGTCTTACCTTGGACAGACTTTCACTACGGTCAGTCCTTTAATTGTGAGTTTGGGTGAGCATGATTTTGATGGCTGTACACAGTTCAGTGAGAGCTGCCAGGGTACATATCACTGAATAAGAGTGATCAAATTAGGGGGTTAACGGAATTTGAGCTCATCTGATATCCCTTATAATTGATACCATATTAAATTATAATTATTGAACTTCGATGGGTCTTGTAATTTTATGCAGATTTGATAAAAACTGTTGAATGACTGCTTTAAGAATCTGAATATAAGGCGTTATACTTTGAGATTTTGCTGGTGGCTGAATCAAATAATCTATACTGTTTTACTCCATATCCGAAAGTCGCTCCACCGGGTAGTGACTGACAATGAGACCACGAGGTGGGGAGTCTAGTCTTCGGCCTTTGTGGATGAATACATTCCTCATGTCTTCGGCAAGTGTCCCGGTAGCTCCTAGGCATGACTGAACGCACTTGAAAGGCTTAATCAGAAATGGCTCGATCAAACAAGAAAGAGAGACGTTGCCTCCTCGGAGGTCGAACCCATGGACAAAAATAGAAGTAGCAAAGTGGAATACTTGAAACCAGGCTCATCTTTCATTACTTACCGGAATATCCCACCAAGTCATGCTAAGCAGATTTTAGGTCGATTTCAATGCTCCGGTGTTGATCTTCTTTTGTCAAGAACTTGAGAAGCTACAATTATCATCACGATCCTGCAAAACCGTGGGTTTTGCGGGGCGGCTGCAACCTGTAAGCCTGTACATATGAAGCCGGTCTATGACCAATGGTTAAGCGCCCAATGTTACCCATGGATTGGTCACCAGTATATGTTGCTCCAGGTTTTATCACGATTCTGCAATACAAGTTCGATTCAGCTAATGACTGCCGCTACGGCATGGCGGGACGACAAGACATATTAGACAGTGGGTGAGATGGATGAAATGTATATATTTCAATATCAAGTGTAGACATCAATGCCGAGAATTCTATTCAGGAGTCCCCTATCCATCTGTAAATAGTCATTTGTCGATCAACAATGGGAAAAGTCCTGATATGGAGCCAAATTCAAGGCAGATATGATTGGGACATGATTGCCAGGGATTTAGACTTTTTTATTCGGGTGGCTTTGAAGGGGGATCTATTATTGCTATTATTGCGTATTTCCTATTTTGGGAGAATACTCCTACCCGTTCAGCACAGCTTTCCTCTATCTCTCACCTCCTGAGTCATGTTCAGTGAGCTCGTCTTCAGGCTTATACACACAGTATCTTAACCGCTTGCTCTAGTTTGCATACCAATATTGTGTAAAGGCTGAATAGCTGTTGTGATTCTTAGTGCATTGTGCTGACTGTTCCTTCAGTTGGATGTCAGACCAAGTTGAAACCAGAACCTAATCAAACACCTCGTATATGTCCTCGCTGTCACAATGGCAAGTTTCGATATCCCTTTACCTTTTTCAACTCATTAAGTTATTGATTAGCATCCGTCTACCCGACTAAAAAGAACACTTGGTTTGAGCTTTTTTTCGTACCAATCATACCACTTTCTCGAAAGCATATTCTACTTTGTATGATCTGTGGGTGGCAAGCAGCCCTCATTAACTATGAGTGCGTCCACAAATATGGCTCATACTTACCCTTATGCCTTCCAAATCACAGTCAAGCCCCTGCAATTGCCAGTGCCAACAGACCCCGCGGTGTCCAAGGCTGGGATGTCCCTAACCAAACTGGCTACCAGCCGGCCTACACTCCCCGTCCACAAAAATGATCAATATCTATCTAACAACGCTTTGCGAATTGTATATGTATAATACATTTTTCTTTACTTGTACACTTGCTGCACTTGTCTGATTTTCAGTAAGTTCCTGAAAGGAGTTGTTTAGGCCCACGACGTCGCAGTGATTGAGGTACTATGTCTCATCTTGACGCTGATTTCCGAGTTGAAATGGATTTTGATTTCTACAAGCAACCATAAGTTTTACGCACCAATCCGCTTACCTGGACTAGGTTGTTTACCGTTAATCCGTCAGAAATAATGTCTCAAGACTTGCAATGGGCAACTTGTGTCAGTCAGACGCTCCTCTTCCATCTCTCAGGTGAGGCTCAGCCCATGAGGATCTGTCCGAATTGCCGCAGTGCATACTGCTCCAAGTGCACAGATAATGATTAAGGACTATCAGTCTCGGTTCCTAGCGGGAAGAAGCATATATGGTCCGAATTGTGCTGCATGTCAGTATTTTCTATGTCAAGCGGTCGTGTTTGGATCTGCTCCATTTGCAGCTGGACTGTAAAAACCGGACAGTAAGCCCATTATTCCTCAAATGCAATTACACATTCGTTTTGAATTCTCGTTCCCTGGACCGTTACCAGGAAGCAATCAGGCATTTTACCCCTTGCAGGTCAGTTATTCCCTGCAGTGCAAAGTTACTGTCTGCCCCTCAGTAAGGGCAGCATCTGTAATTCACAGTTCGAGCGGTCCACGATCATAAACAGTGCCACTTTTAAATGTGCTGAGCCTCTATCTGAATATCCAAGCCTGAGTGTAAACTAGTTTTGTGGCTGCAGAGAAATCGGCAACGACGGTGGATGGAATATCCAATCACATCGTGAGGACGGCAGGCCACGTGCTCAGGACCGTCGTCGGTTGTTGACACGGACGCAGCCTTCCTCTTCACGGTCTTGAACACTACACCTCAGTCTGCTCTCACACACAATGCACACGAGCGAATACGATTATCTCTTTAAGCTCCTCCTCATCGGTGATTCCGGCGTCGGAAAGGTCAGATCACGACCCTTGTAGCTCCAGTTCTCTGACTCGCTTTTAGTCCTGCCTGCTCCTTCGTTTTGCCGATGATACCTACACCGAAAGTTACATCAGCACCATCGGTGTTGACTTCAAGATTAGAACTATCGAACTAGAAGGAAAGACGGTAAAACTCCAAATTGTGCGTGATCCTCCATTGAGCCTCGGCTGTGCCACGAGGCCAGTGAATTTAAAGCTATCGTCGACTTGTCCCTATCATAATTTGATGGAATCTACCCTTACTTACGCTGTATTTTCTGCTACCAACAGTGGGACACAGCTGGTGAGTCGGTCCAAGATAATTGTCTATCCCTCACTGATGCACAAACCCAGGCCAAGAGCGATTTAGGACCATTACATCTTCCTATTACCGTGGCGCACATGGCATTATCGTTGTGTATGATGTTACCGACAACGGTATGTACCAGTCTGTTAGGATCCGGCCGTCATGTTCATTGACTATGACATCGTCTAGATACTTTCACTAATGTAAAGCAATGGTTGCAAGAGATTGACAGATATGCGTCCGAGGGTGTCAATAAGCTTCTAGTAGGAAACAAGTCAGACCTTACTGGCAAGAAAGTAGTCGAGTATACTGTGGCGAAGGTTTGCCATGTGCTAGGCCCGCTCATTGAACAATATGACTTATATTCATTGTAGGAATTCGCGGACCAGCTCGGCATCACTTTCCTAGAGACTTCTGCGAAGAGTGCGACGAATGTGGAGCAGGCTTTCTTGACGATGGCAAAGCAAATTAAAGACAGGTCAGTCGAGTAAAATAGCATTGATGTGTCTTGTGAGGCTCACTCTTGATTGCACAGAATGGGTTCTACTGCCACGCCATCTGGCGCTGCTAAGTCGACAACCATCACTCCGGGTCAATCAGTACAGTCGCAGCAATCGGGCCGATGCTGCTGAACGAAGTCATTATTTTTCTTCGGTGGAGTGTTGGAATTCCACTTGGTTTTCTTTAGGCACATATGCGTAGTACTATATGGACTGAATACCTCTTATTCGTCTACTTGTTTTAAATTAGTGCAGCATGTCAATGGTGCAGTAGTGGTACTTTGGGAAGTCTTGTTTGCCTGTGCATTGAATAGATGTTGCTATTGACTCATGATACATTCGATGACGAACAGTGTAGTGACCGCAAACGTACTGATACCCCACCTCGAAAGAAATAATCCCAAAATACTAGATATCCTATTCCACCCAAATCTAGACCTCTTCATGGTTCACCATAATTTCTACTCTTTTCGCAAGTTTCTCACTATATCAGTGGACACGATATTACTCCTGGTTTTAGACCCTGATCCTGGGTGAGAGCTAGTCAGATTATTGCTGCTTTTGGTCCTGTACCCAATCGCGCGAAAACTCTTAATGCATATATTACATTGCAGGCATTGCTTTTTCGAAAGAGGAAAAGAGTTGACTAATTCATTACGAGTGAGAATATGGGAAACAGAAGGTGATCAAGATCTGAGACATGACATCAGAGATAGATGAAATAAATGTTCATGAGTCCCGAAATGTGTATAAGATACTTATTGTGATCTTATTGCGATCTAACTCTGGCACTCACCGACCTATGCAAGGCATTGCCCTCGTTGAGCAAGAACGTGAGGTCAGACAATTAAGATATATCCACTTATGTCACGAAGTATGATTAATGAGAAACTGTCAAGAGAATCGAAGACAAGAAAATACTGATTGCTGGACTGAACACCTGTTGATACATCATATGTCTGGCAGCCTATCAGAATAGTACCAAAGCTCCCATGCCGAAAGATAGGCAGGGTTAGGGAGAGCACGAGATTCAATCGAATGAGTAAGAAGTAGCACGCGTTGATTATCTCCTACCTACCGTTTGCCATCATAAGTTCGTTGGCGAAATTATTGAATAAATCAAGCGACCTATACCACGTGTAGAAATCCCCCATTTGAAGGCGCTTCTATGATCAAGACAAGCCCACGATGACTTGAAATGAGACACTCTGAAAAATTGCTTGACACGAGCCGCAGCTAGTCCAGCGAAGCTGATACGCACGTTTCTCAATATGGCAACCTTCGAAAAGAAGAACGGAGATAAGACTGACAGACAGTATGTATCAAGACAGACCAGTCATAAAGAGTCATCGCCTTAGCCACCCTGATTAGGATTTTATCCATATATGCAAACTGTGCCGTCGGCTGTCCAGTAAATTATTGACTCTGAAATCTCGGCAGACATAAACAGTTATCTGCATGTAAATAATGTGCAAAACGAAGTGCCTACTGAGGCAAGATGATGTATTCGAGAACCAATCGGGGGGCAGACGACCATGAAGCGTGGGAAGAATGCAGCACCTTATGGGTGCGAAAAGGTTTGCACTAGTTAGTAAGCCTGTAGGGTATGTCTTAGTGTTTGTTTTGGGATTTCGGCGATCGTGAGACCTCTGAAAGGTATCCCGCCAAATTATGTAACAGAACCAAAAGAATAATTTGACCTGGACACTTGTACGGCTTGAAAATACATAGGTTAGACTCTGATCATTTACTGCTGGAGCATCAAGCGCTCAACGTGGCGGGATATTGCCGCACGGCAGATGTATGCCGTCAATGATTGGGGTTTTGTAATGAAATCCTGAATCCCGCCCTTGGGATCTAGGCTGTGCGGTCCTCATCGGTCCCACGCTCTCCGATCTCGTCCTGAGATTTATATTTTAAACAGATCTCATGAGAGACAATATGAACAGAATAAGACATATGACAAACCCTTTAGGTTTCATTTTGAATTCAAGTATAGAGATTCTTTCGGTGTGTTGTGCTTTCCAGTTGGGGACGATTCCCTACTGTGGGACTAACGGTTGACGGTGTAACAAGACTTGTTATGACTAGTGCGAACCATGCTTGCGCACCCTTGACGCAAAATTAATATTGCCTGGTGTCAACGATACCTTTCAAGCGATTGGAAGTTCCCAGCTAGAAGCTGTCTGGGAAGAAGTGTACGGAGAACCGGCCGACGGTGGATTAGGATCATATTAAGGTCGTTCAAAGATACCATTCCGTAGGCTGTGCCGCCCAAATGTGTTCTTTTTGGCAGACAGCTGAAGCTGTTTGGAAACTATGAAACTGGAAGAATCATGTCAGGGCTACTGAATTCCAAATTTGTTGTAGTCTGGAGCACGAATGTGATGCACTAGGAGGGTTCCTATTTCTCCGTGCATTTTTCGGAGGTGTGCTAAAGACGCATCAATTATTTAGAAAATTCGGAGTTGGAATATTAAACCAGAAGGAGTATGTTCTGGGCCTTAGCCCAAAATTGATATATTGCAGGTTGAGGGCCGCTTGGATCTTTTTTTTTTTAACTCAACAATTTATTACGCGGTGTACAAACGTCCATGGACTTGGATCATATATTTTCTCTTCTTGCAAGGTGATTAGATGAACACTGGACCTATGCTTACATGCTTATGGTATCTGCTTTATCTACAGAGGGCAAAGAAAAGATGGTGGAATGGGCTTGTCAAATATGCATGTGTTTGCTCCGCGGAGTTAAATCAGGGGTGGCAACTTAGGCAAGAGACCTAAAGATGTTCTTCATGAATAGAGGATGACCTTTTTGACCATGCTATCTTCTGAGTTTTAGTACCTAAATTACAACTGTGACTGACA
>Ga0154005_100502_pt1 | contig 15555 bp, 18 predicted proteins | sample TSFL089MetaG_FD_104698 | JGI IMG/M metagenome (GOLD analysis project Ga0154005, IMG submission 104698) | Attine ant fungus gardens microbial communities from Florida, USA - TSFL089 MetaG | ecosystem: Host-associated > Fungi > Mycelium > Unclassified | place: USA: Florida, Lake Talquin State...
CTTGCTCATTGCAAACAATTGCTCAACGAAGGATACCGGTGAATTGATCAGAAAACCATGTGTCATAGCTCAAACTCAGGTTCGAAGGAAGAATAGAAAAAGCTCGGCAAAGGTATAGGAAAATTGCATTAAGAGGGAATCGAACCCCCGGCGGGTCGAAACACCACAATGGCAACAACCCAGGTTACCACTACCCCATTAATGCTCCACTTTCCCTGGTTAGACCATAATTAATAACAATTCAAGACTGTTGGAAGGGATTGCGATCAGAGTACATTCTCTAGCGGAGCAACTTTTCTCAAAATCTCCCACCATCACAGATATAAATCCCAAGCACTATTACAGATGTTTGAATCACCCTCACCTCATGCCAAACCTTCCTGTGGAACTCCAGTCCATTATTGTCAAATGTCTTTCAGACCCGGATGATTTTCACAGTCTTGCTCAAGTCTCTCGCGACTTCAACTTCCTCGCTGTACGGGAATTGTGTTCCATTTACTGTTTAGATCTTCAAGATGGAACATTAACATTTGATGCTAAGACGTTCCGCGTTGTCCCAACTCTTGCAATTTCATTGCATATGCTTGGCACGTCAATTCAAGTCCTGAACTGTGACTTGACCGATATTCAGGAGCAACCAGAATTACTAAAGCAGGCACATTCTTTGCAGAAATTTGTTTCTGCTCTTAGTTCTGTTCAAAGAGCCAATCTATTTTTCGACAATCATGGCACGGTGGAATGGGAGGATACGATTATAGCAGTCTGCCATGTCTTGGTTGGCAGACGATGCTCTGACCTTCAGATCAAGACAATCGCTCAATCCACCGCGCATCCTGGCCGGAGCAATAAGCTGGCTTCACTTATGCAGAAATCATCAATTCCTGTTGCCGAGAAGATTCCATCCTCAGTTAGGCAGTCCAATAACTTGGAAACATGTCGCCTCCAAACGCTTCCCACTTTTCTCCAACCAATCCTCGTCCTTCAATTCAACGCTTCGAAGATTACTACTCTGACCTTCTGCTACATCTACAACTTCTCAGAATGGAATGACTTCATGGCCAATCTCGATCTACCCTTCCTCGAGAATTTTGCTGTCTCCCATTGCATCGTACCGGGGCAAACTTTCTCTGACTTCCTGAACCGCCACACGAGAATCGTTTCACTAGAGTACTACAACAACACTTATCTCCGTCATGATCCACCAGTGCTGCCTTCGGGTATTCTTCCCCGCCTTCAGAGGCTCCACGCCTCTTCGGAATATCTTGTTTGCTACTCTCCTCCTCTAGACTCATTTCCAGAGTTAGCCACTGTCATCTTATCCGCAGGTGACATGATTCGTGACTGCACAAGAGCGGTCATGGCGCTTCGGGCGCTTTCCCCCTGTGTCAATGACATTACGTTGTGCCTCGAATTTCCATATGTGCAATGTCTTGACAATTGGCTTCGCCAGAGTCTCCGCTCTGCGAGTGCAAATCAATTCGGAGAGCCAGACCCAATCAAGAATCTCAGTTGTGTAAATTCGCTGAAATTGGATTCCAAGTTAATTGCACATACATCGGATGGAGTTGTATCGCTTTTGGTGAAGTGGTTGTGTATGTTTCCCGCTTTGGCTCGGGTATTTATCACTCGCCCTTGTCTCCCTCTCGTATTTACTAGGGATAATTTTGAGGCGTTCGCCAAGTCCGTCCAAAAAGGGTCAGCCTCGATGAGAACCATCAGCGTTCAATCGGAAGATTTTAGTGTCTGGACTTGGTGTTGCTAGGCAATTGATATAGCTCAAGAGATCATTGAAGCGATAGATCATGTCCTCGGTCCCCAACTGTGGTTCAAAACAAGAACCTAACAAGTAGCAATGCGGTCACTGGATGTAGCAGGAACCTGTGGTCAGAGCAGTATGAGCTTGTTCAAAACACCCATGCGTTCATCCTGAATTTGGTATCGGATTCTACACTTTACTCCACCACTTGGAAAAACTATAGATATGCTTATGTTCATTCGACTATGTCAAACCGTTTATTACAGCGTGAGAAACATCAGCCCAATTTTCGTGGAGCAGTCATAAATACTTCGGCTGTTTGTCTCTATCACTTAATCTCATCAAACGATTTACTAACGATTCACTGTGAGGTTTTGGAAGCTTACTTCAATATTCAAGGTCGTCGAGGAATTTGTCTCGATCAATGCTATACTAAAATCTGAATTAAGTATTGTCATACGTCAGTGCACGATAGTTGACTTTCACACATGATACTCCCTAGGTGGGATAATAACATAATATTCAGTTATCAGTGATGTGTACTACTTTCATTCAGAAGTCGTTGGACGGATGTGTCACTCAGCATAAGTCAACATGATAGGCATGAATGATTCTCAAACCAGATCTTTATACTTCATATGATGACATAAGACTTGGCTAGCGTGGATTTAGACATCAAATGTTAATGGACTCTTCACTCACGTTTAGTGTGAGAGTTCCACGTCAAGAGTGTTAGATCGTGGTCAGGTTCAGAAGCTGTAACCCGCGGGTTCTCGGCAAGGATGTGAGACCCATTTTCAACTTCTCTGTCGCCAAATCATGTCTGATGACTGTTTTAGAAGGTACTCAATAGTATCGAAGCAGCTTATTTATGCGCTAGTATAATATCTGTAATCTCAGCACCTACTCTGACATAGCGACAAACACATTATAATTGTATACACCGGGCCAAGCTTCAAAGCGATATCCAATAGGAGCACATTCTGCCGTGACAATTCCGTTTCTCAACATAACCACTTTTATTCCTCCACCGACCATCAAGGGAGAAGACACTTTCGTCATTCCTTTCCCAACATCGACCTGTCGTACGTCTGTCTTCGAGTCTGATGTGTGTATTCTGATGGTGGCGGGGGCGGTAGTGAAAAGAACGATCCACATCAGGTCATCAGTCTGTCAGAACTGTAAACGAGCGTTCGAGAAAAAGGCTCGTGAACATACAAGTTGCCAGTTGTCGGGCCGCGGGACTTCTTCATTAGCGATAGCATCTTTCGGGTGAGGACGAGCCCAGACATAGATTACATCTCGAATGATCTGAGGGTATGTACCATCTTTAAATGCACGAGAAAAAAAGCTATTCAGCCGAAGCCAGGCTTCATGGGGATAACCATCGACCCAAGCTTGAGAATTGGGCTGCGTGCCCTAGAGCGAGAGTCACCATGCGAATATGACTGCTATTTTCATTCAAAGACTTTCCTTAACTGGGCCGATATAATGTGATTCGCCATAGTCTGTGTGGTCCCAGGTGAATTTCATCAGTTCAAGAAATTGAGAACATAACAAAGTAGTCTAGATACCATTCCAAGAAATGACTTGGACAAAGTTTATAGAATCTCGCATTTCAATTAATTGTTCCCATCGCCGGACGAAGAGCCAGTCATCCGCCCGATAAATCCACTAGAAATTCTCTCAATAGAGGAATGGTGGTGATGGCCCCTTGTGCGCACATTTTTATTCCAAGTACCTGGACCGTAATGCTAGTCTCAAATTAGAACCAATTCACCATAGATCAGGAGACAGCTCAATCCTCACGGTAAAAAACCATGGTGAAACAGCAGCCATGAGATACTGACCAACCCCCAAAAGACGTAAGTAATGGAGGTCAGTTTCAAGTTGTATTTCTCGGTGAGGATGTGACGGGGTGAGGTGTACAGGCCAACAGCCATTCCACTGGGGCCCAAGTCTCTCGTTAGGTATTGAGAATGATTATTCATCGCAGTACTGACATTGAAAACGCCATCTATGGATTCAAGACAGTTACTTTGGGCAGGATCAGTGAAAAATGCTGGTACGAGATCAACCTGAGTGATAGCATGAGCAACAGATACTGAAAGTTGCTGGAACAGTCTTACAGGAGAAACGACGGATAGTTCTTGTTTTAAATGAGACCATCCTTTGTCCAAACAGTCTTTTCCGAAGTGACAGTTCTCTCCCGAAAAGGTGGATATAACGACTCTTCCAGAACGTGGATGCCTGAATAACCGTGGGTGGCATGCAAGGGACGATAAATAGGAAACCAGATAGGCGGTGTCGTTTTCTGAGTGCCCTGGGATGGACCTAGATGATAGAGCTGAGAACGAGAAACATGTACAAAAAACATGGTAGGCCGAACATACGTCATATCGAAGCTCAGGAGGAGCTTGAATTCATCATTGTTCAACAAGCGTTCGGAAGCTTTGAAACAGTCCAACACCCGTTTTTTTTGCCATTCCTCGACTCCTATGTTCAGAACAAAACCATCTCTGGGAATGACAGGCAGTTATTGGGCTCAAAGAGATACGTAAAAGTGACAACGTACAGCTCGTTCGCACTCGCAAGTTCTAGATCTTCAAGCCAGTCTTGCTCACTATACGACTATGCGCATTCCTTTCTCAAATGGGACCCGAGATGTTCGAGAAGTATTCAACACACATATGTATTTCCAACTATAAAACTTGAATTTTCAGGTTTGTAGCAGTCTGGTTTCTCAAAGCCAATACACACTGAGCGAAAACAAACTTTTCTTGTGTTCCAATGCGATGTTTGTCCTGCTCTCCTATCCTACATGTAAAGAATGCCAATCCCATCGTAATGAAAGTCCCTAGGGAGCTTGTCGATGTGTCACTTTCTGAGAGAAGTCCGAATGGACGTTTATTGAATATGCAAACAAACAAAGAGTTTCAGCACGGCTTGTGGGATCAAAAAACAGGAATCTATTGAAGCGAGGTATCCGATTAGTCAATTTTTCAGTGAGCATTCCCATGACATGGGTACACTTCACTCTCATATTTCTGTTCTCAATCACATAATTACATGATATAGATAACAGCACAAGGTAAGGAATGTGAAACCAAGGCAGGAGCAATCGACAGTTAATTTATCAGGGTACCAATTGAGATACATATTGATGAAAATCAGTTCTCTAAAATCTAAAAATGAGGGTTGACGAGCAGGAGGGTCAATCATACTGAAGTCTTCTGCGAGGTTTATGAAACTCTGAAACCATCAGCAAATAAATGATTTTCCCAACGGTGCGCAGTCAGTACCACAACCAAAGAGCATCTCCTTCCTCATATCCAGGACATCTGTTAACCACCCTCCCTGGGCCTTAATTTCCGCTGTTCTTATCTCTCGAATAAGGATGGTATGATCCTGGATAAGGTTGACCTGATCGAGAATGCGCATGTGACTCAGGTTCAGGTGCTCCCAGCGAGGTCGACAAGGAAAAAGGTCTTGAGGCACCTGGTCGGGGAACGTGAGATGACATCATAGAACTGCCAGGAGGAAACGTCGGAGGATAGGCATATTGATAGCCAGGACCTATTGTTGGCGATTGATTATACCTGGTCGATTGTCCAGAATGGATTGTCGGGTTCATCGCCTGTCTTGATCTCCAACGATTTTTCTTCCACCTGATTTCTCCTGCCACATTCTGTTGTTGTACCACTGACTCGTTGTCCTTCATCCACTGGTTTTCTTCCTTAAACCAAGTCTTAGAAGCCAGACTGTCAACGAATTCTTTGACATTCACTATCTTTGGTAGAGCATCCGTTGGCCACTGTAAAGTGTTTGGACCATGTTTTCGTTCTTCTCTCCCACTGACCCTCTGGAATTGGATAAGTAGAACAGTTTCGTTGAGGAAAGGTCTCTGGGATCTGCCTTTGCCAGACGTCACCATCTTGAACCCATATAAATGGATGGAGCAATGATAATATTTCAAAAACGCACCTGGACAGTCATCTTATTCTTCTCCTCGATGATATCATGTATCTTCACCTGTTTGGTAGGATAATCAGTCGATATCCAATCCTATTGTTGGAAGTATCCCCATGGGCCTTGAATGAATAACTTACATTCCAATCGACAAACATGTCCGTAATGCTATCCAAATACCGAAAATACTGGTCGTAGTTCACAACGGGCCGCTGTAAGCTCGAGGGTAGAGTCGTATGCACAAGTTTGGGATCGAAAACTTCGGTGATCGCGTCGAAGTCCATAGCATTCATAGCAGATGTATATTTAAAAAGGGCAGTCAGGTACGGAGATTGTTCCCTAGGTGCGATATATCCCTCATTCTCTGGTTCGAAACCGCGTTGGACACGGGGTCCAGGGTGCGATGAGTTCATGCGACGAAGGAGGGAGAGGCGTAAGGGAGAAGAAGAAGAAAGTGGAAAGGGCTAGGCGCTTTTTAAAGGCTGTCATTGATAGGTCATTGTTACGATCTTTATCGATCGAGCCATGTGGGGATATGAGAACCAATGGCAGCACAGCCCAGTGATGATGTCATGACACGTGGTTTGAATTTCAAATAACATACACTTTCTCTTCTTCTAGCCTATAGTCCTCCAGCTCTTTGAAATAGTCCCGAATAGCTTCTCGCATGTTGTCCATCTACAGTTCGTCAGCGGACACTAGTATTTAATTTTGAGAACATGTACCTCTATTGCAGCAGGTTTCTCACATTTGCTAGCTTTATGGGACTTACGTTGCCGTTTCTCCCGGCATGGTTCAGTTTCCCCGGGTACATACCCTTTCCGGCGCTTTGGAAGCCGAATTACTATTTTTCGAGTCGGTTCTGCAGGATCGCTTCGTGTATTACTCCTGTTTACACTCCCTCTCTTAGCCCTCGCTTTTCTCTGGTGGGGGACTGGTCGATGCGCTTTCGTTATTGAACGAAGCATACGGTGGGGAAGATTTTCGATAGCCCCAATATCTCCATCTTTGTTTCCATCAGAGCAAACTGCCACACAGGAACTACTTCGGTTCTGAAAAATATCTCGAGTCTCACGGGTTTTCACAGGCGAGGGAGAGCTCGGCAAAGACTCGGTATGCGGACTGAGTAGTAGATTTTCCTTCTCTTTACCTTTGCCCTTGTTGGCAGTTGATCTCTGCCTCCGCTTGTGGGGTGTTTTTGGAGTGGCACAGGGTGATACAAACTCTCTTTCTGAGTCATTCAGTATGGCCGTGATGTCTGGTTGAAAAAGAGCAAGGGATGAAGTGGGAACTAGAACCAACCCTCCCGCTTCTCTTATCTCGGTGTAGGGGTTCTGTCGAGAACCTTGATCGCGTTGTGCTTTCAGTTCTTTCTCAACTGCAAAGAACCCGAATGGATCTGAATCTCGCGCCGGCTCCGGATCATCCGAAGCCAAAGGTAGTTCTTCCTGTTCCACAGGGACAACGTCCTCCCAGATTTCAAGGTCTTGACGTGCTTTTGACGTGGGAAGGTCAAAGGACGCTGGAGAAGGAGGCGACGAAGGAGGCAGGGATGAAAGGAAAGACATTCGCGTGGTAGGATTCTGGATGGGATCAGGGGAGACAAGATAAGTTGAGGTTATCATGCCCACCCTATGTCTGTCCTTCACTCGTCGTTCATCTGCACCAGAGAGCCGATGTGTATGAGAGGCTATAAGATCTGTGATATCCTGCAATGGCTGTAGTTTTCGCTTCTCCCCTGTCGGGATCTCCTCCTGAACATGTTCCTTGCCTTTCTCTTGACTGTTTTCACGATCATCGCCGGATTCCTGATCATATCCACGATTCTCCTTCAACGATGAACCAGTATTTGTATTAACGTCACCAAGTGAAGAATGACTTGTCTTGAGTCGACGCCAGTGCGGACCCAAAACTCGTATCGCAGATGCGTTGGCATTACCTGCAGGCAATATTGCTGCTTGCCATTGCTGCCGTGTGACGTTCCGTGTCCGAGGCATAGCCCAAGGGTTCGATAATGCAAAGATCTGATTCGGATAGAACTTGATGTTGGCGTACAATGACTTCAGAGACTAGATTGTTGCTATGTTCTCCAAGATGATTTATCCAAAACCAAAAAAAAATACAACAAAAGATGGGGTTGTTCAGTGGGCTATCGATGCCGCGTGGAAGTCAATCAACGTGTTATGTCATGTGATGTCCAAGTCTATGAAGGTGAGTTTGGTAGCTAGTTCCGAGAGCAATAGTCTAAACGTATGGAACAGCGGTATGCAGCAACATGAAAAAAATTATGTCAAAATAGGAATGTGCTTTATAGTAAATTTCGAACATCTGGTCAGTGCGCGTGAGGAACAAGTAAACATCAAGCGTCGAGAGTGCAAACTTAACCGGTCCCATCTCCTCGCTCAGCAAGAAGCACCGAAACTACGGATAACACCGTTAAGTTTAACATTGGTCTCTTCCCACTCAGCCTCCGGATCAGAGAGAGCAGTGATGGCACCACCAGCACCAACGTACCATTCTTCGTCACCATTCCTCTTGGAGTCATGAAGAAAGACGCTGCGGATCGTAACAGACCAGTCACCCCCTCCACCAGCACACCAGTAGCCGAAGACCCCAGAGTACGGTCCACGCTCAAAGCCCTCAATACCTTGGAGGAACTCAACAGAACGCTTCTTGGGAGTACCGGTCATGGAACCTGTGAGAAGTCAATCTGAGTCATTTGGATATGAGAATTGGGTCAAGACATACCAGGAGGTAAACTGCGCCTCAAAACTTCCCATCCCAGGCTGTCATTAACTTCAACAGGAGTATCCTCAGGAAGCGAACCCTCGATAACAGAAACAAGTTGCCAGACGGTCTCGTACTCTTCAACACTACAAAACTTGGAGCATTTAACTCGCTCACCAACAGCGTTGTGCAAATCATGGCGGATCAAGTCAACAATCATCAAGTTCTCAGCAATTTCCTTTCTGCTTCCAGCTAGCATATTCTCGGCAACTTCACGAGTGATATGGGGCATCTTGCGGACGGTACCTTTGATGGGGCGAAGCTGGAAGACGGCACTAGGAGAACGAGAATAAGAGAGGAAACGTTCAGGAGAAGAAGACAGGAAAGTCGTAGGGTGGAGACGAAGGTAACCAGCATGGGGGGCAGGATTGGCATTGCGGAGGATTTTGTAACGATTCCACGTGGAGACGACATTCTCTTTTGGAACAGTGATATGGGTAAGGCCAGTCAAACAGAGCTCATAAGAGTTACCGGAGAAGAGGTAATCCTTGCAGCGATCAATATCCTCGATGTACTTGGTGTGGTTCGAGAATTTGACGGTGGCAGAACCCTCGGGGGCAACAGGAGCCTCGATAGCACCCTTGGAGAGGGCAGCTACTTGTTTTGCAGTTTCATGTACCCAGGCGTTGTCACCAGGGAGGAGGGACTGGACCCAGACTTGGTTACTGTTAACATCAACAACGATAGAACGGTCTACCCAGACGAGGGAGAAATCGGGGTGGTGAGTGGCATTGTGTCCCTCTTTCCTAGGCACACCAACGTTGAGACTCTCAAAACCGGCCTCATAGGTGAGATATCCGGCGAAGCCACCCCAGAAGGGAACAGTCTTGTCACCACCTTCTGCTTTGCGAGATTCGCGGTACCCGTCGAGGTAGGTCCAGATACTCTTTCCAGTGAGACCGTGCCGCTCTTTAAGAGCACCAGTGGTAACTTCAACGTAGTTGTCATGAATGAAGTGGGTAAAATGGGGGCTGTTCTCATTTAAACAACCGAACATGGAAAATTGACCAGGGCTGGCAGCACTATCGAGGAAAATGAAACGCTTAGAATCATCATTAGCACCAAGGAACTCGGCGAGAGTGAGGACGTTGAGATTAGGAATATTGATAGAGGTGTAGGTGACCTTGGCAAGGGACTCATTGAAAGCGTGAGTGGAATAACGTTGAGAGTTGCGTGGCCAGACGTGAGAGTTTAGGAGTTCCAGAGTAACTTCAGGCTCGAAAGCGGGGCGGTTAGCCGCATTCCAGTCCTGGGCAAGCTTCCAAAAGTTCTGTAAAATCCTGAGACCTCCCTCATCGGTCAAGACAGACTCGGGGTGGTATTGGACGGCCCAGAAGGGTTTGGAAATGTGACGGACACCCATGCAAATGTGACCGTTATCTTCATCTTCAGACCAAGCCAACTCTTCGATGTCTCCGCCGTCTTTGAGAGTAATATAGAGAGAATGATAACGGACGGCCTTGATATCAGGAAGTCCAGCAAAAATCTCCTTGCCGTTGTGATGGACAACAGAGACCTGACCATGTTTCACAGTCTTCAAGCGATGTATTTGACCACCGTACTCGACACTCAAGCTCTGTTGTCCTAAGCAGACACCAAAGATGGGAACTATGTCGTCCTTGGCAACTTTCCAGAGGTCGCAGACGACACCAATATCGGATGGGATAATTGGAGAACCCGGACCAGGACCAACAATAATTGCGGAAAATCTTCTAATGACTGGAAGAAGCTGCTCAATTGTGTAAGAGTCATTCTTGATTACATGAAGGATGGAATCTGGGACGGCCTTCTTGATCAATGCCGCAAGGCTGAAGAGCTTGTCAGAAAGCGTTGAAGAAAACTGGCAGGATGCGACTTACTTGAATGCAAATGAACAATAAGAGTCAACCAAGAGAATATGGTATTTTGTTTTGGTCATTTCTAAAATTGAGTGGACGGTGTGTGAGAAAGGAGAAGACGAAATTCGAGAAGGGATGGCTAAGAGTATTTCTCGTGCATATTATACGATAATTGTCCACTGTTTCTTCAGAGAACAATATTACGGCCACTTTGCATCCAGGAGACGAATTGTGTTGTAAACGACAGGGAGTACAGGTCAACAGGCTTCCCAAGATACTATCTTCCCACAACCAAAAAAGATCATACCTCCATTCGTAGAAAACTTTGTCCTGGCAATTGAGCACATTAGTCTTGGTAAAGTGATAATATGAAGATGGCAATGAGGGAATATGCCTTCGCAAAAGCCATTCAATTTCTTGCACGGAGTCTGCTACCAAAATGACATTCGCCTTAGCATCACACTCTACCTACATCCCCATTCCTCGAAGCAGCTGCGGCTGCAGCTATGGCGGGATAACTGGTGCCACCATGTAACTGTAGCGTCAATCATCCCGTACAGCCATAGAGTGATGTCCTGGAGGCCATTTGAGGTATGAAGCTGCTCCCGACTTCGTTTTTGAGAGGGATACTACCGTCACCGAGTTTCGGTTATATAGAGTATATCAAGCAAGTTTTCAACTAAGCAATCGTAACCAGCCAATCGATGAAACGCCAGCACTCCGTCAAGGGCTTGGACAATTGCACAGACCGATGCAGAAACGCTACGCAATGTCTATTGAAAAGCACAAAAACAGAAGGTTTTGATTGAAGGCCCTACTCACCATCACACGTTTCTAATGACATCGAGTGGGTAAGCTATCTGTAAGAGGAAAAGAATTTTGACGGTGTGTTAAAGAGGAGCTCTCAGGCTCAACGCTAAGGACGTTTTGAATCTATTTTTAATCCTTTGTTTTTCCTCTTCTTCCATGTTCTTTATTATTGGTCTAGGGCTATCCGACGAAAAGGATGTCACTATACGGGGCCTAGAAGTAATGATCATACGGAACCATCAGCTATGAACGCTAATCATCCTCAAGGCGATAAAAAACTCAAGCAGGGTGTACTTGGAAGCTTACACGAGTATCCTCATGGTCAAGAAGGAACGCCTGGTCGGTTTGATCCTAACACCTTCTCATCAATGTCATCCATGACGCTGCAACCAAGGAAGCCTTCTACGAAAGATCCATAATACTTGCAGATCGTGACCTGGTTGAGACCCGAAGTGATGAGATCCTTCAAAATGCTGACAAGGAGGATGTAGCGTTACTTGTCGTTGGTGATCCCTTCGGGTAAGCTGATTTTTATCTATCTCAATACGCATATAAACCAATGATGATTGATCTTCATCTCCATGTAATCAACACACATACCCATTTTTTGCTTGGACATTCCCATATCATCCCTGCATCATCACACGATCTCATTAAATCACTCAAACCAGTGCGACCACTCATACAGACATAGTTCTACGCGCGCGTTCTCTTGATATCCCAGTCCGCGTCATTCATAATGCTTCGATCATGAATGCTGTTGGCGCATGTGGTTTGCAGTTGTACAATTTCGGCCAGACCGTTTCTCTCGTGTTCTTCACGGAGACTTGGAAGCCCGACAGCTTCTACGATAGGATCAAAGAAAATGTGGACCTTGGAATGCACACTCTTGTTCTCTTAGACATCAAAGTCAAAGAGCAAAGCGAGGAAAATTTAGCGCGGTTAGTTCTTGTGTTAATATCTAGATTGGGGAACTTAATTATCATGTAGTGGGCGCAAGATCTATGAGCCACCAAGCTACATGTCTATTCCTCTCGCTGTCTCACAGCTCATTGAGGTCGAAAAGTCTCGGAATTTAGGGACCCTGTCACCAGACAATACACTTGCAATTGCACTCTCTCAAGTTGGGGGAGGAAGCGGTCATGAGTGCATTGTCGCGGGAACTCTTACCGAACTCTCACAACAACCACCTGAGAAATTCGGTGAACCACTTCATAGTCTTGTCATTGCTGGAAAACGTCTCCATCACTTAGAGGTTGAGTATGCCGAAGATTTTTCTGTTAACAGAGAGAACTGGAGGAAAGTAGCCAAGGATGTATATGGTTGTGCTTTGAATTAGTGATTTGTCTATTAAAGTAGCTGATCTCGATTGATTTAGCTAGGATGACATCGCAGAGGTCGCTTCTATTGGCCAGTCAGATCTTATGATATGTTTGAGCATCTTAATTGGCGAAGAAACTCCGACCAGATTTCAGAGCTATCTCTTCTGCTCAAGTGGAGTCCGATCAGATTTCTGATACTTCAACTAGTGTATACCAAAAAAAAAGAATGCTCGTATCCGTAAAAAAGTCAACCTGTCGCAAACCGCCTGAGTTTCCAAGGGGTAAAATTAGAATCAAGGTTCGGCGCGTCCAGGCCACCTGGGAAATCACTTAATTGTAACCCATGAAGGGTACCAGAAGTCATACCTGGGGTAGAGAGAACATTCACGAACAGTATACCTGTTAGCAAGCCAAGCCAGAAATCGCTGATTGACGATAGATCAGCTATGATGCAATGAGCTGTATGGAAGGGCACCGACCTCAACTCCAAGTCCGTATCCGCCGTGCTCTGTAGTTCCATACTTGCGCTGATCCGTATACCAATAATAAGGAGTTGGATCAATTCCTTCTTTCTTGTAGGCCTCCAGCAGTGTCTGTTCATCTGAGATCCTCATGGATCCACCAACAATCTCGCCGACATTGGGCATCAATAGGTCGCAACTCTCAGTAAAGGTCAAAGTATCCCCATCTTTCTTTGGCATCCTCTGCATGTAGAATGCCTTCAATTCCGCAGGAAAGCCATACAAGAACACCGGTTTTCCAATTAAATCAGTCATTTGACGTTCGGCAGCTTCAGCGATATCATCGCCGATTTTGTGTTCGACCATCTTGACCTGACCAGATTCATCTTTGATAGGGTTGCCGGCAGCATCTTCTTCTGAGTGTTTGATGCCATGCTTGTTGAGCCAGTCGATCGCTTCGACGTAGCTCAGGCGCATGAAAGGGCGGGAGGGGGCTTCAAAGGAAGGATTGAGAGACTTGATGAATCCGGCAGAGGTGGGGTTAGCGAGAAGGATGTCGACGGTTTTGCAGATCTAGAGTTGGTTGGGTAGTGTGTTGGAAATCAGCCGATTCAGAAGAGACATACGATTTTTTCGATATGTGACATAAGATCGTAGAAGTCAATGAACGCCAACTCTGCTTCGAGGTGGGTGTACTCGCTCAAATGACGTCGTGTGTGACTATATGGAATTCAGAGCTATCCACTCGTAAAAGGAAGTCCCATGATACAGACCTATTTTCAGCGCGAAAGCTCTCTTGTACACAGAATACGTCACCTAAGCTAGGTAAACACGTCTCGAGGTATAACTGGGAACTCTGAGTGAGGAAAGCTGGTTGACCGTAGTAATCCAGTTTGAATAGCGTAGCACCGCCTTCGACTTGGGTCTGAACAAGACATGGTGTTGTCACCTCGAGGAGATTTTCCGAGGTAAAGGCTTCGCGGAAGGCGGAGAGGAGATAAGAGCGAAGGCGGAGGACACCAGATGCATTTTCTCCGCGAAGGACTAGATGACGAAGATCAGCTTGAATGGAAGGATCAGATTTCTGTGACATAAGAGTTGGCGTATTGGTAGGGGATCAAGGAATAATGGTGACGGTACCTCATTCAAACGATTGGTAAATGCGTCCTCTGCGGCTGGAGCGGCTCCAAGAACTCTCCAGTAGTCGACGATCAGCTCATGACCATCTGGAGCTGATTTCCCGTCCGGTACCTGTTGCAGTTTGCCCACCAATTCAACCGTCGACTCGATCGTGAGGGTTAGAGCTTCGAATGTTTGTGCCTGATAGACGATGTCAGTAGTTGAGACACTAAACAGGATGAATTTACGAACCACACGACCAGAGAGAACAGATTGCAGGTAACCCGTACCATCACGGAGTACAATGAAGATTATTCCCTTCTGGTCTCGAAGACGGTGTACCCATCCGAAAACGCGTACACGTTGGTCACGACGTTCAGTCAGTTGAGATATCTTGGCCTGATGACAAAGAAGATATTAGCAGATATAAGTGAAAGTTACGAACCACTTGCTCTTGAAGCTTTAGGAAGCGTTTGATCTTCTTCCAGTATAACCCTCTTACTTTCTTCTAACAATTTTTCTCTCTTCTCCTTATCTTCCGTCGATTTTTGGACCTCCTTAGCAGCGAGCTCCTCTGCCTTCTTCCTCTTCTTTTCTAACCCATCGGCAGTCTTCCGCGCCTTCTTCAAGGCAGACTGTGTCGGTTCTTGGTATTCATCAGTAGATCCTTTTCGAATAAGAGCCGTAACGGTATCGGCAGGGTTAGTGAACAAGGCAAAACCCAGAGTCAGGAAGGGTGAAGTCTGGGAGCCGTCACCGACAGCATCAGAACCTTCAGATTCGTCTACGTATATCATCGACATTGGTTAGAGTGCTTGTAGATCACAGACACAATGAAATGAGTCGGACCGGATATTTAGATATGATCTGATGCAATCGCTCTTCGGTAAATACAAATTGCCATGCCATCTGAGATGTGTGAATAAGGTCTAGGTAACCAAGCATTAATGGGGTAGTGGTAACCTGGGTCGTTGCCAACAACGTATTTCGACCCGCCGGGGGTTCGATTCCCTCTTAATGCAATATCTTTTTCCATTCCTTTTGTCATCAACTAACTGATACAATTTCTTGTAAAGCGGGCGCATTCAGCATCATTTCTTGACTATTTCCTACAGTCAAAAAGACTTTGTGATTACCAACAACACCACAATTGGATATCAGAAAAGCTCTCTCAACCTTGCAGACTGAACAGCAGTCATTGGGTTTGTAGACAACCATGCAATTACGACACCTTAAGAGTTGGGGAAGCCCCTGACTCACTTAGTCAACTCTGAGCTAGGGTTCAGGCAAAGAGTCAAGTTCATGATAGTAGTCACATAAATTGCTGTTCTTCAATAATCTCCAAGATTCCATACCAGGAGTCTCTCTTCTCTTCAGCTCAGGTGAGCATCAACACTGGAGGCCAATACCAAAAGGAAGATATACAAAAGCCAAAGAATTTGAAGGGGTTTAAGCTGATACTATCCCATTTTGGCCACTTTCGAAGATAACAA
>Ga0154005_100503_pt1 | contig 15518 bp, 17 predicted proteins | sample TSFL089MetaG_FD_104698 | JGI IMG/M metagenome (GOLD analysis project Ga0154005, IMG submission 104698) | Attine ant fungus gardens microbial communities from Florida, USA - TSFL089 MetaG | ecosystem: Host-associated > Fungi > Mycelium > Unclassified | place: USA: Florida, Lake Talquin State...
ATTTTAGACACAAAAGGACTGCCATATGTAGAACAATAGGCAGTAGAACATGTGATGCTCTGTCCAGGTGCACAGACCATCATTTCCTGTATATAAGGCTGCATAGTCTGAGGATTAGACCTCCGACTTAACAACATCTTTTGTTGCTAAACTACTTCATATTTTTGAGCCTTTTGAAGACCACTCTTGCAAATCACAAACTAGTAAGTAACCATTTGTGATACTTCTTCAAGCCTCTATTGATCTTCCTCGTCTATTTCTTCGTCCCATTCTTCTATCTTCCTTCCCTTATATTCTTCCCTTTCTTCCATCTTTTTCAAGAATGGATTCCTACTATACCTAGAGAATGGATTTCTCTTCCACCGCTTCCAATTTTCCTCCATTCGTTTCCAATATTCCCTATCATATTTCTTGTTTCCCCATCCATAGAGCAGTTTTGCTGTGTACCTCTCTGGTAACTCCCTACTGAATACTTTCTTGTTTTCTTCAGCTTCTTGCCGTCTGACTTCTTCCTCTTCCTCCCTGCGATATTCTTTCTCGAATTCTTCAACTAGTTCCATCGCATTCCTCAGATTTTCTTTACTCTCCCATGTGTCTTCTTCCACCATGCATCCCTTCTATCGTACCAAATATTTTTCCTTTCCTTGCACCTTTCTTTTGTTCATAATCTTCTCCACTTCCCATTCTTCTTCTCCCTCGATTACCACTGGTTGTGGCATTTCTTTCCTCTGTCCCTCTACTTGTGACCTGTACCTCCGTACTTGGCTAACGTTGACTACTGGATGTATTCTCACTGTGCTAGGCAGGTCCAATTCTATTGCATTGCTAGAAATGATTGCTTTTACTTTGTAAGGTCCCACAAAGTGTTCCGTGAGTTTCTCCGTTTGTCTTCCAACCATCTGGTACTTTAGATCTTTAGTGCTGAGTAGCACTAAGTCGCTGACTTGGTATTCCTCTACCTCTCCTCTCTCCCTATCTGCATATCGCTTCATATCTTCTTGCGCCTTTTGTAGTGCTGCCTTTGCTTCCTCCTGTACATTCTTCATTCTTTCCACAAACCTTTTTGCTCCTTCATATTTGCCCCTTTTCCTCATCTTGAATCCCATCCTAGGATCTTGTCCATTGTTTGCCTTAAAGGGCGACACTTTAGTTCCAGTGTGCACCTTGTTATTGTAGGCAAATTCAGCCGTACCCAACCATTCTGGCCATTGTTCCTGTCGGTGATCTATGAACATTCAGAGATATTGTTCTAACTCCTGGTTCATTTTCTCCGTTTGACCGTTTGTTTGTGGATGGAACGCTATTAACAATTTCATCTCAATTCCCAATATACAATTCAACTCCTTCATGATGCCTGCTACAAACTGTGGTCCTCTATCTGAGATTATGCTATCTGGTAGACCATGTAGTTTCCAAACATTATCTCTGAATAATCGTGCCAACCCTTCTACGCTAGTTCTTTCTGTAGTAGGTATAAAATGTTCCATTTTTGTGAGCCTATCTACTACTACTAAGATGGCATCGTATCCCTGCGCTAAAGGTAACTTCATGATGAAGTCTGCACTAATGTAATGACAAGGCTAGTCGAGACGACTGTCTTATCACACTCAACGTTATGAGAGAATGAAGAGAACTCGATAGAGTCTCTTTGTGATTTGTGCTACCTACTTATACACTTTTCTTATTTGTCTATGTGTACGCTTAAGTAACTACCGATCCTTCCAGAAGGTTCCATCATGTGACTTGTCATGTGACCAAGTCTCGTGACTAGTTTTATCTTATCTTATCTCTCTTTTATTTTTAGAAACCCTTGTCTAGTCCGTCCGAGAATAGCTCTCGTTCTTCCCATCCCTCTAACCGTACTATTTTGGGTCCCAGTGGGCGGTTCATGACAACTAATGTGTGACCAAGCTTTCTCTGGAATCGAATTTGGCATTAGTTTTCCTGCCGGTGGTTGCGTTTGATTCTTATTTCATTGACAGGCATCGCACCCTTCTACGTATCGCTTCACTTCCCTAGTGACCCCTGGCCACCAGAAATTCCTCGTCATCAATTCCGCCATCTTCCACTGTCCTCCATGTCCTCCTACAGGCGTATCGTGGTGTAGCCTGATTACTTCTGCCCTTAATTTCTCATCTTTGGGAATGTACACCTTCCCTTCCTTCAACATCAACCCATCTTCCTGACGCCACTCTTCATCTCTTAACATTTTTACCCCTGCTCGCTTCATTTCTTCTACTGCTTTTACTACTTCATCATCTCTCGCTTCACACTTTCTCACTTTATCCATTAAATCCACCCTTTCTATGACCACCTCTGTTATTCTAATTCTTTTCCTGTCTAGCCACTCCTTCTTTACCAACGTCTGCTCCTCGTTATCCTTTTCCACACCAATCTCCCAATCTGGTCTCCTACTCAATCCATCCGCCTTTCCTATCTTACTTCCTGAAATGTACTTCAACACGAAGTTAAATCTAGACAAGTATAGAGCCCATCGTACTTGTCGCCGATTTAATTTTTGGTTGCTCATAAAATACTCCAGATTTTTATGGTCCGTCCATACTTCGAATTTACTTTTTGTTCCTTCCAGGAAGTGCCTCCATGCCTTCAAACAATGTATTATGGCCAACATTTCTTTATCATGTATCTTGTAGTTTCGCTCAGTTTCATTTAATGATTTAGAAATGTAAGCTACTGGTCTCCACTTGTTATCTTCGCACTTGATGGACAATACTCCTCCTGTGGCAAAGTTAGAAGCGTCAGCTTCCACTCTAAATTCCTTATCTAGGTTGGGTGCCACTAATAGAGGTCTGCTCGTGAAAACTGTTTTCAACTGTTCAAAGGCCTCCTGCTGTTCATCTCCCCACTTCCATTTTTCTTTCTTTCTTGTTAGATTGTTCAAGGGTCGGGCTAGCTTCGCGATGTCCTTCACAAAGTGCCTGTAGTAATTGGCTAGACCCAGGAATTTCCTAATATTTTTGACCGTTTTGGGTGTAGACCAGTTTAACACCCCCACTACTTTGTCTTCCTCCATTTTGATCTTTCCTTGGCCCATTACTACTCCCAGGAAATTCACCTTCTGTACCTTCCAGGCACATTTCTCTGGTTTCACGTATAGGTCATTCTCCTCTAACCTCCTTAGCACTTCTTCCACCAACTCATCATGTCCCTTCTCCGTTTCTGTTCCTATCAACACATCATCTACAAATGCTGCCACCTTCCCCTCATTGATCATATCTCTCAGAATTTCATTCATCATGCCTTGGAATGTGGCAGGTGAATTTGTCATTCCGAAAAACATTACTACTGGTTCGTATGACCCCACATGAGTAGTGAAGGCTGCCTTCCACTCATCTCCTTCCTTAATTCTCACATTGTTATAGCCCCACTGGAGATCCATCTTAGTAAATACTCTTTTGTTGTCCATAGAATCTACTAAATCTGTAATTAATGGCAGAGGGTAATTATTCTTAACCGTCTGTTTATTGAGTCTCCTGTAGTCCATAACCATGCATTTTCCCCCATCTTTTTTGCCCACAAAGAACACCGGCGATGTCTGGGGCAATTTAGAAGGTCTGATATAACCCTTCTTTAAATGCTCATCAACAAATTTCTGTACCTCTTCCTTTTCATTTCTGGAGAAAGGGTACACTCTCGCTTTGCTTGCTTTGAAATCATCGTTGAGGTCTATCGCATGATCCCATGCCTTTCTAACCGGCATTCTTTCCGACTCCACCTTTCTGAACACTTTTAACCATTTATGGAACCTTTTGGGTACCATTTTCTCCACCTTCCTATGATCTGCCTTTATTTCCTCCTCTCTTCCCCAATCTTCCTTTTTATCTACTGCCCATCTCACAATTTTCTTCTCGTCCTTTCTTATCTCTTTCTTCCCTTTTATCCTTACTATTTTTCCACACAATGGTGGGCATCTCGTCATTTTTACTTCTTCTTTCTCCCAATCTATTTCTGGATTATGAGCTGCCAACCATGGCATACCCAAAATTACGTCTGTCTTCCCTAGTTCACAGACATCCATTCTTACTCTCTCTACATGTCCTTTGTAGAACATGTTAACTTCTACCTCATGTGTGATTGCACCTCCACTATTTCCCGTGCCGTCCACATTTCTCACTTGCAGGGGTCGGTCTAACTTCATCAACTTATATCCTCCCTTCTGGGCTAATCCTTTGCTCATGAATAGGCCTGTTGCTCCACTGTCCAGCAAAGCCCTCACTGTTCTCCCTTCATGCATATCTACTCTTTTGATATCCACATTCATTCATACCTCCCTTAGAGGCTTAAACGTTCGCCTCACTTCTCTTGCTTCCTTCTTTTGCACTGCCTTCTGATTGACAGTTCCTGCCACTCTCCTCAGATCAGTGATTCCAGCCCCCTCCTTCTGGGCCCTAGGCACTGTCCGTTCTACTTCCCCTCCCCAATTCCACCATGGTATTTTCTTTCCTGTCCTACATGGCGAACAGAAAGTCTCTCCTTTCTCATTTCTTTCCACTCCTCCTTTCATCGCATCTCTTACATCGCATGTGCTACACACCACTCTTTCTGCTCTCCCACTTTGCGCTTCTTTCTCTCTCCACTCTTTTGCCTCCCTACAACTTTCACACCACATGTGCAACAGTTGCTTTTTACTCAAGAACCCTTGTCCCTGGTTCTCCTGAGTTTTGGTACCCTTGTAGTCACATCCTCGACACTCTACAAAGGTTACCACTTCTCTCTGTGTCATCCACCCCTCCATGCTTATTTGGGCTCCCCTTGGGGGCAGTCCTTTGGTACGTGAGTGCAACTTCACTTTCTCTCAGATCTCCCACGGAGGTGCTGCTTTCTCCCTTCTACTTTCTCTCTTCCTAGGACACTTCCACTTCTTGTGTCCTTCTTCTCCGTATGCGAAGCACTTTACCACTTCTTCCACCTTTTCTTGTCTCCTCGCTTCTCGCACTCCACACTGCATTACTCTGCTTCTCAAGGGTTCGAACCTATTACCCCCCACCATCCTCTTCTTTTGTTCTCTTTTCTTCCTGCACTTCCAGGCAAGGTGTCCGAAACCACCACACTTCCTGCAGAGTCTTCCTTCTCTGCCTTCTAATTCTGCCCTTAATTTGGCGAGGGCGCGCCTTTTGTTGAGCATGTTGCTCATGAGTTTGTTGTACTGTTCCAGAGACATTGTGTTATGTTCTGGGCAGGTTGGTGTAAAAGGATTTGTATTGTTGTTTGAGGGACTCGTTATGTTCTTCACCTATCTCACTTTTACGTCTACTGGGGCGCACTATCTTCACCCAGCCAGGTGTCTACTGCCGTACTGACTACTGCCCTAATACTAGGGTAGACTATCACTTCATAGAGAAGATCCCTACTCTAAGTAGCCTCTTAAAGAGCGATTACTATTCTTCTACGTAGACTGATCACAATGGACCAGTAGCACAAAGTTGTTATGACGAAAAAGGATACAAGTATTCTACAGAGCCCACTCAATTGTAAGGTCTGGTCTGGGCTAGTACCTGAGTTTGGTCCTAACTGTCTACCTCTGGGGTCTAAACTTCCCAGTCAGTCCACTTAAGCCTGTGGCCCAGCTGTGAGGAAGTTGGGAGTGATCTGAGTTGATCACACACTAAGAGAGTGATGAGAGTGAGTTAGACAAGGATCGAGGCGATCGGTGTCTGGATGTGTATAACGAGTTCTAGTGTAAGGCTTTGGATCAAGGTTGAGTAACCCTAACCCTTAACCCTCTCTTTATCAGAGATTGACAAAGAGAACTCGTTAGAGTCCTCGCTAGATTGTGTACACTACTTATACATGTCTGATTATTTGTTCTTGTTTACTGATCCGACTATATTACATAATTAAAAGAAAAGAAAATAAAATAAATATTGACTTAGAGATAGAAGGTGATTCATGACATTATCCTTCTAGTTATACAATTTTAAAACTGGGCTGGTTCATGACAATACTATAATACTTGTTTTCCTACTTTCCAATGTGTTATTCCTGGGTTGCCAAGAAATTGAAATAGGTTTCTAACTACAAACACCAGGTCTAGTTGTGATCTAGATGCAAGCCATATGAGTTCTTCAATAAGTTCTTGGTAAGGGAATTTCTATTATAAATTGCCTTTTCTCTCTAAGTTAATATTAATATTAATATTAATATTTCTTTTCTTTTAATTAGGTAATATTATCAGATCAGTAAATAAGGACAAATGATTGGACTTGTATAAGTAGTATATACAAATTAGTAAGGACTCTAACAAGTTCTCTTTGTCAACTCTGACTTAGAGTGGAGTTAAGCCTGAGGTCATTCACCAAAGACTAAACTCTTACATAGAGTGTCATCCTTAAGTTTTCTCAACTAATGGTCATTACAATTTCCTTATCTCAGCAGTTTTTTCAGGAGTTGTAGAACATTAATCTTAGCTGAGCTAGATAAATAGATTAAGTAGATGCTGGTTTGTACTTTTCTATATTAAATTTTCATAGTAGAAAGTTAGTGTAGATCTTTTATAATAGAGTGAGGATATGACTTTTCCTGTTACAAGTCACCTCCATTTTGAGTAGCCAGCTAATTGGTCTAAGTAGGATTATCTTGAAGATATATCCTATTTCTTCCTGAATTTTGTTGATCAAAATAGGGAAACTTCCAGTAATAGTATTGTCATCAATATGGGTGGCTATGAATATAATATCTTTGTCTTTGATAAGATGATAGACTACATAGTCTGAGTAGAGTGGGTAGATATTAAGTTTTCTGAGTTCTTTAGTCAACTTCTCATACTATTTGTGACTTGATTGTTTGAGTCTATATATTGTATATTACAGTTAGATAACATCTTTGGGATTGCTATTTATATAGTGTGATATCTGTTCTATATAGATTTCTTTATTTAAACTGAATTCTCTATTTAAAAATACAGCTGAGTAATCAAATACTTTGATGTCCCAATCAAGATATATTGCAATAGATAGAAATGGTTCAAAGTGATGATAACTTAGTAGTAGAGGAGAATGTTTCAAAGTAGTTAACCTTTTATACCTGGATAAATCTATATGTAACAAGTCAGACTTTGTACTTATTAATTTTACTATTAGCTTTTCTTTTAATTCAAAGTATTCACTTTAATCCTATGATATTTTTGTTAGGGGGTCATAGGATAAGACCATTTTCAAATGTGCCTATTTTCTTTATTACTTTCATCTCTATGTCCATCACTGTCTTAAATAATGGCCAGTCTAGTTTCTTTATTGCTTTTTCAACTATTAGTACATCTAGTATGTTTTCTATTCCTATCAAGCCTCAATTTAGCAGAAGAGAGTAATATTGGTTGATTGAGTCTCTTCCCTGTACAACCTGAACTCAAATGATGGAAAAGCAAAGGAGTAGAAATTTCTAGGGTTTTTGCTTAGAGACAACAAAACTAAAGACTATAGTAAGGTGTAGTGAACATCAGTTGTGATAACTTAAGTCCACACTCTAAGTCAGAGTTAACAAAGAGAACTCATTAGAGTCCTTGCTAATTGGCCTAGCTACTTATACACGAATCTATATTTACTAGTATTTGTTTGCTCAAATTATCTTGCAGACTCCTTTTGAGTCATAGTATTCCATGCACTTCATACTATTATATAATAAATGAAAAAGAAAAAGAAATAAAATATTCTGTCGCTGTGAATTCTCTAGCTCACTTACTGTTTTATTACACTACCTCTCTCTCAAGCTTCCTTATCCCAAGAATTTTTCTTATAGCTTACTGTCCCAATTACCAATGTTCCCCATCTCATCCTCTTTTTTTTCTTGTTGTTTTATCCATAAAAATGGATTATGGCTTACTTTTGTGAATGGATTCTTTTTCTATTGCCGCCAATTTTCCTCTAACTTTTTCCAATACTCCTGCTCATATTTCCCTTCCTCCCATCCATATAATAACTTTGTCATATACTTCTCCAGTAGTCCTCTGCTAAATATCTTTTTATTTTCTTCTGTTTCTTGTCATCTTGCTTCTTTCTCTTCTGCCCTTCTGTATTCCTTTTCAAACTCTTCTACTAGCTCACTTGTGTTCTTGAGATTCTCCTTGTTTTCCCAAGTGTTCTCTTCTACCGTACACCCCTTCCATCATACTAGGTACTTGTCTTTTCTCCATACCCACCTTCTATTCATTATCTTCTCTACTTCCCACTCTTCCTCTTTTTCAATTACCATGGGTTGTGGTGGTTCTTTCTTTTGTCCCTCTACCTGCTCTGTGTACCTTTGTACTCTACTTACATTAACTACCAGATATATCTTTACTATACTAGATAGTTCTAATTCTATTGCGTTTGTCGAGATTATCACTTTGACCTTATAAGGTACAACAAACCTCTCTGTAAGCTTTTCCATTCTTCTTCCTACCATTTGATATTTGAGGTTCTTGGTGCTGAGTAGCACCAAGTTTCCCACTCAATACACTTCTACCTCTCCCCTATGCCTATCTGCATACTTTTTTCATATCCTCCTATATCTTTTCTAATACTACCTTTGCTTCTTCCTGTATTTCCTGCATCCTTTCTATGAACTTGCTTGCTTCTTCAAACTTCCCTTTCTTCCTGAGTTTGAATCCCATTCAAGTATCTCTTCTGCTGTTTGCCCTGAAGAGTGATACTTTTGTACTTGTTTGCACCTTATTATTATTGTAGATGAATTCTGCGGTTTCCAACCATTCCAGCCACTGTTCCTAATGATAATCAATGAACATTCATAAATATTGTTCTAACTCTTGATTTATTCTTTCAGTTTGCCCATCTGTCTGTGGGTGGAATGTCATTGACAATTTACTGTTGATCCCCAGCATTATATTTAACTTCCTTATCACTCCTGCTGCAAATTGTGGTTCTCTATCTGAAATAATACTTTCTGGTAAGCTGTTGATGGGGATATGTAAAGGGGTTGAATGTGTAAGTTGTGTATGTAGATAGAAATATCAATGTGCTTTACTGTCCTTACAAAAGTGAGTACTACCAAGTCAGATAATCAAAATCTCCAAGTTGTTTCACAATTGTGTGCAATTGAGTAGGTACTGGAGAGGTAATCAAAGATAAAAGAGAGGGGCTCACAAAATAGTAAAGGTTTGTTATTTAGACAGTAGAATAAAAGAAATGTTTTTAGTTTCCACTCGAGAGCACTCTCACCAGTTGGATCTCAAAGGTATGTATTGTCATGCCGGACAATTCATTTTGGCAATATAAGTGACAATTGGAATCTAATAATCATAATAACTGGCTCTCAAGAAAGAATCGGCTCCCCAGACATAACCACTAGAAGTCTAGTTGTGTACTCGAGAACACTATCTGAGTAGCGGAGTAGTGGCCACAATCACCACTATCAGTACCTCATAATGCTTTCCAGATGGTCTCATATCATATCTATAAGACAGACTCCCCCCCTAGAAGTGCTCTCGAGAGCAAACTCGATCTTAGAAGCATTTCTCTTGATAATTATGTCACCTGATAGCTGACCCCTGGTTTATAATAGGAATACCATCAGAGATCACGCATTAGTTCTGATCAGCAGTCTAAATATAGAAGAACAAGACGAGGATATACCAAATGTCGTCGGAAAGGAATAGAAAGAAGAAGGATCTGAGGGACGTGAACAAGAAATAGTAGAAAGAGTAGAGGAAGGTTTAGGAGAGGAATTAGGAGAGTTGGAAGCAGAGAAGAGTGATATTAACAATGAAGACATGCTTGAGAGTGGTCAGACAAATGTTCAAAAAACCTCTTGAGCATTCAAGAACCCTTAGAACAGGCTCAAGGTTGGCCGATAAGATAAAGAAAGTTAGTAGGAAATGGACAGAGAGTATAGAGAGTGGCTGTTGCATGATCAGATATGGACTTGACTTATTCTACCTGCCTTTTTGAGTAATTGGGAGGATTTCTTTCTTATCTTGTTTGTTGCATTCTGGGCTTTGTAATACTAATATAATACTCTAGTAGCATGGAGAGATGCAAGAAGAAGAACCCCCATCTTTGTCCTTTGTTACTCTAGAGCTGAAACTCAACTTGAGTGATTAAGAGCTCTTTTTCTGTTTTTCTTTTTATAAAAACTTTATAAAACTTCCCTCAAGGGATACCCACTCTAAAGGAGGACTTGGGCATTTACTTGGACTAGGAGCTGAACTGCTCGCTATGTATTTTTGGAGTAAGTTGCCAACTGTATGGTCAGTTGAGAGCGAGCTTGCATGAGGGCAACGTGAGATCTAGATAGGACTGCTGTATCAACGGCGAGCTAGCCTATTAGACTAGTACCTTGGATGGTAGTGCTATGGTGTGAGAGGAACACACACCTTTGAGATCCAACTGGTGAGAGTACTCTTGAGCGGAAACTAAAAACATTTCTTTCATTCTAGTATCTAAATAACAAGCTTTTACTATCTCGTGAGCCCTTCCTTTTTATATTTGATTACTTCTCTAGTGCCTACTTGATTGCACACAATTGTGGAACAACTTGGAGATTTTGACTCTTTGACTCGGTAGTACCTACTTTTGTAAGGACAGTAAAGCACTTTGATATTTCTATCTACATACCCATTACAAACACAAATCCCCCTTTTACTTTAAAATCCCTATTAGCGTTCCTCTCACACCGTAGCACTACTGTCCAAGGTACTAGTCTAGTAGGCTGGCTTGCTATCAATACAGCAGTCCTACCTAGATCTCACATTGCTTTCGTGCAAGCTTACTCTCAACTGACCATATAGTTGGCAACTTACTTCGAAAACACGTAGCGAGTAGTTCAGCTCCTAGTCCAAGTAAATGCCCAAGTCCTCCTTTAGAGTAGGTATCCCTTGAGGGAAGTTTTATAAAGTTTTTATAAAAAGAAAAACAGAAAAAAAGCTCTTAATCACTCAAGTTGAGTTTCAGCTCTAGAGTAACAAAGGACAAAGATGGGGGTTCTTCTTCTTGTACCTCTCCATGCTACTAGAGTATTATATTAGTATTACAAAGCCCAGAATGTAACAAACAAGATAAGAAAGAAATCCTCCCAATTACTCAAAAAGGCAGGTAGAATAAGTCAAGTCCATATCTGATCATACAACAGCCACTCTCTGTACTCCCTGTCCATTTCCTACCAACTTTCTTTATCTTGTCGGCCAATCTCGAGCCTGTTCTAAGGGTTCTTGGATACTCAAGAGGTTCTTTGGACATTTGTCTGACTGCTCTCGAGCATGTCTTCATTGTTAATATCACTCTTTTCTGCTTCCAACTCTTTTAATTCCTCTTCTAAACCTTCTTCTACTCTCTCTACTATTTCCTGTTCACGTCCCTCAGGTCCTTCTTCTTTTTATCCCTTCCTAATAACGTTCAGTATATTCTCATCCTATTCTTTTATATTTAGACTGCCAATCAGAACTAATGTGTGACCTCTGATAGTGTTCCTATTATAAACCAGGGGTCAGCTATCAGGTGACATTATTATCAAGGGAAATGCTTCTAAGATCGAGTTCGCTCTCGAGAGCACTTCTAAGAGGAGAGTCCATCTTATAGATATGATATGAGACCATCTGGAAAGCATTATGAGGTACTGATAGTGGTGATCATGGCCACTACTCCACTACTTGGATAATATTCTCGAGTATATGACTAGACTTCTAGTGGTTATGTCTGAGGAGCCGATTCTCTTTTGAGAGCCAGTTATTATGATTATTAGGTTCCAAATGTCACTTATATTGCTAAAATTAATTGTCTGGTGTGATACCGTATAGCTTCCAGATATTATCTCTAAACAACCTCGCTAGTCCCCCTACTGTTGTCTTTTCTGTAATAGATATAAAGTGGGCTATTTTAGTTAATTTATCTACTACCACCAGAATTGAATTGTATTCTTGTGCCAATGATAATTTCATAATGAAATCAGCTGATATATAACTCCACGGTTTCTCTGGTATTAAATTTGGCATTAGCCTGCTAGCAGGTGCCTGTGTATGATTCTTATTTCTCTGGTATGTATCACATTCTTCTATGTATCGCTTTACCTCTTTACTTATTCCTAGCCACCAAAAATTTCTTGTCACCAACTCTGTTGTCTTCCACTGTCCTCTATGTTCTTCCACAGGTGTATCATGATACAGCCTGATTACTTCTGCTCTCAATTTTTTATTCTTAGATACATATACCTTTCCTTTTTTTAGCATCAACCCCTCATATTCTCGCCATTCTTCATTCCTCAAGACTTTAACCCCTATACATTTTATCTCTTTTACTGCTTTGATAACCTCATCATCTTTTGCTTTACTCTTTCTTATCTTGTCCAGAATGTCTACTCTGTCTATCACTACTTCAGACACTTCTACTGCTTGAGCCTCTAACCATTCTTTCTTTACCAATGTCCACTTCTCATTATTCTTTTCCACTCCCACTTTCCAGTCTGATCTTCTACTCAATCCATTCACTTTTTCCCATTCTTTCTCCAGGTATATGTTTTAAAATAAAATCAAACCTTGAAAGATACAGAGTTCATCTAGCTTATTGTCTGTTTAACTTCTGATTCCTCATGAAATATTCCAAGTTTTTATAGTTTAATCAAATTTCAAATTTTCCTTTTACATCCTCCAAGAAGTGCTTCCAAGCCTCCAAGTATCTAATTACTACCAATATCTCTTTATCATGAATCTTATAATTATGTTCTGTTTTGTTTAAAGACTTTAAGATGTAAGTTACTGACCTCTACCTATTGTCTTCATATTTAATAGACTATACACCTTCTATTGCAAAATTAGAAGCATCTGTCTCGACTCTGAATTCCTTATCCAAGTCGGGTGCTACTAGTAATGGTCTTGTAGTGAAGATCCCTTTTAGTTGCTCGAATGTCTTCTGCTGGGCTTCCTTCCATCTCCACTTCTTGTCCTTCCTTGTCAGCATATTCAAGGGCTTTGTAAGTGCTGCAAAGTTCTTCTTAATAAACCATCTGTAGTAGTTGGCAAGTCCCAAGAATTTTCTAACATCTCTGATTGTCTTTGGTATTGGCCAGTTCAACACCCCTGCCACTTTATCTTCTTCCATCTCAATTTTCCCCTGACCCATTACTACTCTCAGAAAGTTTACTTTATTTGTTTTCCATGAACACTTCTCTGATTTCACATACAAGTCATTTTCCTTTAATTGTTTTAACACTTCTGCCACAATTTCATCATGCTCTTCTTCTCCTTCTATGTCCACTAGCACATTATCCACAAAGACTACCACCTTTCCTTCATTTATGAGATCCCTCATAATCTCATTCATTATCCCCTGGAATGTTGCCAGCAAGTTTGTCATTCCAAAGAACATTACTACTGGTTCAAAAGACCCCATATGTGTAGTGAAGACTGCTTTTCACTCATTGCCTTTTTTGATACGTACATTATTGTAGCCCCATCGTAAATCCATCTTGGTAAATACTTTCTTATTTCCCATTGCATCTACTAAGCCGGTAATCAATAGCAACAGATAGTTATTTTTCACTATCTGCTTATTAAGTCTACAATAGTCTATAACCATATGCTTTCCACCATCCTTCTTTCCTACAAAGAAAACTGGAGAAGTCTGTGGTAACTTTGAAGGCCTTATATACTCTTTTTTTAGATGGTCCTGAATGAATTGTTGAGCCTCCTTCTACTTGTTCCTAGAGAGTGGATATACTCGTGCTTTACTGGCCTTGAACTCCTTCTTGAGATCTATAGCATGATCCTATATTTTTCTTGTTGGCATTCTCTCTGACTCTACCTTTCCAAATACCTTCAGCCACTTGTGGAATTTTTGGGGAACCATTGCTTCTACTTTCCTATGGTCCAGTTCTATCTCCTCCTCTCTTTCCCAATCTTTCTTTTCGTTTGCTGCCCATCTAGTCCTTTTGATCTCATCCTCTTGAATTTCTTTTCTTTTCTTTTCTTCTTAATTTCTGGGCCCATTTCCTTCTTGCCTATATATTGTTTACAAATGAGTGGATATCTTATTATCTTTACTTCCCCCTTCTCTCAATCTATCTTTGGGTTGTGTGCCTGTAACCAAGGCATGCCCAGTATTACTTCCGTCTTCCCCAGATTGCATACATCCATTTTTACTCTTTCTATATGTCTCTTAAAGTATACATTTACTTTTACTTCATGCAGGATTATACCTCCACTATTTCCTGTACTGTCCACATTTCTTACTAATATTGGCTTCTCCAGCTTAATTAGCTTAAAGCACACTCTCTCCGTGCACTTCTTGCTCATGAAGAGGCCTATGGCCCTACTATCTAACAATGCTTTCACTGAGATTCCTTTGTAAGTGTCAATTTTCTCCACTCCTATTTGCATTCACACCTCCCATAGATCTTTCAAGGTCCCCCTGACCTCTCTCTGCCTCTTCTTTGAATCAGTGATTCCAGCCCTCTTCTTCTGGGTCCTAGGCACTGATCATTCTACCTTACTTCCCCAATTCCACCATGGTACTTTTTTGCCCATTGTACAGGGTGGACAAAACACTTCTCCCTTCTTATTCCTTTCTATCTTTTTCCCTGTCATTACATTTTTTCCTCCATATACACTACACTTCATCCTTTCTGCTCTGTCATTCTTTGCTTCCTCCTCTCTCCAATTCCATGCCTCTTTGCACCCTCCACACCACATATTATACAGCTGCTCTTTACCCAGGAAACTTTGCCCCTGGTTTTCCTGTATCTTCGTTCCCTTGTAGTCACACCTCCTGCATTCTACTAGTGTTATGACTTCACACTTTGTCATCCATCCCTTTATGCTCATGACCACCCCTCTTAGAGGCAGCCTCTTTGCCCTACAGTGTTCTTTCACTTTCTCCCATACTTCTTGTCTCAGTACCACTTCTTTTCTCCTTGTCTCCTTTTTTTCCATACACTCCCATTTTTTATGTCCTCCCTTCTCACACTGAAAACATGTTACTGCTTGTTCTACCACTTCCTACCTTCTTACTTCTCTTACTCTGCACTGCATCACTCTACTTGCCAGTATTCCAAATCTATTTGTCATCTTCTTCTTCTCTTCTACCCTTCCTCCCTTGTTCCTGCAACTCTTGGCTAGGTGTCTGAACTGTTTACATCCCCAACATTTCCTTTCCTCTCTTTCTTCCAATTCTGATCTTGTTTTGGTGAGTGCTTGCCTAGTATCGAGTATTTGCTCAGTAGTTTGTTATATACTTCTAAGGACATGGTATATTGTTCTTAAAAGAGTGAATTTATCATAAATGGTCACTTACTGAGTTTGTGATTGAAGAGTTCTTGTTTCTCAAAGCAAGGTAGAATAAGCAACAAAAGATATTGTTAAGTCTGAGGTCTAATTCTCAGACTATGAAGCCTTATATACAGGAATAGATGGTCTATGCATCTGGGCAGAGCATCACATGTTCTACTACCTATTTTTTTACATATAGCAGTCCTTTTGTGTCCAGAATAGTGATAACTTAACCATAAAAGGGGCTGTCCTTGTTTATGTTCAAGGATTGATGTACATCTATGGGTAATAGATCAGTGTCATGCCAAAC
>Ga0154005_100505_pt1 | contig 15397 bp, 11 predicted proteins | sample TSFL089MetaG_FD_104698 | JGI IMG/M metagenome (GOLD analysis project Ga0154005, IMG submission 104698) | Attine ant fungus gardens microbial communities from Florida, USA - TSFL089 MetaG | ecosystem: Host-associated > Fungi > Mycelium > Unclassified | place: USA: Florida, Lake Talquin State...
ATGCTCATGACCACTCCTCTAGGCAGCAGTCCTTTTGCTCTACAATGATCCTTTATCTTTCTCCATACTTCTCGCGGAGGTGCTGCCTCTTCTCTCCTCTTTTCATTTCCCTTTGAACACTCCCACTTCTTGTGCCCTTTCTCTCCATACCTAAAGCATCACCTCCTTTCTTCTACTTCCTCCTGTCATCTCACCTCCTTTACCCCACATTGCATTACTATACTTGTCAATGCTTCAAATCTATTGCTTGTCTTCTTTGTCTTCTTCTCTTTCTTTCCTTTCTTGTTTCTATAGTTTTTAGCCAAGTGGCCAAACAATCTGCAGTTCCAACATCTACATCCTTCTCTTCCTTCTAACTCCCATCTTAGTTTGGCAAGTGCTCATCTCTACTTGAGCAAACTGCTCATGGTTTGGTTGTATACTTCTAGAGATATGGTGTTGTGTCTAAGAAAGAGTGAAGTTTTTGGTTGTATAGGAAAAGTGTATTTATTACAGGTTTTACTAACCAGTGTTTCTTCAGCTGACTATTTTACCAACTACTTATGTCTGCTGGGGTGCAAAATCTTCATCCAGCCAGATACCTACTGCCCTACTAGCTACTGCCCTAATGATATGGTTAAATGATCACCTCTAAGAAGAGGATCCCTACTCTAGAGTGCTTTCTTCAGGACTGAACACTATTCCTCTATGTATACCAAGTAACAATGCACCTGCAGCACAAGGTTGTTAAGAGTGAAAAGGGCACAAGTAATCTACTGAGCACCACCTGGTTGTAAGGTCTGGTCTACACTGGGGCCCAGGTATGGTCCTAGTCATTCACCTCCAGGGTCTAAACTTCCTGGTCAGTCTACTTAAACCTGTAGCCTGGCTATATATAGAAGTGACTAGTGATTAGTATCAATCACTGGTCAAGAGTTGAGTATATGAGAGTAAGAGTGAGCAGAAATTGAGGCAATTGATGCTCTAGATATGAAAATGAGTTCTAATGTAGTAAACATCAGTTGGGATAACTTAAGTTCACACTCTAAGTCAGAGTTGACAAAGAGAACTCGTTAGAGTCCTCACTAATTGGTCTAGCTACTTATATACAAATCTGTATTTACTAGTATTTGTCTACTTGAATTATCTTGTGGACTCCTTTTGAGTCATAATGTCCCACACACTTTATACTATTACATAATAAAATAAAATAAAAGAGAAATAAAATATTCTGCTACTGTGGATCCCCTAGCTTGTCTGCTATTTTATTACAATTTTGGGCATTGTTTGAAAGGTCTTCTTAAGAACTTTCAGATATATCTAAGATTGTCAAAATCATGTGAATATTTATAGAGTTATGGCTAAATGAAGCTTGTGACAAATTGATTAGAATTTGACTAGAAATAGAGTTGGCATTAGAATAGGAAGTGGTTAAGCTTGTGAGGATCTGATCTATTAAAAGTATTAGAGATTCAGGCCTTGGGTTATTGGAGTTTTGGTAGTTCTAAAGATCTATAATTGAGATTTTTGAAGAGTTGGAGGAGAGCATTAACTAGTTGGTCATTAAGGTTGTGGTCAGTAATAGCAGGAAGAACAGATGTATGGAATGATACTAGAGTAGGAGTAGAAATATCAACCTACTCAGGATCATTGTTAGCATAGGGAATAGAAGTAGGGTTCATATTATGAAGTCCTGTAAGGTTTGCCAAAATTGGTAATAAAGAATTTCATACTAGAGTTTAAAGCAAAGTGAGATGAAGGCATCTCAACCTTTAAGGAAGGCCAGAAGTAAATTGTCTGGAAACTTGGTCTATAAGTAGGATAAAGTTGCTGCCAGAGAAAGAAAGAGGAATAAAGTGATGAGAAAAGAACATAAAAAATAAAAAAGATTTTGAAGAAGGTAATCTAGTATAACAGAAACCAGTTTGTATAATGATTCTTAGCTTAGGTTGAGTAACCTTAACCTAGATTGCACTTTAAGTCAGAGTTGACAAAGAGAACTTGTTAGAGTTCCTGCTAATTGTTCTACAATTTTATCACAAAGTAAACTACACAAATATGATGAGAACAAATGAGTAATAGAGTTATAGGGACATTTAACTAGAGTACAAATGGCTAAGGTACATTGCGTCCAAATTTGAATATATATATGTATCTGTCTGTTTCTATCACTATCCTCTCCATTTCTCTATGTTCCCCATACTTGGTGAGTTATTTCATTTCAACAGAATGAAAGTGGTATTATCTGCTATCTATCTTATCTAGTTTCATTCTAATAAATTTAATTATTTATACATGTTATATTTCTCTATTAAGTTACCATTCCTGATTTAGTAATAAGCTCTTCTGCATCCAATAATTAAAAGAAAAAGAAAAGAAAAATGAATATTGCCTTAGAGGAATTGAGCGGTTCATAACAGTTTGAGTTTGTAAATTCTGTCACAGAGTAGTATTAGAGGTAGTAGAGTAATGTTAATAAAATAAAATAAAATAATACAATGATTTCTCCAAGATCCAAATGATATTCAGAACCTGCTTATAAGTATGCTACTAAAAAGATAAAAAGAAATATAAAATCCAGAGTATTGTCAAGTAATGTTTGGAGGTTATTTTTGATGACAATAGAAGAAACGACCTTGACTTTAACTTGTATGTTATGCTCCAATCTTTTATCATTATATTAGTTCTTAATTTTGGAGTGACAGAGTTGTTAGAGTATGAGTTGGAAAGGAAATATATAGAAGAGGAAGAGTAGACACAAGTAACATTAATTTACAAACTGAAGAACTACAAAGTAATTATGTGGTATATATACAAAATCTAAGAAAGGAGATGTACACAGAACACAGACTATAATGTTATCACAGGAGATTAACTAACTAGGAGATCTACTATGAAAAGAAGAAAAAGAAAAAGAATAATAATAATAATAGTTAATTAATGAAATAAATAAAAAAGAAAAGAAATTAACTATGAAATTCCTAGATATGACAGGAAGGGAGTGTAGCAATCTAACAGCAACATTTACTTAATACCATTGAAAATTAGTAGAGGGATTGAGTTGGGCCAAAGGCCCAAAATGAAAACCTTGTTTAATTAATATCCCATGCATCACTCTCTGACTCATCATTCCTTATTTGGTCTTTCTCTCCCATATGTCTGAAAATAAAATGAAAGAAAAATAAATAAATAGTGACTTCAAGAAGTGGCAATTCATGACAAGAAGATGATAAAATAAAAACAAAGAGAGGATAATGGTGGAGGTCAAGGGGAATGGAAACATACAGAAAAGTAAACATGGAGACTAGGGAAATCCTGTGAATAACCCAAAAGTAGAGTGTCTTTGAACTGACCAAAGTAAACCAAAGATCAAAGGAGTCTGCATAATATTTGCAACTGTCATTCTTCCTTGGACAGGAGCCGTCAATCCATGATGTAGAGGCTGAAGCGAGGGCATGGGGCCAGATATTACCACAGTAGATATCACAAATTGGTGTTTGGTTTACGACCGCAGCGCCTCCGAATGCTTTTCTCTTTCTCTTTTGTTTGAGATAATCCCGATGCATGATAAGAGCATTCAGTCCGTTCATATATTAGTGTCTGTATTGCCTCGGCTGCAAGCCCCGGAAGTCCTCGTTGCGTTTTCATACTTGACCCTTCAGCTTTAGTAGCCTTCATTACGAGTAGCATCGAGAGATAGTGACAGGAGACACTCTATCTTCGAGTGATCAGGTGATTGTTGCTTCTGATCGATGATTTCTAGGCCGCATACGCCAAGATGAACTTCTCGAATGACAAGATATACTTGTGATGCTCCAATACACTTAATGATGAATGAGTCCTGATATGATCACGGTTATGCTTGGAACCGATATCACCATGACCGACCCACCCCAACGTGAAGTTACAATATTTCGGGGTGACTATAGGAAGAAACATCGTGCAGACGAACGTACTGTCATTCTAGATAAATTTGACATGTTCCTCTATAGTTTATTCGTCCTTGAGTAGTTCTGAAATGTGAACAATGGACCAATCGTGACGGTGAGCTGCCGAACAAGGTCCATCCTTATCACGGAGATATGCCAGAGACGAGGATATTCTGAACGCCGGTATCTAGACAGCACGTATGATAGTCATGCAAGAGCGCCACAAACTGAAAAGAGCAAAACAAAAAAAAACAAAAAAAATAAAGAGCAGTCTACCAATATCAAAATAGTCCAATGAGAGAGAAAAAAGTGTACTTCCTCTTGAAATCCTTCTCTGATACCATCTAAAGAAAATTTTGTCTTTTACTAGGAACAAGGGTAAGTTAGTCAGACAGATCCTTCCAGGCCGCAGCAGACCACAGGGAGAATCATGCTATTGTTCGAGACCTGGTCTTGAAACGGTCATTGATAACATGCCTATCGAGCAGCGGTGAGTGTCATCTCCGAGATTCCCAGTTCAAGCCAAGCGTTCTCATTAAAGAAGCAGATACCCACTTGATCTTAATCACAAAGCCCCTAAGTGTCCAATACAAACAGGAAGAACGGGTCAAATAGATAGTAGATAAGTGGGGACAGTACCGCACAGTAGCCAAGGGCTTGAAAAAGATGAACTTACTTGAAGATTTTTGACGAAATCATTAGGGAGCCTGTCCTCCCACCATTCTCTTCTCCGGATGTCAACAACATGTCATTGCTTATGCTAGACGACGTTTCGTCGGAGCTCGTGCTGGTGGTGCTACTACCACTAGATTGCCAATCGTGTGAGGGAAGTGGTGGTGCCAATGCCTGCACTTGTAATGTGTCTCGAGAGCAAGCAGAATCGAGGAACTGCCGAGTCATCTCCTCAGCAGGGGTAACAACGTCTACTTTTTACATATGATGAGTCCCCATCGTGATCTCGTCGCCAAGGATGGAGACGCGGAATTGGGGAGCCACTCACACTCCGAATCAGCGTCACTCTCGCTGATAACAGCAATTCTGAGCGGTGAAGGCTTGGGCATCTTTGCACGTTCGCCGCAAACAGATCTGGGTTCTGGAATCCATTGGTCAGGAGTCTTTGTTCTGACGTTACGTCGGAACTCGTAGGGCAGCTTCTGTGAACGAGACTGTGAACGAGACTTGGACTTATGAGACCAGGACCCTCGGGAAGTTGTTCCTTGGCGTACTACACGATGTCCAATTTCCTCGGCCTTTAAAGACCCTCGTGAAGATGAACGCAAGTTAGAAATTTGAGGCGAGATGGTGCGGATAGGGGATATATACCCGAGTGATGAACCCGAAGCCGCTGACATCGCTCCGGGAAGGCCGAGCATCGTTGGGTATGTTGACGGGGCAGTTTGAGGACGAGAGTGAGGCGAACGTTTTGCGTGTACTGGAGCATCAGGCATTGTGAAGACTCACTCAGTTGTGAAAGTCGTCTTGGGATGATGCTGAAGGGACGGATTACTTGTACTGCACCCTTATAATAATCGGCACTGCTCCAAGTCAGAGATTACATCGTGTCGCGTCATCAATCAATATATGATACGATCTTCGACTGCGAAGCGAAAATACTTTCCCGATTGATCTTTCTCTTCGACAATATCGGAGTCATAAAGGGTCCTGCGTACCTGGTTTTGCAGAGCTTTACTGTTTACCGAATGGGTATCTGTAGGGTGTACGTGATTCATCAGCGCCGGTTTCGAGTCAGTGTCTGGATTGACCATTCTATTATATATACCGATCGGTGGCTGGTTTGAAAGGTTCTCATTCTCGTATTTAACAATATGCGGTAAGGGTATGATACATGCAGCGGATGATTTGATTATAGTTTGTTTCTCTTCCTGACCTTGGAACTTGCTTCTTGTGGCGTCCTGTGAGGATGGTAGATTGGAACAAACATCAAGATAAAGTGAAACCACGCACTTGCGATTTTTCCCCTTTGCAGACTCTAGGGGTGGCTCATCAATGTCCATCGGGATATTGTCTCTGTCACCGAAAACAGTGCGCCTGCTTGCCGAATTCTGTTTTTCCTTTCGATCTAGAATATCCTTGAGGATGGTTTGGAGTTGGTTCTCATATTCAATCTGTCTATTTTTTCTAAGGTTGGCTTCTTTTGCAATATCGTTAATTTTCTCGTCAAGCGCACTCAAGGCAGATGCTGTCGTGGAAGACCTGAGAACAATCAAGGAGACGACAAGGGTATTGAAGAGATGAAACTTGCCAGTTCTGTAACGCAAGCAAGATGTTCTCCAACTTGCCTGGCTCGAGGTCCCGACCCATAGTATATTCAACCTCTAGTTGTCCTTCCTTTTGGTCAAGCTTCCCTCGTAGTATATCGAGGTATATGGCGTCAATAATTAAGTCCTCGAGTTCTCGGACATTAGGCATGTCTAGAATCTTCAGTAGTTCGCTGTATGGGAGAATCTATCCAGAAGCATCAATCTAGTGAGGAACAAGAGGGAGACATATAGCAGTACGTACCCGCCGGTCCGATGCCAGCGTCACCAGTGACAGATGTTTGAGTTTTGTGATTTGAGCTGGAATCAATGGCGGAAGCTTGTCCTTGTTCTCTGTTGAGATCAGAAGCAATATAATTAACAAAGACAATCCACTACTTACGCACGTAATCCTGATATGTCTTATAGGCGAAGAGCCGCAACAGCAATAAATGCTTGTCAAACTGTTCGTTCTTCTCAAGCTACGACGACCGGTGAGTCAGCTAACTGCTGATCGCAGTCCTTACAAACCTCCTGAATGTTTGGTAATTCTAGCAGCTCCGAAAAAACAAAGACACCAGGCGCTGCAGTGGCATCTTGAATAAGCTTTGCAGCAGCAGCCCCCTTGACTGATTTGCCGATGAGGAGGAATGGTTCTAGTTTTGCCACGAAATTAGATCCTAAATCCATGGTTGATGTAGAAAGGGGTGAGTAATGAGTCCATTACCTCAGCCCATCAATTTTTGTTTAGTGGAGAACCTGACGTTTTGAGGTTGTTCAGTCCATTGTTCAGCCCTTTTTCAATATGATTGAGGACACACATAAAATGTGAAGACCTCCCTCAAACAGGCAGTTGGCCAGTGTGCCTATTGTACCCTTTCGCTTTCAGAATATCGTGACTGAGGCAAATATTCCTGATAAAGCAACGCAGTGGTTGAACGATGGTTGCTCTTGCATCCAATGAGGCTTAAAATTGTAACACCAATTACATGCAAGTGATAAGGATGATTCAGGTGTCTTTGTCTCAAACTTTTCCATATTAAGCAGTTTACCCTTGACCAGATGGACACTACTGTCTAACTCAATTGGGGATCTCAATTTAGGCCGCGCCACCGATAGCGGTCCATCATTCCCAAGCGATGTACTTGTACCGTTTCGCCTTCGGTGTAGTCATACATGAGTAAACCACCGTTGTGAACCTGGTAATGTAGACACTACTCATCAAATAAAGGTCTCAAAATATCACTAGGACGATAACTCGTAGTACGATGTAGGTATCAAATTATTTCATGAGTAGCGTGGTGCCTGTGTGCCTTATTTTAGTCTGGTTATCAAATTCAGATGTTACATCGCCGATAGGTGATAAGGGTATGCTAAGAGTGTGCCTACAAGATATCAAAGCTCAACTCGGATAAGAAAAATGTCAGAGATAAGCTCGTGCTATACCAAGTCGGATGGTAGTTGCCCTGTAAGGATACCATCGACCAAACGTTCAGGCCAGCCTCCTCCAGTCCCAGGAGAGATATCGCTTTTGTCCATTTTCGTCTGAATCACAAGGCTGGGAACAACTGAGTAACTCTTGATTTTTCCAATCTCGATGAGCCAAGCAATGGCCTGGTCGATGGCTCGCGAGTAGGCGAAGGGAGGATATTGGAGGTAAAGCAGGAGTCTGCGTGCGCCTCTCTTGGAGACCACATATGCATGGGTACATTTGGGCTGGTTTGACGGGTAGAGTCGACTATGCATGAAAGTATTGTTTACATATGGCGACTCCAAGTTTTCGTTCTTCTCGAAGGGCGCTGATTTGATAGGTAAAGGCTGATGTTTTCTCTCATCAGACCAACAATGTCCTGATAAGGAGCGCAGGAGTGAAATGATTGGATATGAATACATAGGGATTGACATACCTAAGAAAACCATGTCCCAGTCTTTAGGAAGAGAATTCCACAAGATCCTTAATCGTTGAACAGCATCCTTCTCCATGTCTATGTCGTCTTCGAGAATTACGTAGGCACTGTCGAGGTCTTGATCCTTATTGTTGGCAATACTGTGAATGACAGATATATGCGAATACCAGCATGCGATCCGGGCACGACTGAGGACCAAGTGCTCAGGAAGACTAGAATTAAAGTTCAAAATCCGGTAATTCTGTACAGCACATCCGGTTGGACGATAAGGCATGAAGTTAAGAACATCTGCGGGGGCAGACCAGACTGTGTTACTCCAAAAGTCGATTGGTTCTGAGGAAAGGGCCAGCTGATCAACGTCATCTGGCCAAGAGAATTTGACAGTACCAGGTGGAGGATGGCCGGATGATGGGTCATGGTCACTCAGTATATTTGGCTGGCCATAGCGTACTCGTAAAACCCATTCCCATATTCTCTGAGTGAGTTCGTTTGTGCTTTGCAGTCCGTCAACGTAAGTCCACCGTAGTCCCAAGGCCTTGCGGAGCGCTTCCATTCGAATTCTTCGATCCTTTCTCGCGGGTAGAGTTAGTACATACAATCTTCTCGCCACGCCCAGAGTTGCACTTGTCGGAAAGGTTTCTGTAGTGGACTGAGTTTGTGAAATGAGCGGGCGGTCATTGGGAAGTCCGGCCAGCCAGAAGAGGAGTCCTGTGGTCATGAATGCAATAGTAAAAAAAAAGGTACGCCTGGATGTCGCATTAAGATAAGTCTGGGCAGTAGTAAATATGGAATTGCAGCGCATGGCCTCTGTTGATACATCAAGCTCAAGGTAGCAGTGGCTTTTGTACATGTACACAGATTTTCCCACGTCTCGATCTGAACTGTAGAGAGAGAGCTTTTTGTAAACCTAACCTTGCACTGGCAATAGACAAGTCTTGCTGCTTCCTGAAGGCCTCAAGGCTCCAAGCTTCGATATTTAACCCGTGGCAACCACGGCATGGGAACCACAGAAAGCAATACGATCTCCTCTAGCATTCCCGCACACTAGTCGGCCATCACTTATACATCTTTTCCAAAGGCTGCTCTCGGTCGCTGACACTGTTGCATAATTGCCCAATGATCTTTGCTGTAGGATCTGAACAGTGACAGATATTACCCATCTATATTTGGAAGATTCTCTAGCCTGACACTATTGATCCTCATTTGCAGAGCTCCTCATATCTGTCTTGACACGTGTAAATTTGGGTACCATGTGGCTCTTGCGATTCCGGCTGGTATGGACGGGTCCAAGTGGGGTGTTCCTCGGTCACCACCCCCGTATCAGTTCCTAATAAATCAAAATGCAGCTCCAACAGGTATGAACATGTGGGGTCAAATGATTTGATTTCACAGACTTATAAATCAAATTTCATCATGCCCTGCTCTCAGGACATCTCAAGTCCCACCAATATGGCTGACTCCAATCTTTACAGCAAGAATGACGAGATGAAGTTGGAGGAGGGCATAATTGAAGGTAAGCTGGATTCGCTCCGGTTCATCAGGTTATTCAAAAGTGATGGTTAAATAGCAAGTCGAATGGATGTGAGTAAGAACTGTGTTACCTACATTTTCCTCGGAGGCTCATATTTTACCTGTAAGGACTCAACTGGCGCAGGATTAGACGATCCCAACCTGGACAAGGAACATATGGCTTTCGAAGATGAGAGTCCATACCCAGAGGTCCGTTCTGCTGTAGCTAATACGGATGATCCAACCATTCCCGTTGCGACTCTGCGATCCTGGGTGATTGGTATCATCTGGGCCATCCTCATTCCGGGTTTGAACCAATTTTTCTTCTTCCGGTACCCCTCGGTCACCATTACTGGTATCGTCGCGCAATTGTTGTCGTTTCCGATTGGCAGAGCTGCAGCAGCATTTCTGCCAAACTGGTCAATCTTTGGTGTAAGATTGAACCCAGGCCCTTTCACCGTAAAGGAACATGTTTTAGTCACGGTATGTTCTCCACCCCCCGTATATTCTTAGCACTCATGTGAAAAAAGATAATGGTGTGTATCCAGATAACGAGAACATATATTGTTACGCTTATCGTTATCAGGCTACTGTCGGCTGGCAGTCTGCATATGCAACTGATATCATAGCAGTCCAACGCGTGTATTATAACCAAACTTACAACTTCAGCTGTACGTGGAGCAATTTTTTCTCAGAGAAATGACTGATGCTCACTGCTATCTTCGTTGGTAGATCAGTGGTTCCTTGTGATGTCTACCCAACTGATTGGCTTTTCTATTGGTGGCATTGCCAAGCGATTCCTTGTGTCTCCGCCGTCAATGATTTGGCCGACTAATCTGGTCAATTGTGCTTTGTTCAATACCCTGCATTCTCAACACTATGCTGGTATCGGTACACGAGGTGGTATCAGTCGTGAACGTTTCTTCGTTTATTGCTTTCTTGGCTCTTTTGCATGGTGTATGTCTCCTGAACAATGAACGTTGCCACATACTCATACCGCCGTAGACTTCTTCCCTGGTTATATTTGTAAGCGTAGTTGCGAGGATTCCAAGAATTGCTTCGAAATTTTTCGTAGTCCAAGCACTTTCGTATTTCTCTTGGGTCACCTGGATTAGACCGGAAAATACAAGTAAGTAGAACAAATATGAGTTATGATCTGCAATTTACTGTCATTTTTTATTAGCCATCGCTCAATTGTTCGGGTATGTTTGAATTCTGTATCTCGATAGAATTATTCACCAGATCTGCTTCCAGTTACGTCCATGGCATGGTAAGATCTCCAGTGCTATTTATTGGATTTTCCCTGTGATGTAAACTTATTTTATAGGGGATGTCAACTCTAACCTTTGACTGGAGTCAGATAGCGTAAGCATGAATCTATATGAGCTTGCCACTCACGAACTCATGATTTACCTAGATACATTGGATCACCTTTGGCCACTCCTTGTAGGCATTTTGATAAGCATTCTACGTGTGTCTCACGATATTAAATCAAAAATCAAGGGTGGGCCGAAGTGAACATCTTCGCCGGATTTTTGTTTTTCTTCTGTGAGATCAGAACAATTTTTTCCCTCTTTGTCACTGAGAATTTTTCGATAGGGTTCTTGTGCCCAGTGTTGCACGTGGGTCCTCAAGCCTTTTCTGAAAGATGCACATTCACGCTTCCTACAGTTTACCAACACTTGGTATGCGGAATACATGCCGTGAGTAGAATGTCTTCAAGTCATGAGAAAGCAGTATTATTAATGTGTGGTTCATCGTAGCATTTCCTCTCGCATCTCTTATGATAATACTGGCGAGACATACAATGTCACAAGAATTTTGACACCAGAATCTACAATCGATCTCGATGCTTACCATAAATACAGTCCACTTTTCATTTCGTGAGTACTGTATCACTCGAATTTTTGGATAGATATTTACACCCTCCTTTCAGTACAACTTTTGCTATCTCCTACGGGTGAGAACTGGATATTATAGTGCCTCTCCGGACCCTTATGACTTCAAACAGCCTTTCCTTCGCATCTATTACAGCCACCTTGATGCATGCATTCCTCTATTTCCGGAAGCAGATCTGGGTCCAGGCCCGTCGTTCTCTACATGAGCAGGCTGACATCCATGCGCGTTTGATGGCTCGTTATGCGCAAGGTGATGCCCTCATTTTCACCAGGTATTAAGCTGACCGGTTTCGTCCCCAGTCCCAGAATGGTGGTATCTCATTGTCTTCGCATCTATGTTCGTACTGGGCATTATCAGCATTGAAGTGTGGCCAACCCAGATGCCAGTCTGGGCGTTTATTCTCGCTTTGGTCATCTGTCAGTTTCTCGAATATGTGCAGACATGCTAGCCCATCTCACTTTTACTGCAGCATTTGCCTATGTGATCCCTATCGGCATGATTCAAGCAATCACCAACCAACAAGTGGGATTAAAGTGAGTGGACCACAATTTTCCCAACTTTGATATCAATCAGCAAATTCTAGCGTAATAACCGAGCTTATCATTGGATATGCACTCCCTGGCCGTCCCATCGCTATGATGATGTTCAAGACCTGGGGTTATATAGTAAGTTGTTACCAACTTGACGTTTGATTCCCCAAAGGTTAAACACAAATGTCTAGACGATGGCTCAGGCCCTTCAATTTACATCCGATTTTAAACTCGGCCATTATATGAAAAGTTCGTCAACTCTTGTATCTGAAGCTCTGCACCAGCTGATTACTACTTTAGTCCCCCCTCGTATCATGTTTGTAGCGCAGATCTCTGCTGCGGTTATAGCTGGTACAGTCCAGCTTGGCGTGCAAGCTTGGATGTTCACGAACATTAAGTAAAATCTAGATCCTTACTCCGTTGGATTTGCTTGACTTATAGTATGTCAGGGACATGTGCAGCCCGAGTCAACCGGATGGGTAGCTTTATTCTTTACTCCTTGTAGGATTCGTTGCTAAAGCAATGTTTGATTAGGTTTATTTGTCCAAGCACAGAAGTTTTCGGTACAGCAAGCATCATTGTAAGCGTTCTACGATTTATACTTCGGAATACTAACGAGTTATGCCTCAGTGGGGTATGTTGCGCTTACCCAGTATACACGCAATCTTCAATGAACTTCTTAGGTGTGATTGGACCTGGTCTCCAGTTTTCCAAAGGACAAACCTACTAGTACGTTTTCTCTCCTTTTCGTTTTTTTTCCCCCCTTTGAGCCAAACATGTGACGCAGCCGTATGTGTTGCACGTCCGATATGAATAGTTGAATCAACAGTTTCTTTCAGCTCTTGTGTTCTTCTTCCTCATCGGTGCTGTCGCCCCAGTCATCCCATGGCTCCTGAGCAAAACATATCCAAATAGCTTCTTGAAATATGTCAAGTACGTCGCTTATCGCTTTGTAATGAATCTTTGTTGAATTGTTCAATCTCAGTTTGTAAGTATTAGAGTGGAGTTGTGGAGTTGTGGTTGCCATCTGACAGGAAAATAGCCCCGTTATCTTTAACGGCACCGGTCTCATTCCTCCTGCCACTGCTATCAACTATGTGCCTTGGGCGTAAGTCTTCTGTGCATAGTCATCTTGGATAGCTTCTGAGTTCTTTGGAATACAGTGCTGTTGGCTTCATCTTCCAATATGTCATCCGAAGGTGAACTACTTCCTTCTTCATTATAACATGCTCAAATAATTTTCCCCAGACGCCACTTCCCCTGGTGGACGAAGTATAATTGTAAGTCTATTCCCTCTATTCTGATTTTGAGAGGTAACGAGCGTTTCTAGATGTGCTTTCTGCTGCCTTGGATTCTGGCGTTGCTATTTCAATAGTAGTCATATTTTTCTGGTACGTGAGCATATTATAATTGTGACATCCGAAAAGCTGAAATTAAAAATAACTGTAGCCTTCAATTTCCTAGAAACGGAAATGTCAGTATTATTCAACCCTTCTTGAAGTGTAGTTTCTCATTTCTGAAATAGATTGGTCTCACAACACTGGGTTCATGGTGGGGGTGAGTTAATTTCATGTTTTTTGGAACATACTGGATGAATGAATGCATTCGGGGTCGATCATAGAAATACGGTAAGTAATTCTATCATGTGGTAAAATTTCACGCATCTGAATATGATTATCAAGGTGCCGTTCGTCGGTGCTGATGGCTTAGGGACCCCTGTCCGTCAATTAACCTCGGGCGAGACGTTTGGGTAAGAAATCCCTCCCGACGATGATTCAAAATGCTTACGCGCACGACAAAGGCCTGCCACATGGTGATGTAAATTGTGTCTTATGATTATTTATGTATACTCCACGACCAGAACTTATGTATTTTCTGAGAGCGATTTTAAATGTAGGATAGCTTCTACGATATGCTGTTTACCATCACACCCAGAAGTCTGTCGCGTAGCTGAATCAATTTCTATTGCACGAAAGAGCTGGTGTCTGGCTAGTTTCAAGTTCTACCGGAGAGAAATACTGGAGGGAAAACTCGGAGCATTTCCCTGAGCTCTTCTTCCAACTTATCATTCCTTTCCTTTTGCTAGAGGAGTTGTGTGATTCTGATAGTCTTATCGCTGAACCCTTCCTGAAGACCCATTTAAGTCATCCTCCATGGACTATACTCATGTCAAGCTCTTTGTTGAGCTCCTTGGCTAGTCTGATCAATGTCTCGCGTTTTCTCTCTGGGCTTGCACTGGTCTCGGACGAAGCCAGCCTCATAAGAAGTGTGAAATTGATGTTGAAGATACTTGGAGTTGATGTGATGACTGGGCCAGATTTGATGTCAGTTCGTCTTCAATAAATTTATTGTTTGATAAATCGAAGGTTCAACTCCTCATCCGACAATGCATCTTTCCAAAGACATGCTGATCAGGTCATGAGCTGTCTGTTCCTCCAACCCTGTATTTATACGCAGATCTTGGACACCAAGGAGACGGGCTACTTCGAGGAGTGTTATTCCCTGTTCTTCCGTTACTGGTAACTACTCTAAGCCATTCATTCCTTCCGGCAGGTAGTGGCTGCAGCGATGATAAGCTAGAGTGATGATATAAGCTTGTGACGTGTACATCTTCACCCAATTATGAAGGTCACCGTCAAACACTGGCATGCAGTTGCACAGTGGCGCTGGGATACAGGAACCACTGGATCTGATGATGCTGATGGCGAAGGTGATGTTTGTGGTATCTGTCGAGTCCCTTTTGAAGGGTGTTGTCCGTCATGCAAAATGCCAGGAGACGATTGCCCACTGAGTAATTCCTTTGTTCTATCAGGAATATGCTATGTTGATCCAATTATCTTAGTTTGGGGTGAATGTACACATGTATTTCACTTGCATTGCCTACTGAAGTGGTTGGGTACTGCTGCCTCAAAACAACAGTGTCCGATGGATCGTAGGACCTGGGGTAGGCTTCCTAAATCCTGCTAATATCATCTTTTGACTAAAACCTATCCAGTCACCGCAGAACGCAAAGTTGGCGAGGGATATACTACCTCAGTAGTCACTTCATGAAATTCTTCCGCACACAGTGATTACCTTGGGATGTCAAGTCACCTGTCAAGTCTATTGATTGTTAGCATCATGCATACGCATACACTTTGTCAATATCATATATCAATACTAGATGTGGTATTAAAATAGGTTTGAATTATATTGCCATGTCAATATAGTTCAAGTATCAAAATCGGTGTAGTTGCCAAGCGACTGAACTATGTAACGACCTACCCAACCCTTGGAGGGGGTCTACATTTGTCGTATGACTCAGCTGCAGATTGAATCAAGGTATCCTCCATATTTCAACATGAGAGACCGTCCTTTTCATTGCTCGAGATGGAGGAGGCCCTAAA
>Ga0154005_100510_pt1 | contig 15292 bp, 12 predicted proteins | sample TSFL089MetaG_FD_104698 | JGI IMG/M metagenome (GOLD analysis project Ga0154005, IMG submission 104698) | Attine ant fungus gardens microbial communities from Florida, USA - TSFL089 MetaG | ecosystem: Host-associated > Fungi > Mycelium > Unclassified | place: USA: Florida, Lake Talquin State...
CAAATACAGAAACTGAGAAACGTTCAGGATGGTAGGCAGTATATGACACACCATTGGTTCCCTTGGTCCATCTCATCTTTGTGGAATAATATACAAATTCTCCATGAAACTATGTGCATGAGTGTATTGTATCATAGCTACTCTGGGCCCTTTGTAAACTTCTTTTTCCTTCTCAGATTCTACTTCTTCCTGAGCTTATTGTGGTCCTTTGTGTCCCTTGACCATAATACATTGTTGTCTCCTTTGATCTGACATTCTTTAGCCATGTGTATGTAATTAAGCTTTCCTTCTCTGTTGAATGCCTAGATAATGCCTTGTTTGATCAAATAGTTTGCAATGTGCCTTTGTCTCAAGGTTTCAATCCTCCATTTTGCATTTACTACTTTGCTCTTGTCCTTGGATAACAATTTGATTTTTAATACCAGCTATGCCAACTAGCTAGAAGATCAATGATGAGACCTTTTGAAGACAAGGATACAGAACCTTTATCTGGCAGGTCATGTTCAGGGATAAGCTCCCCTATCTGTTACAGAAACCCACTACTAACAACAGGCCCCTAAAAACTACCTTGAAGGGGGCCACCTGCTCAGGTACAATGTAATTCCTTTCTTTTACTGCTAATGATAACTCTTCTGGACATACTGCTAGCTGACGTTGCCCGTGCGTTCCTCCTCATGCCTTCTGTAGATACACCCCTAATATCGGGCCCTGTTTAGGTCCTTTGCATCTAAGCACTATTTTGCTTATTGCAGGAAAAAAAAAACAGCAGATCATGTGGCCTTAATTTATCATGTAGTTTTCGGCAACTTGACTTGAAATGTACCTGCCCAGACATGACACTTCAATCCAGGAACAAGACAGTAGAGGAAGAGCTCAACATACATTGAGGCAAAGATGTGACTTCGGGCGATATAGTGCCATTAAGACCTAGCCTTGCAAGAGCACCCTTGATGATGCCAGCTGACATCGCCACATATGTTTTCGCTCTGCGAATAGCTTCTGCCCTACCCTCCCAAGACGAAAGTCTCGTGATAGGTCTGAATTGGTTGTCCTGAAGAACATAAATACCCTGTGTCGATTATCAGGGCATCTGTGTACGTAGTAATCGTGCATCAACCTTACCCTGTGATTCGTTCGCAAATTGTCGACCTGTTTGTCCCAGAGTATAATCCAGATATCTTTACAGACGAACTTGATAATGTCAAGCGTGTCCGCAAACAACCCTCGATCACGACAAAGTCTGCCAGAAGTTACTTGGAATCCTCAAAAAAACGACAATCCAGGCACAAGTACTTTTCAGTGATATTCGCCCCGACATGCATGCCGATACTCTCCAATCTGACTCTGACTGCTTCTTCATCTTCGCTTCTCGGGGGCGCAATGGCAGGTGGAATCAATCCAGCTTCAAGCATTTCTTGTTCTAATTTCTTCGCGCGTGTGGTTGCAACTGTTGAAGAGATCCTGAGCGTATTCACCATCTCTATGGAGAAATAATCCATGAAAGCAGCATCCACCTGTCTCTGCGGCGGATCTGCAAGGGATGTGGGCATGGTAGGAATAAACAAATAATTACAGTCAATTACTAATCTAGTTGTGTTGATCGTGCAGTGCCATCCACCAAGTTGATACAACCACAACATGTCCGCTTTCTCATCCATCTTCCCTAATATTCGCAGATCACAGGCTTCGGCGATGCAGTCTCAGCCGGACCCACTATCCGAACTTCGATTTGCGCTTGAGGTCATGCCGGGCTCCAGAAAATATGTATTTACGCCAGGCACACGCGCTGAGATCCTGGCAAAGTTGTACTCAAGTTTTTTGGGAAATTATCCACAGCTGTTCTTACCTGCTAGCGCTGGTGGTAGCAATGGCGTCGCAAAGATTCCGCAGCATATGCTATTGTCAGAATTTCAGATGTCGCATAGTGCGAGTAGTGGATTGGAAGATGCGATACCTGGCAGACCGTGCGCACATCTTTTCCAAAGGGGGGAGTGCTGTTTCCGATGCAAGTGCGTATTCTGCCTTTATATCAGTATATCAACGTTGTGTTGATGACAGAGTGAAGAGAATGCTCGTTAGACGACAGCTGCGTACTCTGTGCCAAATGTTTTCATGCAACGGATCACACAGATCACAACGTTAGTTTCTTTATCGCCCTGCACCCAGGAGGAACCTGCGATTGTGGTGATCAAGAGGCCTGGCGGTTACCTTTATCATGTCCACACCACCCTCCTCCACCCTATCCAGAAGAAGTGGCCGAAGTGTTTACAGCTGGTCCACGTATTGCATCGAGACCTCTACCTCGTGATATTCCTCCAGTTCAGCACTATTCCTTCCGAACTCAGGTCCCTGATGACTTGCGAAGTATGATACAGCGGACCATTGGTTTCGTGTTGGATTATATCTTGGATACTATGGATTACTCTCCTGACGAACCTGGACCTCCATTTCACGAAAGTGACCTCCGTCTGCAACCAACAGCAGATCCGATGACGAAGGACCAGTACTGTGTCATTGTCTGGAACGATGACAAGCATTGTTATGACGAACTCATAAAGATGCTTTGTGATCTTACAAACCGAACAAGGGAGGAAGCCCTGGAGGTCATCCAACGAATAGAGGATACCGGTCGTGATATCATAGACATGAGTACCAATGTTTCCAGGTTGTACGAGATGGCCATGTCGATTGCCCAAATCGATTTAGGGGTCACCATACGACGCGCGTACGATACATTCTGCGAACAAGTAGTTTCCGTACTGATTGACTGGTTGTTGGATTTGACAAAGTGTCGCGCTGGGACAGATGCACTAATTATTAAAGAGATCATTGCTGTTGAGTTGTTATCACCCAGGAGGAAAGAGATGGGTTATCCCATTAACACTCGGTCGCCCCTTTACATCAACGACCCGAGTCCCTCGAGGATTGATGCTCTCTTCCTCTATCATACAAGACTATGGAGGAAACCTCGATTGCATTTGAAGGAGGTGTATGCGTCAATCAATGCCCTCAGTAAAAATCACAAACTTGCCATAGGTATGTGGTTTGTCTCCTACCATTACCTTAATACATATACATATTCTCACAGCTGGCCGTTTTGCAAACGTCTACCATAGAGTTATCGATGCATACCTGCTTGTCGATCGTGAGATCGAAACCTGTATTAAATATTTTGCTCTTCAACTCTTTACAACACCCTCGGTGGCAGCACATATTGTCAAGAACCATAATCTCATTTCCCGTCTCCTCAATATTATATCAGCATTCTTCACCAACCACATATCCGATAAGCACATTCAACATCAGGCATCCTACTCTGGTCCCCTAGACGTTGAATCTTATCCATTCAAATCGAAACGCTTCATGCCGGTATTCAGTGATCTCCGATACATCTGCCATACTGAACCAGTACAAGAGATGATTGCTCGAAACCGTGATTACATCATTCAATTCTCCAAAACGTGCCAATTGTTCATGTGTGTTAACCCAAACAAACGTGCAGTATCAAGTCACGTTGAGTACGAAACCGATGCTTGGATCTCCGTCTTCAATGTGACTCTTTCACTCTCTCGGGTTATCAAAGTCTTCGGCGAAGCATTCATCAAAGCCAATACAAATCAACTCCTCACTGCTCTTAGGCATGTCATTCATACGATTCTTATGACCATCACTCTTACAGATGAGAGGCTGGATAAAACTAAATACGCTCCGATGGCATTTCACAAAGTTGAGTTCAGTGGGCGTGAGTATCAAGTTGTAAAATTTGACGTCTTGGTGGGATGGGTTAGCTTTCATCATTCGCTGCATTGGTTGCTGGCGGAGTTATTGAAGCATACTCGATTGCTGGGTAGAGAATCATTGAGGCCGCTTGGATACGAAGATTTGAGGAGTGCGTTACTGGATACGGCGAGTGAACAGGCCATTCTGACACTTGTTGATTTCCCTTTACGAGGTGATTTCACTGCATCAGTCCTTTGAGTCAGTCTGATGTTTTATTTGGTATTTTTCAGTGCTCGTGATGATCGCACAGATTCGAACAGGACTCTGGGTTCGCAATGGGTTTGCGATTCGCGGTCAACTTCTGCACTACAGAGATTACATGCTCCGCGAGCTCTGTTACGACCAGGACCTTTATATCCTCCAAACCTCTCTCGTCCTCGTTGACCCCAACATCATCTTCGTCACCATTCTTGATCGTTTTGGTCTCCTTGGTTATTTTTCTGGAATGACAACACATCCCGTATTTGAATTACAACAGCTGTCTAGCATGGTTGAGGAAGTACTCTACGTTTTGATTGTCATCCTCAGTGAAGGTGCTAGTGCTCAAAGAATGTCGGTTGAAGGTACTGTGCGGAGAGAAATCATACATGCTCTCGCTATGGGCCCTTGTACGTTCTCAGACCTGGTGAAACGTGTTGCAGAGCGACTGGTTGATGACATGTCATTCGAGAGGATGCTACTTCAAGTGGCAAATTTCAAACCACCAGAGACAGCTACAGATTCGGGGCTTTACGAACTCAAAGATGAAATATATGATGAAGTTAATCCATTTTTCTACCATTATACAAGAAACAAAAGAGAAGAGGTGGAGAACATACTTAAAATGAGGCTGAGGAAGAAAACTGGAACAGACGGTGATCCAGTAATAGTGCCAAGAAAGTTCGGAGTGAGTGAGGAACAAGGTCTCTTTAGCAGATTAATGGAGTCGTTTGAGAAGGAGGTGTTGATCCAGATTATGTTCTATTCTCTGGAAAATGTGTTGAGGGTGACAGATTCCAGTGGTGCAACACCACCTTCAGCAGAGGCAATCTTGGATCAAGCGTTACATCTTGTGATGTTAGGAATCGTAGAGCGTGGCGAACGGTTCGCACGGCTGATTGCAAGGACATCATTCAATCACAGACGTGAGGGAACAGGTGCGAGAGGAAAGACACTCCTGGATGTGATTTGCGCACTTGAACACCATGACAAGTACAAATCATATCACTCCCGCTCTACTTGGATCCTTGATGAACTGGAGAAAAATGTATTTGCTCAAGTTCGTACTCGTCGCGTTGTACTCGATCGAATGAGCGTACCAAAAACCAGTGCAGAAGAAACTAAGAAACGCGCAGCCAAGGCGAGACAAGAAGCACTCATGCAACAAATGAAGGCTCAGCAAGCCAGTTTTGCGATCAACCTGGATGATATTGGGGATGATGAAGATGAACTGATGGAAGAAACAGATGAAAATGAGCAGGTCAGTTTCGGAACGTGTATCGTTTGCCAAGAAGATCTCAACTCAGGCCGAGGGTTCGGAGCACTGAGTCTGATCCAACCAAGCAGGTTGTTACGCAAACAACCGGATATTCCAAATTCTTACCTGAATGAAGTCTTGATGGTGCAATCCTTGGATCGTGCACCGTTACCTACACCAATTAAATTCCCTCCTTCGAATGAGGAAATTCTCGATTCTGCCAAGGAGATCATGCCGCCTAATTTTGAGGGATTTCCAACCTCGTATACCAAATTTGGCTTGTACGGGTCTGTGTGCACGCATATGATGCATCTGGAATGTTTCCAGGTATATAGTATCTCCATTCGCCAACGACATCGCACTCAGGCTACTCGAAATCATCCCGAAAGTATTCCGAGAAAAGAGTTCATCTGTCCTCTATGCAAGAGTTTGGGCAATGCAATTCTACCGGTGACGAATCCACCTCAGACGATACTCAATACCGTGCCATTTGCCGACTGGATCAGGGCAGCAGGAATCAATATCTTAAAGAGTAAACCTGATCCATTGATGGATTCATTGCAGTTCAAGAACGGGACGGGCGAGTTTGTATTCTGGGGTGTGCAAGACTCAGGATATGCAGCCGCGCTCAGAAATTCAGATAGATGGGGGGATGTGGATATTGCCAGGATGCTGGATACGCTTATGAGCGTGTGCAAGTCATTTTCGCAGCAAACAAGACATCTACGAGACCGACCGGAACCTGAGGCTGGAGACCGAGGCGCGGGGATATACTTGCCCGAGGAGTTAATTGGATACACTATTGCTGGGATCGAAGTTGCGCACAGAGGTGTAGACGGGGGTGTGCTGGTGGCAGATAATTTGACAGAGGCACAGATGAGGATGATCAGAGGCTTGTTGGTTTGTTTGTCAAAACTTTCTGCAATACACTTCAAGGGTCGCCCGGACGAGGGACGTGATGCGATTCGACAGGCGATCATCAAGCGTCTTTTACCAGAGTGGAGCCGGATCACCCTGACTTCCTTCTCGTACCCTCTGTTGCTTAGGGATCCATTCACAATTGTAGTGGAAGCAGCAGTGGTAGCTCCGGAGATGATCAAACACATTCTGGTTCTCGCGTATTACGCGTGTTTAGCTCGGACGGTTATTGGGTTGATTTACATACTCACCAAGACACGGAGCTTCAACATTCCGTATATCACAGATAGGAGTCATGCAGAGGTTTTCGGTGATGTCCGTATGTTCTTCATGTCTGTTGTTCGGCACTCGCCAATATTCGAGCATACTGCAATGCTTGCATTTGAAACCTTTGGTGAAGCGCGGATAGAGAAACTTCTGTATCAGTTTACGCTCCCCTTCCTTCGCCGGGCAGCTATCTTGTGTCGATCGATCCTTCCATCAGCCTTCCCTACTCCTTTTTTTGATGACTCGTCTCAAGATGAATACAAACGTTTGCTTGACATGCTTGACATCCCACCTCTTGCAGATTTACCACACCAGGAGACACTACAAAACGCACTTTCAGGCTGGTGTGCACACTACGGACACTCCCAGGCTGCGTCGCAGCTCAATTGTGGCGTAGTTCTAGAATATCCGACGATTTATCGCATGGCTCGGCTGCCTGTCGTGCTGGACAGCTTGTTCGGTCCACAGGACAAGGTGTTAACATGTCCACGATGTAATACCATTCCAGTGGATGCTGCGATCTGTCTCATTTGTGGCGTGACGTGCTGTTTCCAGAGTTACTGCTGTACAGATCTCGATTATAATGAGCGTGGAGAATGTAACATGCACACTCGAGAGTGAGTCATTTGTTTGAATGTATCTGAAAATCATGAAGTAATTTGGCTCATCCCCTTTCGTCAGATGTGGGGGCATGATTGGCATCTACTTCCTTGTGAAACGTTGTTCGCTGCTATTCCTCAATGCTGGAAATGGAACATTTGCGCTGGCGCCTTATATGGATGGAAATGGGGAAGTGGATGTAAACATGAGGTGTGTGAGACGCTGAGTCTAAATAAATGACGTCTGACAGATAATTTCATCAGACGAGGGCGACGTCAATATCTACATTCTGCCAGGTGGGAAGATGTCAGGAGGACTTGGCTAAATCAAGCTATTCCGACAATCGTGGCAAGGAAACTAGAAGCCACTATAGACCCAGGAGGATGGGAGACCTTTTGAGGCTCATGTTTCGTTGACGTGAACTTGATCGCGAATGAATGGACCACATTTAATTCTATGCTCCTGCCTTTTCAAAACCTATCTGACTTTTGTCTCGGTCTTTCACTGAATTTACTAGAACCATATATTCGGTTGTATGATTGGATTCACTAGTCCATCTGTGGTCACCTTTGTGTATGATAAAGTCAAAGTTTTGAGCCTTCGGAGTGTTCAACGTGAGGTGGAACAACCAGACGGGATAGTGTACGTTCACGACCTAAGACTCGCACGACCTCGGTCATACTAGGCCCATCCTATTGTAAGAAGTTGTCAAATTGCTTGAACGTGTTCATCAAATCGGCTAACCTTCATCCCCGTCAAGGTGTATCTAAGACTTTTCATAAAAACCTTGGGCGAGTACCCCAGACAGTCCTGCTCGCTCTGCAAGAGGCCTGAGAAATCAAAGGCTCTCCAAGGTTCTGATACTTCCAGCAGTTTTTCTCGAACATGAGTGATGATATGCCCTATGGATCCTAATTCAGGATAAGTCTGAGTTGAAATGGGTGACGATCTTACGGAGCACAGATGCCGGAATTCGTTTCAACATGTCCTGCGCTTCCTGAGCCTTCAAGTCCGGTTCTATGAAAAGCCACGGCGCATGAAGCGGAATATCGAGAATGTTCGTGATGCGCCCCTTACAAGTATCATCCGAGAACCTTTCTGACTCGGGACGAACTGATACTTACCTCGAGGAGAAGAATAGCATCTTTGATATGGTCAATGCTCGTATATGAACTAAACAACCAACTTGTCAAGAACGGAACAGCAATCAGAGGCAGATACCGGAATGGTACCTGGAAGGAAATCGTTCTTTGATCTCTTCATGGACCTTCTCCGCCAAGTCTTCGAGTCCCTCTGGTGTCGACCATGTACGCATTAAATGTCGTTTGTTGATATACTCTAGCTTTGCCTGATCCAAGCTCGAACTCCGATGAGTCATCGCAGAGAGGTCGAACTAAGACCAATCGGGCCCGCATCGCGAATATCAGAAGAAAAAAGTGCGACAAAGAGTTTTATACCTCATTGATGATCTCCTCGAGGGACATGATAGCTGTACTATCTGGTGCATCATGATAATGTTGATGATGACCTATCGACATGGTTTTCTCTTCTCGGTCTGGATGCCGTGTCCCCCATCCTGCGAGAGCCAGCCAGTTCAAAATTGCACCAGACTCCCATCCTCGGCGCTAGAATAGGAGTAATATTAAAACCCCAATTGAACTGTGGCCCTCATTTTTAAAAAATTCATACATACTATATAATCGACGACTTGTACGTCTCCGTTGCGTTTTGACATCTTTGAACCGTCCGGATTGACTAATAGCGGTATATGAGCAAATTTCGGGGCTGAGAGGCCGAGTGAGGCATAGAGATCGAGGTGCAATGGCAGTGAAGGGAGCCATTCCTAACTGGATCGTTCAGGGAATGCAATAGTTTTCATGGAATTTGTATATACGAACCTCCCCACGAAGGACATGTGTGATACCCATTTCATGGTCATCAACAACAGAGGCGAGATGATAAGTCGGGAATAGATCAGTCTTGAGAAGGACTGGATCCGTTGGAAGTGATGCATGGGCATCTTTCAATTGACCAAATACAAGATCACTAGATGAGGGTCGCGTTGGAAGGTTACTGTCCTGAAACATTGATTTGAGCCTGGGCCTATAACTTTTTGATTGAAACCAGCGTCCGTACATTTAAACGGACGATTGACTTTTCTCCTGCTTTGACACGACGAGCAACCTCTTCATCTGTGAGATGAAGACAAGATTTGTCATATGTGGCATTTGAGCCAGTCCGTGCAAGCCTCTCCCTTGTTTCTGAAAGTCTATCCGGAGTACAAAAACACCTGTATGCATGCCCTGACTAGTAATGATGCATGAGCGACTCATATAAGAGTGGCTTAGCATTGGACACCAACCTCCAGTAGTTTCCGAGAATAGGATCGATAGAGGTCTAGACGTTCTGACTGATCTACTGAGCGAATGATGGGCCATTTATTTTAGGATGATCCCCACCTGGAAATAGGGTGCATGTGGACCCTCTCTTCCAGGACCTGCAAGTGATCGTCAAGAAACATGCTAGACAGTCCTCACTTCCTCATACCGTAGTCGTATTCAAGTCCTGCCCATTCCAGCGCATACCTTATCTCTTCCACTGAGCCTGGCACAGTTCTTGTCTGCCCCCAAGGCCGTCAAGTCATTTTTTGAAAAAAAAAATCTTGGCTCGAGTTGACTCACGGCATCCGTATCTTCTATCCTTAATACCCATTTTCCTCCGTGTTTACGTGCAAACAAGTGATTGTAAAGTGCCATACGGAGTCCACCAAGGTGCAAGGGACCAGTCGGAGAGGGGGCGAATCGAAGTAAAACCATGGCACACTTTCAATACAGTTAGAGCAGACAATGTTATGAGGTGTCACATGATGTTAATGTGATATCAAAACAGATTCCTACGTCGCTACTATCTCGGTGACGTTTGACCATCAAACCCAGGATCATTCTAACAAGACTCACAGTCAAGTGTAACATAAGCTCTTCTTCGCCGAACAACCAAAAACGCACAATTATGATTGATCTACTGGCATAGTGCTTTTTAGAAGAGGAAGTGGCCACTGTGACAGTAGCTAAGTAGTTTCCTACATGCTCATAAGATTTGGTATTCAACAATATTGTTGATGCTAGACAGATTATTATTCTACAAAGGTGGGAGAAAATGTGGAGATGAATAGAATTCAAGGCCGTAATAGAAACCTAAGAAAATGGATGATGACGTCCTTTTTCCATATTCCTGTTATTTTTTAAGGTTTACGTTCGCTATTCTTGTAATGATCACTATTATCCTTTTCTGATGCACATCCTCCAGATAGCCGTCATAAACGGAACATGACACTTGTATCTTTTGTATGACTCATGATTAGAACATCAATGATATGTGATGAAATCAAAATATATACAACCCGTGGCAAAAGAGACAAGTACAATCTATAAATAAAAACACAACATCAATTGTCGAAAGCACCCCACAAGTACAATAACACAGCATAACAAAAAAAACCATCATGGTGGATTTCCAAAGAGAAACGAGACAAAGCAAAGATAAATGTTGAAAGCTCCAAAAGCAGAGAAAAAAAAAAGAAGATATCGTTGTAAACCAGAATTATTTGAAGTGCATCGTAGAAGATGCAGGAGGTGAATAGCGATGAGTCTCGTGATTGTCGATCAGAGTCGTCCCGGACTGGAATGAAAAGGGTCGACTTCGTCGACTTGGCCGACAAGAGTAGAGTTCGGAAAGCTTGTCAGGGGGATAGTCAGTGCTGCTGACAGGACTCTGGTCAAGCCTGCAAGTGTTGCATTGTACATTGTTATAGCATAAAGGACAGGACGGCCCGATGGGTTTTATAGGACTACAGTCGACCCTCGGCGTTAAGAGGGATGACAGCTGGCGAGGAAACTCGCTTTCTTTTTCTTGGATTTGCTGTACCCCAAGACTAGCCTTCCATTCATCAGGGAGGCCCTAGATCAAAACAGCAATCCTAGTCAGAATCCACGATTATTGAGTAGAAATGAGTCCCATCGACTTACAGTGAATGCATGTGATTTAGGGTCCCAGCTGACATGAACATGAAACTCGAATCCCTGTGGATCACTGATATGAGCTCGTTTACTGCGGGAAACGATAGAGCGACACCATCGTTGAAGATCCGATGTATTTGGTAGAGATATTTGATATCTGCGATTATCGGAGGTCGTAAAGCAAAGGACAAAAGGCTTCGACTTGAGTTTGAGTTGAGAAACATCAATGACATGTGGCAATTGTATGATGACTTCTGGGTGGGAAGTCTGATCCATGGGAACATTATCATGAGTCAGCCATTCGACACAATAGATGGTAGGGCCATAGATATGAGTGGAAAGCGAAAATGAGACATTGAGGCATCTCAGAATAAGGAAGGACGAACCTGAGATTTGCAAATATGGAGGGTGCGTGAAGTGAGTACAATATACCGTGGGCGCCAAAAGGCACAGAGAGTACGTCTATTCCATCGTTTGACCTGGTAGAGCCCCTCCAATACTGTTGATGGCAATGAAGTCATAAGACACCCAGTCGGGTGTGTCGAAGAATCAAATACGAAGCGACATGTTGAGGTCGAAGAGGCAGAGTTTGTGCGTTTATGAGAGCCGGTGGATTTATAGCAGGAATCATACGATGCACGTTGAGGGGAGAGTGGCTGTTCTTGTATCCATTGATGATCGAGCTCGTAGTTCGTCCGGTGGTCGACGATGGCGGATGATTGATGTGAGGATTGTATTCGTTCACGCAGAGCAGACAACCGACCAGCATTACGATAGAAATCGTCAGAGGTGAGATGAACCTGATGAACAAAATTCAAGGTGTGACTGAAATTGCCGAGGCGAGAGCGGGGATAGATGTCGTCCTGCCAGTCATAAAGGACTGCATCATTTTCAAAGGAGATGTAGTATTTCCTCCCGTTTGCAAGTTCGAGGGACAGACAGGCAGAGGTCAAATCGACTCTCTCGATACCGGTAATCAATTTGAGGGAAATGCGTTTCAAGACATGGTATGGTTCGAGCTGCAGAGAAGATGGAGAGCACCGGACGGAGAAAAGTCAGAGTCTGGCTTACGTGTTGGATAAGAAGGGCATTCTCTACAAGGGTTAGCCGCCGCATCTTCCACAGCCTCTTGGACACTCGGCCCAGCCCTCGAATATGGACGAGCCCACTGCGCAAGACGTCGGTGTCCTTAGGCCGATCCAGAGAGTCTCTCCGAGTGGCCATGGAGGTGGAGCAGTGGATAATTTTGTGTGGGAGGCACTGAATGCAGGAAGCTGAAAAGGGCAGGCAGAATTGGCTGAAGCACGGAGTCGGCGAGGTTAAAGTATGCAGATGGCTGTTACAACCTGCTGGCCGGACGCCGGCCGATCAGATCGTCTGGAGATGGCGCCTTGAATATGATAGTCAGTGACAACTCTCAAACGACATAAAGACCCACGGAAGACTGGGGCTGTGAGTATCAAATCAATTACTCTTTTCCCATCACTCTAATAGATGCTGACATCTATCCCTTTTCCGTGCATTATGGTCCCCGAGGAGACCATGATCACCATGTTTTATCTGTCTTGTCCTGCCGAGATACTGTCCTCGTCATGTTTCGCAATAAAAAAGACAAGGTCTCCGATTCCGGCTGTGCCGAGACTCGTTGATACGTCGGCCCCTTCTGTGATTTGCGTCAAATATACCACATCACAAGACGCACATGGGAACCTCCTTCGCGTGGGTTGCTGGGTACCTATCCGAATAAATGGCTGTGATCGTGTTTCAGACAAGAATGGCACTCAACGATTATTCTTCATCGACGTGCTTGATGCAATGACGGGTATCTTGACTGCGACCTTTCAACCTGCAGGCGCTGTGGAAGCCATATGGTTGGAACACACTTTTCTCATCGTTGACCCAACGTCCAGTATCTATTAAAATAATACATACAGGGCTTCAACGTTTCACTTGGCTATTGAACTCTTACAAGCTAAACTTTTGTATCGGCTAGTGGTGTTTCGTCTGATACAGTCTTTTCAAAATGTATGACACTCAGGCGAATCTTTCAAGTCGATACAGTGGTCTACTCTTTCCCTGAGCGGTACAGACTAGTCTCTGCAACAGCCTCTGGCAGGAAATCTATCAACAGTCCTCTACCATCCAGCTAGACGTCTGGGAAAGCGGTACCAATCTTGTGATTCATTAAAACCTCAGAAGGTCTTCTACGATTGAAAATAGGATATCCATGCGACGATGGAACCCAACATTGCTTCCTGGAAACCTAAATCCTACAAAGCTCTGGCACTAGAGCATTTCCGTAAATTGAACATCTTATTAGAAGATTGAGCCCAATATCTTGAAGACTAGACCTATCTGGAGGGCGAGGAAATTCCTATGTTGCATCGTAGCGAACTTTCTGGGCGGCAGACCTGAGGTTAGCCACGGCCTCCGAACTTGGCTCTGGCAATCTCGGCTGTATATCAATTTCAATGGACGATAATCACATCACATTCTTCGCCTTTCTCGCTTTCGCTAAGCCTCTGCTGCTTCCAGCTTTTGCCCTCAATCTATCTGGTAAATCCGCTCACAAAGCTATGCAAATTTGATTTCGATAAAGTACGACAGTTCACGATAAATTTCTCTAAGAGACGTCTCGTCCTTCTGTATTGATTTTCATCCAAAACCCTCTGATCGGTCTTGGAGTTGAATCATTGCTTTCAGCAGCTGAGGATCCACGGGTGTTAGCATCACAGCTCGCTAAATATACAGGGTGAGCCGCTCATTCCTACCGAGGCGTAACTAAGTTAACTGACGGACAAAGTGCCAAATGTAAAATTGATGCCAGTCCCTTGATTTCCGGGTCCAGTCCCCACTACGATAGATGAAACGCCTGAAGTACAGTGTGTTTTGTATTTCCTTTGGTGAATTTGATGATAAACCTGGGATAGAGTGTTCCGCCTCTTGGACTTGTAGTACATACTCCATCGTGTTTGATGGTCAGGGCAGACTTACTCTTGGAACTCAGACTCGGTTCAAAGCACCCTTACCCTCACGTTTGGGATCTGCTCCTGAAACAGAGATATTTTTCTGCTCAATGGAAACGATGGCAGCGGATATTCTCCCATCATGCAATTTGAACGCAAGGTCCCGCGTCAACTTGAAGTCGTAACGAACTTTAACTCGCTTGTTCTAGACAGATCACTTCGTCTACCGATGGAGAAGAAAGTAAAGTGGTTCCATATCTCAGGCCAAGGCTTCACGCCTGTATAATACAAGAAGACAAATACAAAGTATTGGTGTATCAAGGCCGTGCCCCAGCTGAGAGAGTTCCAGCCTTGGTGGCTTCAACAGCCGGAAGCTTATCCATAATCTCAATCCATGCGCTCATTCTCGGGTTAGCAACTTCCTTCCATTCAGGCACCATCCTGAGATCAGCAAGTAGCGGGTAGAGGAAAAAGTCGGCCCAGCTGGGCTTCTCTCCAAAGGCGTATCCCTCTGGTGCCATTAAAGACTCGATGACACTCAAAAAATGGCGGAGCTTTTCTGTTTCGTCTCTGATTTGAACCCTGACTTCCGCATCAGATAGCTTGCCATCATCCGAGGCCTTGACTCTTGGCTTCACAACACCATGTTCAATGATCGGAAATCCTAGGAAAAAATCGATTCGAATGAGCCCTCCGGAAGGGACCCAGCGTCACAAAAAACGGGTACTCAACCATGAAATGCTATCAAGCTGACCATCTCCCACATCTGCTCCTCGATGACAGCAGCACCCCCTTCTCCAATTGAGATATGGAGGCTGGGTTCGGGGGCGATGCGATCGATGAATCTCACGATGGCATGACTCTCGCGAAGGAGTGTGTCATCGACTTTGTTGCCGTCGATCTCATGGATCACGAACGTGGGCAGGAATCCGAATGGATGATGACTGTTGGCGATTTCTGAATGCGGTGTGGTGGATGTTTGGTTGTATTTCAGTCCTTTGTGCTCAAGGCCCAATGCGATAGTACGCGTGAATGTGGAGTAAGGGGTGCCGATGAGAGTGTAAGGCGCAGACATGACAGGTTGAAAAGCGACAGAACTGATCCAATGATCTAGGCTGGTATGTGTGTGTGTGTCCGTATGCAATGTAATGTCATGGCCTCGGGTTCTGATACGGCTTCCGGAGGATTGATAAACATAAACTAGTGATTACTCTGCACCTAGATGTCATCTTAGTCAAAGACCGGAGAAAATGTCTCGGCATTACTTATGATCATCAAAAAACAAAGAA
>Ga0154005_100515_pt1 | contig 15051 bp, 16 predicted proteins | sample TSFL089MetaG_FD_104698 | JGI IMG/M metagenome (GOLD analysis project Ga0154005, IMG submission 104698) | Attine ant fungus gardens microbial communities from Florida, USA - TSFL089 MetaG | ecosystem: Host-associated > Fungi > Mycelium > Unclassified | place: USA: Florida, Lake Talquin State...
CGGATTATTTTATTTCTTTTTCATTTCTCTTTATTATGTAATAATTTGAAGTGCATGGGACACTGTGACTCAAAAGGAGTCCGCAGGATAATTCAAGTAGACAAATACTAGTAAATACCGATTCACGTATAAGTAGCTAGATCAATTAGCGAGGACTCTAACGAGTTTTCTTTGTCTACTCTGACATAGAGTGCGATCTAGGTTAGGGTTACATCACTCAAGCTTAGGATTGTTACAAAAGACCTGAAGTACCAGATGGCTGGAAGATGCACAGAGAAGTTCACAGAGCACTTTGTGGGACCTTACAAAGTTAAAGTGATTATCTTTAGTAATGCAATTGAATTAGAACTACCTAGTACAATTAAAATACATCCAGTAGTCAATGTTAGTCAGGTACAACAGTACAAGGCACAAGTGGAGGGACAAAGAAAAGAAACACCACAACCAGTGGTAATTGAGGGGGAAGAAGAATGGGAAGTAGAGAAAATTATAAACAAGAGAAAAGTGAGGGGAAGGGATAAATACTTAGTACAATGGAAGAGATGTATAGCGGAAGAAAACACATAGGAGAGCAGAGAGAATCTGAAAAATGCAATGGAATTGGTCAAAGAATTTGAGAGAGAATATGGCAGGGAAGAAGAAGAAGAAGCGAGATGACAAGAAACAGAAGAAGACAGAAAAGTGTTCAACAGAGAGTTACTGAGAAGATATATGGTCAAATTGCTCTATGGATAGGGCAATAAGAAATACGATCAGGAATATTGAAAGAAGATGGAGGAGAACTGGAGACGGTGGAAGAAGAATCCATTCTCTAGATATAGCAGAAATCCATTCTTAAAAAGAATAGAAGATAAGAAGAATGAAAACAAGGAAGAAAAGATAGAAGAGTGGGATGAAGAAGAGGACAAGGAAAACTGACGGAGGATAAAGGAACATAGAAAATATTTAGAAAATTTGGGAGATGAAAATCTAGAAATGGGTGACCTAAGAGACTCATTTGATGAACTATAAAAAGAAGCCCTTAGGACGAGGACCCTTGAGAGGGGGGTGGTGTCATGAACCACCAAATTCCCCTAAGTCAATATTTATATTTCTTTTCTTTTTCTTTTTCTTTAATTATGTAATAACATTGGATCAGTAAATATGGACAAATAATTGAACATGTATAAGTAGTGTACAACCAACTAGCAAGGACTCTAATGAGTTCTCTTTGTCTAACTCTGATAAAGAGGGAACTAAGGTTAAGGTTACTCAACCTCGACTTAAGTTCTTACAGATACTGCAACACAATCCTACTAATTATAAAATCTTGTATCTCTACAGAATCTTATTGCCCTAGGGTCTATTTATGGTTGTCAGAAGTGTATTAAAGAGAGCTTTCATGTGCATATAAAAGCAAATGTTCTCATTCAGCAGTTCCTGAGATATCTGCCAATTAGTGTCTGGCACTGATTAACTAATATCCTGATGAGTACTGATCACTTTGATATGTTTTGGGCATTATTTGAAAGGTTTTCTTGAGGACTTTCAGATGCATCTTAGACCATGGGAATCATGCAAGTATTCATGGAGATATGGCTGAATGAAGTTTGTACATTAGTCTTTGGTTAAGCAACCTTAGACTTAACTCTACTTTAAGTCAGAGTTGACAAAGAGAACTTGTTAGAGTTCCTGTTATTTGGTGTACACTACTTATACATGTCCAACTATTTGTCCTTGCTTACTAATACAAAATATATTACTAATTCAAAGAAAAGAAAAAGAAAAAGAAAATAAATATTAACTTAGAGAAGAAGGCAATTTATGACAATCCAATACTTTAAGCTACTTATTTTGCAGGCACTGGGTCAAGGGTCTGATTTTTCTCTAATTCAGCAATTTATCATACAGTGTACATAGACAGTCTGTCTGAGGTTCTGATAACTGGATTTTTTTGGCTTATGTAATAACTTCTGCCATTTCTAGTTTAGCTTGTCCTGACATAATCACACAGACCTGTGGGCCTACTGGATCTCCTTTAGCATCTGAGGACTTATCTGCACATCTTACTGTTAAATAGGTGATAGATCAAGTGATGCAATATCAAAGTCTCTCCTTCCTGCCTGAGCAACCCATTATGCAGATGCTTTCCTTGCCAATACCTTTGGAACTCATAGATCGTATTCTCTGTAACCTTGACCTCAGGACGCTGTTGAAGTGCAAACAAGTATAGTTATATATATTTATATTTAGCTGTGCCCATTGATTTTGCAGGTCTGCAAAGAACTCAAAGAGTGCATCGAACATGCCAAGATCATCCAGTATATAATCGAGCTTGAGATCAATGGGATGGAGATGAATCCAAATAATGACTGGCCAGCTGCAGAAAGTTTAAAACGTCTAAGGCAACATCAGTCTGGTTGGGAGAGTCTCAAGGGGTTGAATGGATTGAAGGAACCAATCGTCATTCCAATGCAAGCAGGAGATCTTTGGGATCTTTACGATGGTGTCCTAGCGCAAGCGAATCGGGCCTGTCGCCTTCATCTCACGAGACTAGCATCAACTTTCCGTCATATTCAGCAAGAGGATTGGGAGATCAGCCCAGATATTCCAAGTGTTGGTGCTTTTAGCATGGATCCAGGCCAGGATCTTCTGGTCTTGGTAACACCCCCAAACACCTGCTTTCCTAGCGCTGTCACTTCATCTTCGAACTCTGAAGAAGGCCGTGAAACACCCACTCGCGTGTCATGAGGTTATTTATCATAACCAAAGCATTGTTGGTTCTGTCTGGTATTACTCTATCAAAATAATGCAAGATTATATTGGTTTATGGGTCCATAATCGAGAGGACGATTTAACTGAGGATGATATTACTTTTCTCTTTATTTGGAACTGGAAGGAAGGTAGACTTGAACTGGTAAAACCCTATCTGCATCAGTTGAGTCCGGCGCTTACGGATCTCAGGATATATTGACTCGAGACACTGGATCGCTCGCATATATATTCGACAAATATGTTGTTCTGGCTGATCGCTATCTCGCTCCATTGAGCGTCGGGGATGAGACAGAAATCTATCTAATGCTGATTGATTTCAAAGCAGAGGGAGCAACACATAAGCCCATAGAGGAAGTACAAAATGCCATCAAGCTCTGTTATCCAACTCGTGCAAACGGTGCCTTCTATGATAGCTTTGGACTCTCTACTGATCCTACATCTGACTGGAAGCCTCACGATGACAGAGCACCATTTTTTGTGGCAAAGGAAAACAGGATATTCACTTCGAATGGGCAGGCTACTGGGGCAGATGGAACGATGTTGAACCTTTACCACTTCATACCTTTATCAGCGTTTAGAAAATGTCTTGGTCGAATCAACATTTCATCTAGGCAAGAAATGCAATGGTCGGAGTGGGCACCAACAAGCACGCGTCTACTTCAGACAGAAACCTTGCCTTCTGTTGGCTGGGATTACAACACCTCTGGGTCTCGATCTATAACAACCACAGGTTCCCGACGTGCAGGTGAAAGCGGTGAAGTTGGTCATATCGTTGCACAAGTATATGATTTCAATCAGCTAGCACACTTCGAAGACAGAACAGTGAACCTAGGGCCGGTTACAAGTGTATCCTACAAAGTGAATTAGTTAGAAGGCAAGACTCTATCTGAACAGAGGACATGGAAACGTCGCTGCCGTATCGGCACTTTAGCAGGACCCTTCCTGTCGAGGCTTGGCCTGCCGACATGTATTTGATGTGTACACCAGATCACATTGTGCTAGCAGATGTGAGTGTAATGATCCTCTTGATATTTCTCAATATTAATAACGCCAAATTTAGTGGGACAGAAGGAGATACTTGATATTTGACCTGTAGACATAGAAGGTCTGGCAGCAGTAGGGGAAGCTCAATGTTTCATGTCGAACGTATCGGAAATGTCATAACTTTGGACCAATAGCATTTCGTGTGCGAACTGTGGGTTTGGAATAGTCAGTGTGATCCGAGAGGTTGCATACCAGCAGCCAAAGAGTAGGGCCAATCGCATATATTTCGTCTGAAAAGCGGGCACAGGGCTAGGAAAATCTTATCAGATAATCCACTTTCCAAACTCATCTATAACTCTTCCATCTGTACTCGTGGTTACTATCATTGCCCGCTTCCTTAGTTGTAGTGTTTCTGCTTCCACATCTCTTAGTGCCCAGCGCTCAGCGTATGCTGTCAGTATCCTCTGCTCTTATACTCTTATACTCATCGTATTCCTCATAAAGTCATTTACAGACAAGACGCAGTCTAAGGCAATCTCCATCAGCTACGCCACCAGAGGGCGACGAACCATACCCTCTGAGAATGTGAGCGGTTGATCCTATCCGACTTGACTAGCAGCTTATCGCTGCCACACCTCCAGGACTTTATCGTGTCGATTCTCCGTGCAAACCTGTCGTCTCGAGCCATGAGGTCCTACGTTGAGTCCTTTGGACGATTTCGTCCCCAACAGAAACAGCTTTCTCCATCTCCTAAGCATTCGGCATCTGCCTCCACTTCAGACGAAATCGTCATACCCCCGCCTCCAGAACACATCGAATTAACTACTAAATCAACATCGAACACAAATTTTGATCATCCTAGACCAAGTCCGATCATTTCATCGATCTTAAATCCCGTTATTCACTGCACTCGTCAAAGTCCAGGGTTCATTTACTGATGTCCAATTGGATAGCATCAGTCGAGGTCTCGTCGACTCACTTTCCGTTGAGTAAAAGAAATCCTTCAAATACCAAAGAAAACGAATCTTATTATGTCACTGACCCACAGAACATGCCAACTCGTTTCAACAACTTGATACACTTAATACTTGGACACTGCAGACTTCTGGAATACAATCTCGTCGACATGAATGACAGCATCCTACCATACTACGTAATACAAAATAGCCGACTTTCAATTTACAACAGATATGACCTTTCGTACGTTCAATTAGGGCAGCTACCACGGCAGCAGAGGATCTTCCAGCCAGTTACGCAAGATGCTCCACAACCACTTCCACTCCTATTACACTCCTGATATCCAGTGGGGCAAGCACCAGCACAGAAAGGCGCAGTACCGTCATAGAAACAATTTTCCGGCGGGGGACAGATATCAGTTTTAGTCGAGGTCGTCAATTCACCAGTGGCCCTATCAACACCGGAAATTTCATTGACAGATGCACCATTCGGAAGGGCAAAAGCCCCTGCAGCAAACATAGTGACGATGGCAACGAGGAATTTCATCTGTCAAATAAATGAGTTGCTGCGTTTCAAGGAAGTACCAATGACCAGCCTACAGTTACAAGCAATGTGATACTAAGGACCATGATCAGGTCAAAGCATTGAATCTTATAAGAAGAGGACTTGCCAGTTGATTCAATGAAGAGATTCTAGGAATAACTAGATGTTCTACCGACTCTTTATAAAGATTCTACCAAGGCCATATCTTTGATCGGATGACACTGGTCCTTTCACTGTTTCTAGAACGTGGAACTACAAGAGGAAAAGATGAAGTGGCGTTAATAAAATGGGATGCGACTACGTAAATGAGCCTCCCAGAAAAACTAGAAGAATGGAAGGAGGGGTGGTGAGTTAACTAAACAAGCCAAGTGATAACTAATGTACGTGAATCATTACATTTCAGAAATTGGTCTAGTTCTTGTACCAACTGTTGTATTCGTAAATTGAATATAGATTAAGCATGCTGGAGAAGGAAACCGTCTTCTCTTCATAGATCATTTCCGATCATCCAAAATGGTCCGACCAAATACCAATTTATAGCATAGTGCTAGTAATCATTATAAAAAAACCAAATCATGTCAAAATTTCCATTTCTGATCGAGGCTCGGACCTCACTTGCATAAATACAGGATTTTGTGACCCAGTCTATTCCAATCTCAGAAGCTGCTTTGACTCTAAAAAGTTTATTCCTGGTCATATTTCAGCCAGACAGGTACGAATCAATTGAGACTACTCATTACGTATTTGAATGCATTCATTTATTCACAAAAGATTTATAACATGTATAACTAAGCTTTATTATCAGAACCGTCCAAGGACCAAGTGAAGGTCGGGTAGACATCAGGTCAGAATTTTCGATGGAGCCAAGATCCAGGAAGTATGTCAATCACCTGGTAATAGTACTCTGGAGTCGCTTCCTTCTGAATTGCAGAGAATCATCGTTCAAATAAGATCCTTTCTCTCTCGTTAGCTCATGAGCGTCGTTGATCCCGAAATCAGGCTATTTTTAGAGCAAGCACTAGGAAGTATCCGAAGACGTGATGAAGAAACATAGCGCACAGGCTAGCAGTTTCCATTCCATAACCACGGTAACTACAGTGATATCAGCAACATGTTAAAATCCCTGTTCAATTACTGATCCTTCCTGTTTGATCGAAAATGTAGCTTTCGGTCATCTGGGCAGCCACGCTTTTGTCGTATTGTTTTTCTGTCACCTAGTTGATCAGTACGTGCGGAGCCAAGGATCTCTTACCCTGCATCTGTGTTGTATCCACTATCTTATATCAACTGACTAGGATGGGTTGTAAAGCAGGATTTCTGAGAATATCAATAGACGATTTACTCGTATGGAGGGAGAAGGATAAACTTAGCGTTAGTATGCTATCTCTTACATAGCTTCCGTGTATAACTCCAGTCAGGCTCTCTTTCGAGAGAAACAAAGTTCTTTTTATATGATACTTCTAGAAGTCTCGTTAGCCACTGCACCAGAACTCCCCCCGCATACCACCTCAACTATTGAATTCTCAGAAACCCTGTGGTTGGTCTAACCTTTCTACGTCTAATATTTTGCTCCTTCCGTCCGTGATCAATTCAGTAATCCAAGAAGACCATACCGTGGACCAATATATCTGCCGTATTCTTGATTCTGCCGTTGTCGTGGCCTTATTTGGAATTTAGATTGTGCATTTTTTAGAAGAATAGTTTCCTCGACATGACAACACACTTCCAGTATATTGATGCTTCTGCTCAAAAGCACTGGTCAATTAAGGCATTAACTCAGCATGCAAGGTTTGGTAAAATACGCATAAATCAGGCCTTCTGCCATCCACTTAGTGAAGACATGAAAGATAACCCTAACATATCTCTCATAACCAACAAAGAGAAGCGTTAACGACTGCCGAATACATATCAGATATGTTTATTTAATGATCTCTTAAAGTGGCCAGGGAACATTGGACAATTTTGAATCAACGAGTCTCGCGAGGGATAGATGAGCGTTACTGAACTTGTAGAAAAAACAACTTACACAGTAAGTAAAGCAAAAAGAGAAGTCAGGAGCTGGGAAAGTGACTCAAGCTAAACCCGGAGATGATGGTTTCTCATGCCGTATCCATTGATCACTGTCATTATAATGGTAAGATTCTTGTCCACCACGTCATCTGTCTGCCTCGGCTCTCAATAATGAATACAAATTCTACAACAACAAATGTCTGGATGGATGTTCTCGAGACCTGTCCTTCTAGTGCCACTTGTGCTTCTAATCAATAGTTATATCTCCATGGAAGGGTCATCAGACTGTTTTTGAGTTTTAGGTCATTATTTAACCTGTATATGGTACATATGTTAATCATTCCTGACTATGTGGACAACATTTACTTTGGGTAGTGTCTTGAAAGATATTCCTTATTTCTCACAGTTGTCATAACAGCTTTTGCTCTAACAGCCAGCCAGTCAAGGGTTGAGGGTTGAAAGATCAAAAATTTCAGCATTTTGAAGGGAGAAGTCTTCAATAAAGAATTATCTAAGTTACAAAATTGTTTGCTAGAATTTGGATAACCAAGTATTTGACCAGCCAATCCAAGGATTATAGACAAAATATTCACAACAAAGGAATGGCCTACATTTCTGAGAGCAGAATTCACTTCTATCATCATCCCAACTAACAACACTCATTTTTTCCCATTGTCCTTTTGAACACATTAGGAAAACTCATTGAGAAGATTATTAGCAACTGGCTACAGTTCCAAACATCTCCAGCTAGTTCCTCTACCCCAATTGGATAGGTGGTATCCAACAAAGATATGCTCTCAATGTGAGTATGTTTCTCACTTATGTCATTTGAGCAGGTTAGACCTAGGATCTTAAGACTAGTTTTGTTAAGACTCTGGATCACAAGATGAATATGCACTTCAACTATCACAGCCTCCTGTGACAACACCCCATAGCTAGTGATACTCATCAGTTGGACTGTTTGTGAACACCTTCCATCTATTTGCATTAGTTTACTTTCCCCTCCATTTATAAACTACAAATTGTACTCAGTACCCTAGCTTTGTTCACAACTTAGTAGAGCCCAATCCAATATCCTTTATGTTATGAATTGTCTTTTCTCTAAGTCAATATTTATATTTTTTTCTTTTAATTTGTAATACATTTGACATTAGTAAATAAGAACAAATAATTGGACATGTATAAGTAGTATATACCAAATAACAGGAACTCTAATGAGTTCTCTTTATCAACTCTGACTTAGAATAGAGTTAACCCAGAGGTCATTCAACTAAAAACTGAATTCTTACACTAGAACTCATTTCACTTCTAGAATATTGATCATCTTGATCTCTATTCAACTTAACTCTCATTGCTCCTTTAGTATATGGTCAGCTCAGACCAATTCCATATTCCTGATAGCTGAGCCATAGCCTTCAGTAGACTGACCAGGAAGTTTAGACCCTGAAGGTGGATGGTGTAAGGATTGAGAACTTAAGTTAAGTCACTCAAGAGTCAATCCCACTCTAAGTCAGAGTTTGATAAAGAGAACTTGTTAGAGTCCTTACTAGTTTGTTTTATACTACTTATACTGCCTTTCTTGTTAAAATACTTTGTGCTACTAGTCCATTGTAATCAGTCTACACAGAGGAATATCATTGCATCCTTAAGAAGATAATTAGTATAGGAATTCTGTCACAAACTTCATTTGGCCATATCTCCATGAATCCTTGCATGATTCCAGCAGTTTTAAATGCTTCTAAAAGCTCTTAAAAAGACCTTTCAAACAATGCCCAAAACATGTTAAAGCAATCAGTACTCATTGAGATATCAGTTAATCAGTGCTGGACACTGATTGGCAAATATCTTGGGAACTGCTGAATGCAGACATTTGCTTCCATATGCACATGGAAGCTCTCTTCAATATGATTATGATGACCATAGATAGACCTTAGGGCAATAAGATCCTGTGGAGATACAAAGACCTCAAGGTTTGGTATAATACTGATCTATTACCTATAGATACACATCAATCCTTGAACACAAACAAGGACTGCTCCTTTTATGGTTAGGTTATCTCCATTTCAGACACAAAAGGACTGCCATATATAGAATAATAGGCAGTAGACATATGATACTCTGTTCAGGTGCACAGACCATCCTTTTATATATATATGTAATGACAAGCAAGTCAAGACGACTGTCTTATCATACTCAACATTATGAGAGAACAAAGAGAACTCGATAGAGTTCCTTTGTGGATTGCTCTACCTACTTATATACAATTTCTATTTGTCTATGTGTATGCTTAAGTAACTTCCTGCAATCCTTCCAGAATGTTCTTGTTATATAACCTGTCATATGACCCCATCTTATCTTATCTTATCTCTTGTTCTATATTTAGCACACTTTGTCTAAACCATCCAAGAATAGTTCCCATTCTTCCCATCCATCTAGGCATACTATTTTGGGTCCAGGTAGGTTTATGACATTACCCCCTCTTTTAAGATTCTTCCTTCAGAAGAACTTTGCTCCTTTCCATTTTCTCCAATTTCTTTCCAACTTCTTTAAGTATTCCTGGTTGAACTTCCCATCATCCCATCCATATAGCATTTTTGCCATGAATCTCCCTGGCATTTCTCTCTATTCTTCTTCCATTCTTCTTCCCTCTCTTCTGTATTCCCTCTCGTATTCCCCTACCACTTCCTTTGCATTCTTCAAGTTTGCCTCTTTTTCCCATGAGTCTTCTTTGGCTGTATATCCCTTCTATCTCACCAAGTATTCCCACCTGCCATATCTCTTCCTCTTGTTCATTACCTTTTCTACTTTGTATTCTTCTTCCCCTTCTATTATTACTGGAAGGGCCAGTTGCTTTTTTTGTCCTTGGACTTGCTTTGTATATCTTCTGATCCTGCTCATGTTTACCACTGGGTGGATTTTGACTGTTCCTAGTAGATTTAATTCTACTGTGTTTGTTGATATAACTCTTTTCACCCTATATGGTCCTACAAATCTTTCTGTCAGCTTCTCTGTTCTTCTTCCCTTCATTTGCCATTTGAGATCCTTTGTACTTAGTAATATGAGATCTCCCTCCTTGTATTCCTCTGCCTCCCCCTTTTTCCTGTCTGCCTGTTTCTTCATTTCTTCTTGTGCCTTTTTCAGCGCTGCTTGTGCCTCTTCTTGTGTCTTCTTCATTCTTTCTGTGAATTCCTTTGCTCCTTCTGATTTTCCTTTCCTTCTCATCTCAAATCCCATTCTTGGGTCTCTGCCACTATTTGCTCTGAAGGGCAATACTTTCATTGAGGTATTCACCTTGTTATTGTAGGTGAATTCTGCTGTCCCTAGCCATTCTGGCCACTGTTCTTGTCTGTGGTCGATGAACATTCTTAGGTACTGTTCTAGTTCCTGATTAGTTCATTCCGTCTGCCCATCTGTTTGTGGGTGAAAGGCTGTTGACAACTTTGTTTTGATCCCTAGCATCTGATTTAACTCCTTCATTAAATTTGCTGCAAATTGTGCTCCTCTATCCAAGATAATGCTTTCAGGCAATTCATGTAGTTTCCATACATGATCTCTGAATAGCCTTGCAAGTCTTTCTGCTGACATTTTTTCTGTTGCCAGTATGAAGTGTGCCATTTTCGTCAATTGGTCGCATACTATCAATATTGCATCGTAACCTTGGGCCAGCAGTAGCTTGGTTATAAAGTCTGCTGTTATATGCATCCAAGGCTTTTTAGGGGCTTTGTTTGGCATTAGTTTCCCTGCTGGTGCTGCTACTCGGTTCTTGTTTTGTTGGCAAGAATCACATCCCTCTACATATCTCTTTACTTCCTTCATTACTCCTGGCCACCAGAAGTTTCTTGTGACCAGCTCCACTGTCTTCCACTGCCCCCCATGTCCTCCCATCAGTGTATTGTGATGTAACCAGATTATCTCTATTCTCAACTTCTCATCCTTTGGCACATATACTTTTCCTTCTTTTAACATAAGCCTATTATAAAACAACAGGCGAGCTAGACGATCTGCAGTGGCAGATTATTTTATTTCTTTTTCTTTTCTGATAATTATGTAATATTAAATGTGTGTGGGACATCATGACTCAAAAGAGATGTACAGGATAAAATAGTTAGGCAAATACTTGTAAACACATATTTGTGTATAAGTAGCTGAGCCAATTAGTAGAAACTCTAATGAGTTCTCTTTGTCAAACTCTGACTTAGAGTGCAAGTGAGGTTAGGGTTACTCAACCACTACTTCAATCGTTACAGAGCCTGTCTTTCTCTCTCCATTCCTCATCTCTTAATATTTTTACCTCTGCTCACTTCATTTCCTCCACTGCCTTGATGACTTCATCATCTTTTGCCTTTGACTCCCTTACTTTCTTTAGCAAGTCCACTCCTTTGATTAATACCTCTTCTATCTCTGCTTTTCTCAGCCATTCTGCTTTTACCAACATCCTATCCTCGTTGTCCCTTTCTACTCCCTTCCTCCAGTCTGGTCTTTTACTAAGTCTGTCTGCCTTTCCCATCCTACTTCCTAGAACATGCTTCAATGTAAAGTCAAATCTTGATAGGAATAACACCTATCTTGCTTGTCATCTGTTCAGCTTCTGGTTTGACATGAAGTATTCCAAGTTCTTGTGATCTATCCAAATTTTGAACTTGGTTCTTGCTCCCTCCAAGAAATGCCTCCATGCTTCTAAACACCTGATTACTGCTAGCATCTCCTTATCATGAATCTCATAATTCCTTTCCATGTTATTCAACAATTTGAAGATGAAGGCTACTGGTCTCCATCTTCTGTCCTCTCCTCTTACTAATAGCACTCTACACGTTGCATAGTCTGATGCATCTGCTTCAACTCTTATTTCTTTATCCAGATCTGGCGCTGCCAGTACTGGTTCTGTTGTGAAAATATTTTTTAATATTGTAAATACTTCTTCCTGCTCCTCTCCCCACTTCCATTTTTCTTCTTTCCTAACCAACTGGTGCAATGGTTTGGCAACTTTGGAGAAGTCCTTGACAAATCACTGATAGTAATTGGCTAGTCCCAAAAATTTCTGTACATCTTTAACACACTGGGGCATTGGCCAGTTTGTGACCCCTTCTACTTTCTCTTTTTCCATTCAAAAACCATTTGGTCCTATTATTACTCCTAGGAACCCTATCTCTCTGACTTTCCATACACACTTCTCTGGTTTTACATAGAGGTTGTTCTCCTCTAGTCATTTCAACACCTCCTCCACTATCTCATTGTGTCCCTTTTCTGACTCTGTTGCTACAAGTATGTCATTGATGAAGGTAGCTACATCCCCCTTATTGATCATATTCCTGAAGAGATCATTCATCATGGCTTGGAAGGTAGCTGGTGAGTTTGTGAGTCCAAAATACATTACTGTTGGCTCAAACAATCCCAAGTACATTGTGAAAGCTGCCTTCCATTCATCTCCTTCCTTGATTCTGACATTGTTGTATTCTCACTACAAATCCATTTTTGTGAACACCTTCTTGGTCCCCATACTATCTATCAGTTCTGATTTTAGGGGTAAAGGGTAACTGTTCTTGATCATCCCTTTATTTACATATTGATAGTCTTGTACCATTCTCCTCTTTCTGTCCTTTTTTGGTACGAATAGTACTGGCAAGGTTTGTGAAGACTTGGAAGGTCTGATGTAGCCCTTCTTTAGTTGGCTTTCCACAAATGCTTGTACTTCCTTCTTTTCTGTTCTAGACAGAGGGTAGATCCATCCTTTTCTTGGTACAAAGTCCTCTTTGAGGTTAATAGCGTGGTCCCAGGGTTTTCTGGTCAGCATTTGCTCAGATTCTACTTTCCCAAATACTTTCTTCCACTTGTGGAAGCATTTGGGCACTAGCTCCTCCACTTTCCTATGGTCATCTGTAATTTCCTCCCTCTTCTCTCTTTCTTCTATGGTCCACCTCAAATCTTTTTCATCCACTGCTGTTATCTGCCTCTTCTTTATTACTTTCTTCTCAGGTGTTCAACCACACAGGGGTGGGCACCTGGTCATTCTTACTTCTCCTGTTTCCCAGTTTATCTCTGTGTCATGAATCGCCCAATTCCCTCTAAGTCAATATTCATTTTTCTTTTTCTTTTTCTTTTCTTTTAATTATGTAATATAGTCATATCAGTAAACAAGGATAAACAATTGGACATGTATAAGTAGTGTACACAATTTAATAAGCACTCTAACAAGTTCTCTTTGTCTACTCTGACATAAAGTGTGATCTGGGTTAAGGTCACACTACCTAAGCTTAAGATTGTTATACTCTGGGTTATGCACTGCAAGCCACAGCATCCCCAGGATCACTTCTGTCTTCCCTAGTTTGCATATATCCATTGTCATGAACTACCAAATTTCTGTTAGACAATGTAAAGTATGAAGTTCGGCACTTATGAGTATCTGTTTTGGGTCCAGGGGATGCAACAATAATGCTCCTCTGATGGCTCCTAAAGAAGAAGTTCATGAGCACCTTTGTTTAATGAATGCCCAAAGTCACTTACTTAGTAGTTTCCTCGTCAGACTAGAGAGAACAGTTGTACTGTTGAACAAAACCACAATATAGTAGAGATAGGTCTGTTTCTCAACAGAGACATGGTCTAATACATCGTTATGTCAGTATAACCCAGGTTTTCAAGCTAACTATCTTTAGAGTGCTTGAAATGTCCTCTATTTCAAAAAGCCAATTAAATTTCACAAAGAAGTTGGTATACCATATTGACAGCAAGTTCAAATTGCTAGGGTATAGTATCTTTATTAACTGTTGCACAAAAGTGTGGGCTTTAAATGCAATGATTTTTATAATCTCCTGACTGAATCCATTGAGAATATGAGGAATTAAGGTATTCTTCCATGTTAGCAGATATCTTAGAATATTGACAGAAAATGATAGCACAGGTTCCAATTATATATAAATCTCATGTCTAATAGGGTGTGTTTTGCAGCTGGATATATGTCAGCTCTGTACCTCTGCTCAGTGATCCTCCATGTACCTCCATATTCACCATCAGATAAGATAGTGCATTTAAATAATCATTCAACCATGTTCTAGCTAAGGATTCTTCTGGAGTCACCTTCACTCTGGTTGCCCTTACACATCCCATTCATGTATATAAGGCTCCCCAGTCTGAGGATTTGACCTCAGACTTAACATCTTTTTCTACTTGTTTACTTTACTTTTTGAGCCCTTTTGAGTACCAATTCACCAATATCACAATCAGTAAGTGGCCTTTTGTGATATTGAGGAACAAATACAATTTAGGTATCAAGCTATTGAACTGTACAACCACTAACCAAGGTAATACAAATTTTGAAAAATGATTATCTTATATTATGAACTCTCTTCTACCTTTTTACCACTTATCTTTGCCTTTCTACTACCCTTGGGGAACAACCAGGATGATGCCAATTCCCAATCATGACCATCCTGGATCAGCCCTCCTGCTTTACCAGGCCACTTGATATTTGTGTTTCGGTCTGCAGGGTAACAGACTTGATTCCTCTTCCCTGCCCAATCAAAATCAACTACCCTGAGGTCTGGGGATTCATGAGGTGAATCTTTCCAAATCATAATATTGTTAGTACGAAGATCTCCATGAACATATTCCTTATCATTGAGCCGGGCAACGATGTTTTGAAGAGCCTTCTCTAAGTGACCATGACCTAGGGCTGCAGCATTTGATATGAGGAATTGATGTAACGTTTGCCAGGCGGATGGGTCAAGGTACTCCATTACATATGCAGTTGGCGCACCATCCACCTTAGCAGTGCCATATAGCTTGGGAGCCAGTCCATGAGCTGCCAAA
>Ga0154005_100518_pt1 | contig 14905 bp, 18 predicted proteins | sample TSFL089MetaG_FD_104698 | JGI IMG/M metagenome (GOLD analysis project Ga0154005, IMG submission 104698) | Attine ant fungus gardens microbial communities from Florida, USA - TSFL089 MetaG | ecosystem: Host-associated > Fungi > Mycelium > Unclassified | place: USA: Florida, Lake Talquin State...
CCGTCTATTTAACTTCTGATTACTCATAAAGTATTCTAGATTTTTATGGTCCAACCAAATTTCAAATTTCCCCTTTGCACCTTCTAGGAAGTGCCTCCAGGCTTCCAGACATTGAATCACTGCCAACATCTCTTTGTCATGAATCTTGTAATTTTGTTCCGTTCATTTAATGATTTTGAGATGTAGACCACTGGTCTCCACTTATTGTCTTTGCATTTAATAGACAATACACCTCCTGTTGCAAAATTGGAAGTGTCTGCCTTGACTCTAAACTCCTTGCCTAAGTCTAGTGCTACCAATAATGGTCTAGTTGTGAAGATCCCTTTTAATTGCTCAAATGCCTTCTGCTGGGCTTCTTCCCACTTCCACTTCTCATTCTTTCTTGTCAACATGTTCAAGGGCTTTGCAAGTGCTGCAAAGTTTTTAATAAACCGCCTATAATAATTGGCAAGTCCCAAGAACTTTCTGACATCCCTGACCGTTCTTGGTATTGGCCAGTTCAACACTCCTGCCACTTTATCCTCCTCCATCTCGATTTTTCCTTGACCCATCACTACTCCCAGAAAGTTTACTTTGTTTGTTTTCCATGAACACTTTTCTGGTTTCACATATAAGTCATTTTCTTCCAACCGCTTCAACACTTCCTCCACTATTTCATCGTGTCCTTTCTCACTGTCTGTCCCTACCAACACATCATCCACAAACACTGCTACCTTCCCTTCATTTATGAGATCTCTCATGATCTCATTCATCATTCCCTGGAAAGTTGCTGGCGAGTTCGTCATTCCGAAGAACATCACCACTGGTTCAAATGACCCCATATGTATGGTGAAGGCCACCTTCCACTCATCTCCTTCCTTTATGCATATGTTATTGTAGCCCCATCATAAATCCATCTTAGTGAACAGTTTCTTATTTCCCATTGAGTCTACTAAGTCGGTAATCAATGGCAACGGGTAGTTATTTTTCACCGTTTGCTTATTAAGTCTACGATAGTCTATGACCATATGCTTTCCACCATCCTTCTTTCCCACAAAGAAAACTGGAGAAGTTTGTGGTGACTTCGAAGGCCTTATGTACCCTTTTTGTAGATGGTCCTGAATGAACTGTTGGACCTCTTCCCTCTCGTTCTTAGAGAGTGGATACACTCGTGCTTTGCTGGCCTTGAACTCCTCCTTGAGATCTATGGCGTGATCCCATATCTTCCTTGTTGGCATTCTCTCTGACTCCACTTTTCCAAACACCTTCAACCACTTGTGAAACTTTCGAGGAACCATTGCCTCCACCTTTTTGTGGTCCAACTCCATTTCTTCCTCTCTTCCCCAATCTTCCTTTTCATCTGCCGCCCATCTGATCCTTTCCATTTCATCTCCCTGTGTCTCTCTCTTCCCTTGCCTCCTTTTTCTTATTTCTAGGCCTATTTCTTTCTTGCCCGTATATCATCCACAAATAGGTGGACATCTCGTTATCCTGACCTCTCCCTTTTCCCAGTCTATTTCTGGGTTGTGCGCCTGCAACCAAGGCATGCCCAATATCACTTCTGTCTTTCCTAGATCACACACGTCTATCCTCACTCTTTCCACATGTCCTTTAAAGTACAGATTTACTTCTACTTCATGCGTGATCAATCCTCCACTATTTCCTGTGCCATCTACATTTCACACTATTATTGGTTTTCCAAGTTTTATCAACTTGAAACCTCCTCTTTCTGTGCACTTCTTGCTCATAAAGAGCCCTGTGGCTCTGCTGTCCAGCAATGCTTTTACTAATACCCCTTCATGAGTATTAATCTTTTCTACTCCTATTTGCATCCACACTTCCCACAGACCCTTCAAGGTCCTTCTAACCTCCCTTTGTCTCTTCTCCGGATCAGTGATTCCAACCCTTTCCACTTGGGCCCTAGACACTGACTGTTTTAACTTTCCACCCCAGTTCCACCATGGCGTCTTCTTTCCTATCCTGCAGGGTGGACAGAACACTTCTCCTTTCTCCTTTCTCTCCACCTCTCCTCCTACTACTGCATCTTTGCCTCCATATGCGCCACACTTCACTCTTTCTGCTCTACCACCTTTTGCCTCCTCTTCTCTCCAATTCCAGGCCTCTTTGTAGCTTCCACACCATATATTACACAACTGCTCCTTGCTCAGGAACCCTTGCCCCTGATTCTCCTGAATTTTTGTTCCCTTGTAATTGCATCCCCTGTACTCCACCAAAGTCACCACTTCTCTGGGTGTTGTCCACCCCTCCATACACATTGCCGCTCCCCTTGGGGGTAGCCTCTTCACTCCACTGTGCTCTTTCACTTTCTTCCACACTTCCTGCAGTAGTGCTGCCTCCTTCTTCTTTTTCTTCTTCATGTTTGGACATTCCCACTTCTTGTGTCCCTTTTCACCGCATCCAAAGCATTTCACCTCTTCACTCATCACCTTTTGTCTCCTTACTTCCCTTACTCCACACTGTATTACCCTGCTCATTAGGGTTTCAAATCTGTTTGTCGACTTCTTCTTCTCCTCTATTCTTCCTTCCTTGCTCCTGCAGTTCTTGGCCAGGTGGCCAAACTGCTTGCATTCCCAACACTTTCTGCCCTCTCTTCCTTCTAATTCTGATCTCATTTTAGCGAGTGCTTGCCGGGTATTGAGCATTTTGCTCAGGATGTCATTGTATACTTCTAAGGACATTGTGTGTTGTACTTAGAAGGGCAAATTATTGTTATGAAAAGGAGATGTATTTGTGTTTTGCCGGTTGACTGACCCCTTTTCTTCAGCTTCAACTACTGACTACTTATGTCTGCTAGGGCACAAATCTTCACCCAGCCAGGTGCCTACTGCCTTACTGACTACTGCCCTAATACTAGGGTTACACTATCACTTCTCAGGGAAGATTCCTACTCTAATTGTCTTCTTAAGGGCGTGACAATGTTCCTCTGCGTGTACTAGTCACAATGAACTAGCAGTACAAGGCTGATAAAGTGAAAAGTTTACAAGTAATCTACTAAGCACCTATCGTCAGGTCTGGTCTATGTATGCACTCAGGTATAGTGCCCACAGTCCACCTCCAGGGTCTAAACTTCCTGGTCAGTCCACTTAAGCCTGTGGCCTGGCTATAGGGAGGTTGGGAGTGATCTGAGTCGATCATATACTGAGAGAGTAATGAGAATAAAGATGAACAAGGATTGAGGTGATTGGTGTTCTAGAAGTGAAAACAAGTTCTAGTGTAGTGAACTCAAGCTAGGATTAACTTAAGCACACACTCTTTATCAGAGTTGACACAGAGAACTCATTAGAGTTCTCGCTACTTGGTTTAGCTACTTATACATGAATCAGTATTTACTAGTATTTGTCTACTTGAATTATCCTGTGGACTCCTTTTGAGTCATAGTATCCCATGCACTTCAAACTATTACATAATAAAAGAAAATGAAAAAGAAATAAAATAATCTGCTGCCGCAGATGCTCTAGCTTGCCTATCATTTCATTACACAAATAGTGTTCACAAGTACATGACTAGACTTCTAGTGGTTATGTCTGGGGAGCTGATTCTCTCTTGAGAGCTATATATTATGATTATTATGTTCTGAATATCACTTATATTGCCAAAATTAATTGTCTGGCATGACATTGTCCATCCCTCCATGCTCATTATTGTTCTTCGTGGGGGCAGTCTCTGTAATGAACCTTAGTTTGTGATAACTCAAGTCTACACTCTTAGTCAGAGTTGACAAAGAGAACTCGTTAGAGTTCTCACTAATTGACCTAGCTACTTATACATGCATTGGTGTTTACATGTATTTGTCTACTCGAATTATCTTGTGGACTCCTTTTGAGTCATAGTGTCCCGTGTGCTTTATACTATTACATAATAAAAGAAAATGAAAAAGAAATAAAATAATCCGCCGCTGCGGATCCCTTAGCTCACTTACCGTTTTATAACACCACTCTCCTCTCAAGCTTCCTCATCCTCGAGGATTTTACAATTCGCTGTTCCAATCACCAATATTTCCCATCTCATCTTCTTCTTGTTGTTTTATCTGTAAGAATGGATTGCGGCTTATTTTAGCGAATGGATTCCTCTTCTATTACCGCCAATTCTCTTCTAGCCTCTTCTAATACTTCTGCTCGTATTTCTTCTCACCCCACCCATACAACAATTTTGCCATGTATCTCCCCAGCAATTCTCTGCTGAACACATCCTTTTCTTCCTCTATTTCCTGCTACTGTGTTTCTTCTTCTTCTTCCCTTCTGTATTCCTTTTCAAATTCTTCCACTAAGTCGCTTGCATTCTTGAGGTTCTCTTTGCCCTCCCAAGTGTCTTCTTCCACTGTACACCCCTTCCATCATACCAAGTACTTTTTTTTTCCTCTCACCCATCTTTTGTTCATTATTTTCTTTACCTCCCATTCCTCTTCCCCTTTGATTATCACAGGTTGTGGTTTCTCCTTCTTTTGTCCTTCCACTTGCCCCATATATCTATGTACTCTACTTACATTAACTACTGGGTGTATTTTTATTGTACTAGGTAGCTCTAACTTGATTGCATTCGTCGAGACTATGGACTTGACTTTGTAAGGTCCAACAAATCTCTCTGTAAGTTTTTCTGTTCTCCTTCCCACCATCTGATACTTGAGATCCTTTGTACTGAGCAGTACTAGATCTCCCACTCAATATTCTTCTGTCTCTCTCCTGTGTTTATCTACATACTTCTTCATGTCCTCCTGTGCCTTTTCCAGTGCTGCTTTTGCTTCTTCCTGTATTTCCTGTACCCTTTCTATGAACTTGTTTGCTTCCTCAAACTTCCCCCTTTTCCTAAGTTTGAATCCCATGCAAGGATTTCATCCATTATTTGCTATGAAGGGCGACACCTTTATACTTGTCTGTACCTTATTATTGTAGGCAAATTCTGCGGTTCCCAACCATTCCGGCCACTGTTCTTGACGATGATCAATGAACATTTGTAAATATTATTCTAATTCTTGATTCATCCTTTTAGTTTACCCATCGGTTTGTGGGTGGAATGCTGTAAACAGTTTACTGTCAATCCCTAGCATTGTATTCAACTTCCTCATCACTCCCGCTGTGAATTGCGGCCCTCTATCTGAGATGATACTCTCTGGTAGACCATGTAGTTTCCAGATATTATCTTTAAATAATTGATCTAGTCCTCCTACTGTTGTCTTCTCCATAGTAGGTATGAAATGAGCCATTTTTGTTAACCTATCTACTACTACCAGGATTGAGTCATATCCCTGTGCCAATGGTAACTTTGTAATAAAATCCACTGATATGTGACTCTATAGTTTCTCTGATATCAAGTTTGGCATTAACTTGCCAGCCAGTGCCTGTATACGATTTTTGTTCCTTTGGTATGCACCGCATCCTTCTACATATCGCTTCACCTCTCTACTTACCCCCAGCCACCAAAAATTTCTCATTACCAACTCTGTCATCTTCCACTGTTCTCTATGCCCTCCCACAGGCGTGTCATGATGCAGCCTAATTATCTTTGCTCTCAACTTCTTATCCCTAGATACATATACCTTGCCTTCTTTCAGCATTAACCTCTCATGTTCTCGCCACTCTTTATCTCTTAAGACTTTAACTCCTGCCCTCTTTATTTCCTCTATTGCCTTAATTACTTCATCATCTTTGATTTCACTTCTTCTTATTTTATCCAGGATGTCTACTCTCTCAATTACCACTTCTGACACTTGTGCTGCCCTGACCTCTAACCATTCCCTTTTTACCAATATCTGTTCTTCATTATCTTTTTTTACTCTTATTTCCCAATCCAATCTTCTACTCAATCCATTCGCCTTTCCCATTTTACTTCTTGATATATGTTTTAAAACAAAGTTGAATCTAGATAAATAGAGTGCCCATCTTGCTTGCCATCTATTTAACTTCTGGTTACTCATAAAGTACTCTAAATTTTTATGGTCCAACCAAATTTCAAATTTCCCCCTTGCACCTTCTAAGAAGTGCCTCCAGGCTTCTAGACATCAAATTACTGCCAGCATTTCCTTGTCGTGAATCTCATAATTTCGTTCAGTTTCATTGAGTGATTTTGAGATGTAGGCCACCAGTCTCCACTTGTTGTCTTCATATTTAATAGACAACATACCTCCTGTTGCAAAATTGGAAGTGTCTGCTTCGACTCTAAATTCCTTGTCTAAGTCTGGTACCACCAACAATGGTCTAGTTGCGAAGATCTCCTTTAATTGTTTGAATGCCTTCTGCTGGGCTTCCTCCCATCTCCACTTTTCATTCTTCCTTGTCAGCATGTTCAAGGGTCTTGTAAGTGCCGCAAAGTTTTTAATAAATTGCCTATAGTAGTTGGCGAGTCCCAAGAATTTTCTGATGTCTCTGACCGTTTTTGGTACTGGCCAGTTCAACACTCCTGCCACTTTATCCTCTTCCATCTCTATCTTCCCCTGACCCATGATTACTTCCAGGAAGTTTACTTTATTGACTTTCCACAAACACTTTTCTGGTTTCACATACAGGTCGTTTTCTTCCAGCCTCTTCAGTACCTCTGCCACAATCTCATCGTGCCCTTTTTCATCATCCATGCCTATTAGCACATCATCTACAAAAACCACCACCTTTCCTTCATTAATAAGATCTCTCATTATCTCATTCATCATCCCCTGGAATGTTGCCAGTGAATTGGTCATTCCGAAAAACATCACCACTGGTTCAAACGACCCTACATGTATGGTGAAGGCCACCTTCCACTCATTACCCTCCTTAATGCGTACATTGTTGTAGCCCCATTGTAAATCCATCTTAGTGAACAGTTTTTTGTTTCCCATTGAGTCTACTAAGTCGGTAATCAATGGCAATAGATAGTTATTTTTTACTATTTGCTTATTAAGTCTACAATAGTCCATTTCCTTCATCCTTCTTCCAAACAAAGAACACTGGAGAAGTTTGTGGTGACTTTGAAGGCCTTATATACCCTTTTTGTAAGTGGTCCTGAATGAACTGTTGAACCTCTTCCCTTTCGTTCTTAGAGAGTGGGTACACTCGTGCTTTGCTGGCCTTAAACTTCTCCTTGAGATCTATGGCATGATCCCATATCTTCCTTGTTGGCATCCTCTCCAATTCCACCTTTCCAAACACCTTCAACCACTTGTGGAACTTTCGAGAAACCATTGCTTCTATCTTTCTATGGTCCAGTTCCATTTTCTCTTCTCTGTCCCAATCTTTCTTTTTGTCTGCTGCCCATCTAATCCTCTCTATCTTATCTCCTTGAACTTCTTTCTTTCCTTTCCTTCTCCTTTTAATTTCTGGGCCCATTTCCTTCTTGCCCATGTATCGTCTACATATAGGTGGGCACCTTGTCATTTTAACTTCTCCTTTCTCCCAGTCTATTTCTGGATTGTGTGCCTGCAACCAAGGCATACCCAATATTACTTCCATCTTTCCTAAATTGCATACATCCATCCTTACTCTTTCTATATGCCCCTTGAAGTACAGGTTTACTTCTACTTCATGCTGAATTGCTCCTCCACTATTTTCTGTACCGTTGATAGGGGGATCTTTTTTTAAAAAGCAATTAAGGATTGGGGGGGTAGATATGGGTGTTTATAATGGGTGTGTAGATCAAAATATTAAAGTGCTTTACTGTCCTTACAAAAGTGGGTACTACCAAGTTAAAGAGTCAAAATCTCCAAGTTGTTCCACAATTGTGTGCAATCGAGTAGGTACTGGGGAGGTAATCAAATATAAAAGGGAGGGGCTCACGAGATAGTGAAAGCTTGTATTTAGATACTAGAATGAAAGAAATGTTTTTAGTTTCCACTCGAGAGCACTCTCACCAGTCGGATCTCAAAGGTGTGCGTTCCTCTCACACCGTAGCACTACCGTCCAAGGTACTAGTCTAATAGGCTGGCTTGCTGTTGATACAGCAGTCCTATCTAGATTTCACATTGCCCTTGTGCAAGCTCGCTCTCAACTGACTGTACAGTTGGTAACTTACTCTGAAAACACATAGTGAGTGGTTTAGCTCCTAGTCCAAGCAAATGCCCAAGTCCTTCTTTAGAGTGGGTATCCCTTGAGGGAATTTTTATAAAAAGAAAAGAGAGAAAAAGAGCTCTTAATCACTCAAGTTGAGTTTTAGCTCTAGAGCAACGAAGGGCAAAAGATGGGGGTTCTTCTTCTTCTGCCTCTCCATGCTACTAGAGTATTATATTAGTATTACAAAGCCCAGAATGCAACAAACAAAATAAGAAAGAAATCCTCCAGATTACTCGAAAAGGCAGGTAGAATAAGTTGAGTCCGCATCCGATCATGCAACAGCTATTCTCCATACTCCCTGTCCATTTCCTACTAACTTTCTTTATCTCGTCGGCCGACCTTGAGCCTGTTCTAAGGGTTCTTGGATGCTCAAGAGGTTCTTCGGACATTGGTCTGACCGCTCTTGAGCATGTCTTCATCGTCGATATCACTCCTTTCTGCTTCCAACTCTCCTAATTCCTCTCCTGAACCTTCCTCCACTCTCTCTACTATTTTCTGTTCACATCTCTCAGGTCCTTCTTCTTTCTATCCCTTCCCGATGACATTCGGCATATCCTCATCTTGTTCTTCTATATTTGGACTGCCGATCAGGACTGATGCGCAACCCTGATGGTGTTCCTATTATAAACCAGGGGTCAGCTATCGGATGACGTCATTATCAAGGGAAATGTTTCTAAGATCGAGTTCACTCTCGAGAGCACTTCTAGAGGGGAGTCTACCTTATAGATATGATATGAGACCATCCGGAAAGCGTTATGAGGTACTGATAGTGGTGATTGCGGCCACTACTCTGCTACTCGGATAGTGTTCTTGAGCACATGACCGGACTTCTAGTGGTTATGTCTGGGGAGCCAATTCTCTCTTGAAAGCCATTTATTATGATTATTATGTTCCGAATATCACTTATATTGCCAAAATTAATTGTCTGGCGTGACACTGTCGACATTCCATACTAATATTAGCTTCTCTAATTTTATCAACTTGAAATCTCCCCTCTCTGCATACCTTTTGCTTATGAAGAGGCCCGTGGCCCCACTATCCAGCAATGCTTTTACTGATATTCCCTCATGAGTGTCAATCTTCTCCACTCCTATCTGCATCCACACCTCCCGCAGACCCCTCAAGGTTCTTCTGACCTCCCTCTGCCTTTTCTCTGGGTCAGTGATTTCAGCCCCTTCCACTTGGGCCCTAGGCACTGACCATTTTAACTCTTCACCCTAGTTCCACCATGGTGTTTTCTTTCCTGTCCTGCATGGTGGACAGAAAATTTCTCCCTTGGCGTTTCTTTCTGGGTTCCACTTCACTGTGTCCTTTCCTCTACATTTTACCTTCTCTGCTCTTCCACATTTTGCTTCTTGGTCTCTCCAATTCCATGCCTCTTTGCAATTTTCACACCACATATTGCACAACTGCACCTTTTCTAGAAATCCCTGTCCTCTGTTCTTCTCTGTCTTTGTCCTCTTGTAGTCGTATCCTCTGCACTCCACAAACATCACCACTTCTCTGGGTGTAGTCTACCTCTCCATACACATTGCCACTCCTCTTGGGGGCAGCCCCTTTGCTCCACTGTGCCTTTTCACCTTTTCCCATACCGTGCGTGGTAGTGCTACTTCTTCTTTTCTACTTTCTTTCTTCCAGGGACATTCCCATTTCTTGTGGCCTTGTTTGCCACACCTGAAACACCTTGTTCCTTCTTCCACCATTTCTTGTCTTCTTACTTCTTTTACCTCACCCTGCTTGTTAGGGCCTCGAATCTGTTCGCCGACTTCTTCTTCTCTTCTACCCTTCCTCCCTTGTTCCTGCAGTTCTTGGCTAGGTAGCCGAACTGCTTGCATCCCCAACACTTTCTATCCTCTCTCCCTTCTAGTTCTGATCTTATTTTGGCGAGTGTTCACCGGATGTTGAGCATCTTGCTCAGAATGTTGTTGTACACTTCTAAAGACATGATGTATTGTACTTTAGAAGGGCGATGTGTTGTTGTAATGGAATAAATGTATTTGCGGGTTTTACTGACCAGGATTTCTTTGGCTGACTAGTTACTGACTACTTATGTCTGCTGGGGCGCAAATCTTCACCCAGCTAGGTGTTTATTGCCCTACTAACTACTGCCCTAATACTAGGGTTACACTATCACTTCTTGGGGAAGATTCCTACTCTAGTCGTCTTCTTAAGGATGTGACAATGTTCCTTTGCATATACTAGTCACAATGAACTAGTAGCACAAGGCAGATAAAGTGAAGAATGTACAAGTATTCTACTGAGCAGCACCTGTCGTCAGGTCTAGTCTATGTGTGCACTTAGGTATAGTGCCCATAGTCCACCTCCAGAGTCTAAACTTTTTGGTCAGTCCACTTAAGCCTATGGTCCGGCTATGAGGAGGTAACTAGTAATCAGAGTTGATTACCAGTCGAGGGTTGAATAGATGAGAGTGTGAGAGTGAGCAGAGATCGGGGCGATTGGTGCTCGGATAGTGAAACGAGTTCTAGTGTAATGAACCTTAGTTTGTGATAACTCAAGTCCACACTCTTAGTCAGAGTTGACAAAGAGAACTCATTAAAGTCCTCACTAATTGACCTAGCTACTTATACACACATCAGTGTTTATATGTATTTGTCTACTCAAATTATCTCGTAGACTCCTTTTGAGTCATAGTGTCCCATGTGCTTTATACTATTACATAATAAAAGAAAATGAAAAAGAAATAAAATAATCTACTGCCACGGATCTCCTAGCTTACCTACCATTTTATAACAAGATGGGTGGTAGACGAGAAAGAAGATTGGGGAAGAGAAGAAGAAATGGAACTAGACTATAAGAAAGTGGAAGCAATGGTCCCTCAAAGGTTTCACAAGTGGCTGAAAGTGTTTGGAAATATGAAGTCTGAGAGAATACCATTAAGAAAAGTCTGGGATCATGCCATAGATCTCAAGGAAGACTTTAAAGCTAGTAAAGCTAGAATATACCTGCTAATGAGGGTGTTTTGTGTTTTCCTCAGTTGGTGGTATCCAAGTATAAAACAACTTCAAAACAAACAAGGGAATTACTAGGACTGTAGACAAAGCAACAATGCTAGTCCTTGAGTATCATTCATAGGGAGAAATTAACTCAGAAGAATAAGAAAAGTGTTTGAGAGGTGAAACACAATTCAAAAATATACTTGCAAAATGCAAAAGTTGTCTTGAGAATAGTAAAAATATGAGATTTATAAGAAACAGTCTTAATAGAAATATAAAATATGAAATTGAATATGTTTTTGTGTTCCATTGTAAAGTGTGCCAGTTCTGGGTTGAGACAAATCTCTAAAGTACGTGTTCCTTTCATACTGTAATAGTCTTTACTGGATTCTAGTCTAGCTATACTGGTTTGCCATCAATCCAACAGTATAGTCTCAGATTTGGCTGTGTTTTGTAAGGCACTTTACTACAGTCAACCATATGACTGATGAGTCCTATCTCAAAGCACACCAAGAGTTCTACCTCCTAGAGCACGAGACTATCCAAGTCTCTCTAGCAGTTTTAGTCACACTCGCAAATGAGTTTTCTGTTCTTTTCTGGGTGAGGGTACACACAATACTTAAGATACTCAAAATTGTGACTTTACGGCTCTAGAGCTCAGAAGGTAGGTGCAGAGTTCCCTTCTTTGCCTTTCTTGCAGCTAGAGTATTTTATATTGAGAATACAAACAAAGAAATAAAGAAATAGAGAGAAAACAGAAACTTGAGAATGAACCTGAGCCACTTGAAATCAAATTGAAGTCCATGTGTTCTACATGACCAATCTTCCCCAGTTCTCACTAACCTAGTCCTACATCGTCAGAATAATGTCTTGGGTATCTTTGACATTGAAATGTCCTCTTGTGAGCTATCTTTTTTGTTGCCGACTTGTCTTCAGCCCAGACTCAGGGTCTATTTTTAGTTTATGGTAGCCAATCAAGGCTGTCTACCCCTCACTACCACTTAGATACTCTTTTGCTTTTCATTCTCTTCTCTCCTATCGCATTTCATCTCTTTCTACTTGTCTAATATATTTTTCTGATGTAGTTGAACAGTACTATAGACTACTTTCTGTTCTTGTAAGTAAGATCTATTTCTGTAGCTATCTATCAATGATTGATAGACATATCTGATGGGTGATCTATGATATCATGGTTCCTGATAATGAGTCCTATATACCATAGCTTGCCTTATGAGTAGTACTTTGCACTCTCAAGTTTGTTCTGAGTGGTATATCAGTCCAAAGACTAGAATACTGACTATTTGGGGAAGTTGGGTGTTGGTTTTATGGGTTCAAGGTATCTGATAGTAGTGTTCACAGCCACTACTCCATCTTTTGAATATATTTACACTGAAAGGTATGATCTGAGCACATTATAGAGAAATATAGGAGCTGCCATCCTCATTCTAGAAACAGATTGGCCTCTTTAAAGTACTAAAATGTTATTATTTTACCATAAATTGTTGATATAGCTTAACACCACTCTCTAGAAATGAATGAGAGGAGGTCTAGAGCTTTATTGAGGACTACTTAAGAAAAGGGTATATAAGGCCTTTGAAGTTGCCATAGACTTCTCTGGTGTTCTTTGTAGGAAAAAAGAATAGGGGCAAACATATGGTTATAAACTATTGTAAACTCAATAAGCAGATGGTAAAGAACAACTATTTGTTGCCATTGATTACAGACCTAGTAGATGCTATGGAAAATAAAAAGATATTCATAAAAATAGATTTATGATAGGGCTACAATAATGTATGTATTAAGGAAGGAGATAAGTAAAAGGCAGTCTTCACTATGTATGTGGAATCATTTGAACCAGTGATAATATTTTTTGGGATAACAAACTTATCAGCAACATTTCAAGAAATGATGAACAAAATCATGTGAGACCTGATTAATAAAAGAAAGATGGCAGTATTTGTAGATAATGTCATAAACTGCTCAATTCCTCTAAGTCATTATTTATTTTCCTTTTCATTTTCTTTTCATTTAATTATGTAATAATGTTGGATCAGTAAACATGTACAAATAGTTGGACTTGTATAAGTATCACATGCAATCCAGCGAGGACTCTAATGAGTTCTCTTTGTCAAACTCTGATAAAGAGTAGGATCGAGGTTAGGGTTACACAACCACAACTAAGATTCTTACAGATAATGTACTAGTAGAGACAGACAATGAGAAGGGACATGACAAGATCATGGTGGAAGTGTTAGAAGAAAACGATTTATATATAAAACCAGAAAAGTGTTCATAGAAAACAAGCAAGATAAACTTTTTGGGAGTAGTAATGGATCAGGAGAAGATCAAAATAGAAAAAGAAAAGGTAGAAAGTGTGTTAAACTGGCCAGAGCCAAAAATGGTCAGAAATGTCAGGAAGTTCTTAGAACTCACCAATTACTACAGATAGTTTATTAAAAACTTTGCAGTGCTAGCAAAACCCTTGAATATGTTGACGAGAAAGGAGGAAAAATAGAGGTAAGAGGAAGCCCAGCAGAAAGCATTCAAGCAACTAAAAGAAATCTTCATAATGAGACCATTATTGGTAGCACCCAACTTAGATAAGGAATTTAGAGTCAAGACAGATGCTTCAAACTTTGCAACTAAAGGTATCTTATTCATTAAATGCAAAGATAACAAGTAAAAACCAGTGGCTTATATTTCCAAGTTATTAAATGAGACAGAAAGAAACTATAAAATACATAACAAAGAAATGTTAGCAGTAATACAATGCTTGAAGGCCTGGAGGCATTTCCTGGAAGGTACAAAAGGAAAATTCAAGATATAGTTGGATCATAAAAACCTTGAATACTTCATGAGTAACCAGAAGTTAAATAGATAACAAGCTAGATGGTGTCATAAATCGCCTTCCATCTCTAAGTCAATATTTATTTTTATTTTCTTTTTCTTTTCTTTTAATTATGTAATATAGTCGGATCAGTAAATAAGGACAAGCAATCGGACATGTATAAGTAGCATACACAATTTAGTGAGGACTCTAACAAGTTCTCTTTGTCAAACTCCAATAAAGAGTGGGATTAAGGTTAAGGTTACTCAACCGCAACTGAGATCCTTACACTAGAACTCGTTTACACTTCCAGACACCGATCACCTCGATCCTTGTCTAACTTACTCTCATCGCTCCCTCGGTGGGTGATTAACTCAGATCACTCCCAACTTCCTAATAGCTGGGCCCCAAGCTTAAGGGGACTTGTTAGTCAGTTAGGGACTAATGGTGGCAGTGCGGTACCAAGCTCGGGTACTGTAGCTAAGACCTGACCTCACAACCGAGTGGTGCTCGTTAGTATACTTGTACTCTTCTTCACGTTAAATACTTTGTGCTACTGGTCCATTGTGATCAGTCTACGTAGAGGAATATCGCCGCATCCTTAAGAAGGCAATTAGAGTAGAGATCTCCTCCTTGGAGTGATAGCCAAAGTACTATTAGGGCAGTAGTCAGTAAAGCAGTAGGCACCTGGCTAGGAGAAGACTTGTGTGCCCCAGCAAACGTACTGTGAGCCCTTTGAAGAAAACGACGCACCCTCAAGCAATACATAATCTTCTATTTACAAATAAATCATTTCACCCGTCCAGATCATAACACAATGTCCCTGGACCAATACAATAAACTCATGAGCGATATGCTCAACCAAAGGCGGGCCCTCGCTAGATTAAGGGTAGAATTAGAGGGAAGAAAAGAAAGAATCTGTAGGAAATGTGGGAGGTTTGGGCACCTCGCCTGAAGATGTAGAAGTGGAAAAGAGCAGAAGAAGAAGAAGGTAGTAAACAATAGGTTTGAAGCGTTGGGGAGCCGAGTGATGCAGTGTGGGGTAAGAGAGGTGAGGAGGCAAGAAACAGAGAAGGAGGTGGTAAAGTGTTTTGGATGTGGGAAAGAAG
>Ga0154005_100520_pt1 | contig 14758 bp, 13 predicted proteins | sample TSFL089MetaG_FD_104698 | JGI IMG/M metagenome (GOLD analysis project Ga0154005, IMG submission 104698) | Attine ant fungus gardens microbial communities from Florida, USA - TSFL089 MetaG | ecosystem: Host-associated > Fungi > Mycelium > Unclassified | place: USA: Florida, Lake Talquin State...
AGCTGCCGACAAGGATGAGGGTAATGAAGTGAACGCGGAAGAGTAGATTTGTTTTCCTTGCATGCTATTAGCGACAGGTAGTCGCGTTTTTCATTTTGTAATGCATATCATGTTGTTATTGCACAGTCACTTAGTTTGTTTCGGGTTGTCATGGTTAATGTCTTGTGAACTGTGTGTGCCCGTGTTATTGTTAGATGATTAGCGTGGTAGCACATTCGATGTCAACAATTCACTTTATTCTTTAACTGCTGCATGTGAGGTAGGCAGGCAGGCATGTTTTCTTGTATGGGACTGTTGGCATGTTTTGCTGTAGTGGTTGTCCCACTTCTTCTATTGGCCAACAATGGCCTTACTGATACACTTTCGCCGCAAGGTTGTAGAATGTCCTATATGTCTCCATCATATGTCCTCATGGACGGCTTCAATGCATCCTGGACTCGGTTATCTTCAAGATACAGTTTGTGGTTGTACAGAGAAGTCGGCTGGGATTCTCAGGTCAGGTCGTCTGGGTATTCTTTTCAGTGTATTTCTCAACCCATTCCCAGCTTCCCAATGGACGCCCTGTCTTATTTGTTCCTGGAAATGCTGGCTCTTCCCATCAAGTTCGGTCTATAGCATCGTCTGCTGCCAGGCAGTTTTACTCCTCCCAGGGACATGCCTCGATGAATTCAATTTCCAGAGGAATCAGCGTTCTAGACTTTTATGCAGGTGAGCCAACCATGATATTCCTAATGTCTCTAGCTCAATCGAGTCGGTATCAAGTCGAGTTTAACGAGGATCTGTCCGCTTTCCATGGAACAACATTACAGTCTCAGATCAGATATACATCCACGGCAGTTGACTACATCTTATCGCAGTATCCACCCAACACTCCACTTATGATTCTAGGTCACTCAATGGGTGGCATCGTCGGAACAGCTTTATTGCCATCTGCCCAGATCTCTGCTATCATTACCATGTCGACTCCTCACACTCTTCCTCCCGCACGATTTGACTCGAGGATTGATGATATTTACGCCGAGATTCGCCACCGTCTCGAGAACGACACTACTCCCATCCTATCGCTCTGTGGTGGAGCAACCGATATGATGATACCTTCTGAATCGTGCGTATTGCCCTCTCCTAACGAAGCAGCATACCGGAGGACTGTCTTTACTTCTGCATTGGAGGGCGCTTGGACTGGAGTAGGTCACAGAGAAATGGTCTGGTGTCATCAAGTTCGGTGGCAGATAGCCCGAGCCCTTCTAGAACTCACTTCTCGAGGTGACCGGGCAAGTAGAGAGGAATCATTGGATACCTGGTTCCGTGATGGCCACAAACTACCGCCTGGGATCTCGCTGGACTTGACCAGTAACTCGAGTTTCGAAGTCTCCGATATTTCATACGAAATTATCCCTCAAGACATGCAATTCATACGAAGGCCCATCGGACATCGGCTTTATCTACTTCCTATACCTCAAATATCGGACGGACAATCAACAACAAAACTAAGCATCCTGGTCGGGAAGGGTTCCATTGTCCTCTCCCCTCAGGTCCAACCCGTCCTCCAGGTTTCAGTTTCAACATGTGCAGAAGGACGAAAGACCTCGGAGACCTTTAATTGTACACCTCAAATACCTGTGACCCTCAAATCGATACCACAACCAATTCCAGGACAGCCATTTCCTCGTCCGCGTCTTCAATCAGATCCTACCTCTGGCGGAACCGACGAATCCGATGGGGTCGTTTTGTACGAAGCAGAAGTCACACAACAGCATGGGAAATGGGTCGGTATCGAGGTTGCAAATGGCAATGGTGAAGGTTGGATAATTGCGGAATTCAATCACAAGCAGACAACTACTAGTAGAATCTCGACATTGTGTACGTCTATTGGACTAGATTTTACTCGACAGGGTTTAATCGAATTGGGTGTCTGTTATAGCACTTCTCTTTCAGAGCACGCTAGTAGAAGTTGAACCTAAGAACTCTTTGCGTCTTGACATATGGTTTCCGCGTCTTATATTCAATGCTTTGATTGTGTATCGCCTAATTCCACGACTTGAGGTTCCAGGCAGTTGTTCAGGTCAGACTTCCAGGTGAGGTCATTTGATTCACCAACATGTTCTGATTGATCAACAGATTCTCTCCTGGCACCACTCTTAACATACACTTCTAATGAGGTAGAAACACACTATTATTCCTTGGTTTCGGCGGACAATCGATATATATTATTACATACTCACTTCCCCGCGCCATATCATGATCACCTCAGCGGTGACGGGAAGGGTGTGCATTTGACTATCTATTCTTCTGGAACGGCGAGCTGTATCAGTGGTCTCAAAGGATTAGAAATATCGATTGACTGGTATGCGACATTGGGACGGTGTGCTTCACGATATTTGACGACCACCATTTCCTGGGCTGCTGGTGTTTCATCTATGACTTTATTCTTGGGGCTAGGAATATATGATCGAGATCGAGGCGGTGCGTTGTACATATTGAGCTCTCAGCTCCTGTTGAACTTCTGTTTGATTTGGTTGTTCACAGCGCCAATGCCGTCTCTTGATCAATCAATGCGACGTTATAGTCAACTTTTGTGGCGTTCTATCCTCCCCATGTCTTTGTTTGCTTCTTTCATGCCTTGGTCAACGAAACTATATTTGGGACTCGGCATTGCCGGCCCGTTCGCACCCCTGGCCCCACTGATCCTGCTTACCGCTTCGGGTTTAGTTATCGCGATATGGTGGATCTTGATGGGGTTCAAGTGGCTCCTGCGACCAGTTGGGAGAGTTTTTGTAGCAAGGTGCGGCGTGCTGATTTCATAACCGGACTAATTCTGAAAATTTTCCACTTCACAGGAATCACGAAGGCTTGGGTATGGGACGATCCACTGCCTTCTCCACGGGTATCATCTTTATAGTGATATTTTTACTCGTTCCCTGGCAGGTGGCTTATTTGGGATGCTGGATATACCAGTTGATATCCTGTGCAGTGTCCAGCCCTGAGGTTATTGGCCGAAGAACTGTGGATGAGTATCCTCTATCCAATCGCAGTAGCGATGACACAATCATTTGTGATTCCCAATCTCGAACCGATGAGCGGGTACAGGACAAAAATTTGGTTCAACTAGACAACTATCACCTCAGTTGTCATGTTCTTCTACTCATGACTTGGTTGTTGCCTCTCGCGGCGCCGGTGCTAGCGGTTTGGGTTAGAACCACAATCACCGCCGGTTTGACCTCTCCCTTTGATGGAGATCATTTTTTCCTGAGTGTAGCACCGTTTCTGGTACTCGTGGATTTTTCATCGCGAGCAGATACACCTATCCTTGTGCGTCATAGGTGCGTCATATGCGATATCTGAAATTGAAAATCATATCGCTCAGTGTATGTAGGTTTGAGGACCGCATATCAACACGGTGGGCGCTTCTTTCTGTACCCATCACCTCCTTTTTTCTAGGGGGTACACGTCCCTATCGAGTGTTTGATGCTGGAAAAATATCTATTGGACTTTTAGTTGCGGTGAGGATTGGACGTCGCTACTGGGGAGGTTCTTCTTGGGAACGGCCATGGAGGAGTTCGTAAACCCATCTTGTATCTCTTTGCATTACTTCTGGTGAGATCTACTGTCGCTTGGTCTGCGCATAGTTTGTCTTGGGATTTTTTGTCACACATTTCATTAACCCCTTGATGTGGGGAGAGACCCTGATTAAATTCAACATCTCCTTGTCCAGTATGTTCAGAGCCTCTAACCAGGGACAAACAAAGCTTCCAGGCGATAGTATAACTCCATGACAAGTCCAAATAAGTGAGAGTTACTTCTATTGTCTCTGGATTGTGTTCAGAAGTTAATTGTTTGGTGACTCTCAAAATCACATGAGGATGGGGAGGCATCAGATTCAGAGGCTGTTTCTACTTGATCCCCAGTACCCATTGCCATCTTTGCACCGTGTGTACCTCGTGTATCATACGGGGGTTTTAAAAATTAGAGGAGTCTGAAAACTTGCCTTAAGTCGCACTGAAAGTCATCTCTCGGTATCTGCCATGGTGAGTGGAGATGTAAGGCGTTGGTGACCATAAGAACCTGACCAGAAGTTATCATTGACACTGATACCAGTTGTTGAAGGTATGGTCGCGAGTTCATCTATCATGGGAAATGTGACTACCATTTTTGGTCGCCATCCGCATGGCGATGTTGGCACATTAAGTGTGACTTGCTTCTCCTAAAATATCCATGGGTCATAGGGGTCCACCTGAGGGATCAGCCAAAAAATCATCTCGTGGCATTCCAAAGAAGATTTTATCTTCAATGGCATAGATCTGTGTCTGATCTATCTCATATGTCAACAATTGTCTCTCTTCAAGGCTTTTCGGCCTCAAGGAACAAGCGGATCCTTGTGATCTATATAAATGGAAATTACCCACGCCGAAGCACTTCAAGTAACATAACCCTGGCTTAGTTTAAACTCCGCCACTTACTCTCTTGATACTCTCTGCCTCAGAACGCCTGAAATTGGTGCTTAGTCTGCTCAAAAAAATAACATCTGTAATCATCGACATGCAAGGCAGTGCCTCTGCCTCTTCTCCCAGAGGAACTCCCTCTCGGAGGGGAAAGTCGCCTCGTTTTTCCTCCGACAGTTCCTCACATGCTAGTACAAGCCATCTGGGCCATTATCCTGCCAACTCCGCCACAGTGTTTGCTTCCTCACTCGATATTCGCGTTGAGGGTGCAGTTCCAATTAAAGGTGACACCTCTGAAGATACAACTTTCAAGCCTTCTCGGCTTGCTGCTGCCTCTGATTCCGACAAGCGTGCTCCTCGGAAATCAAAGATGGACGCCCTGGCCGCCCTGGATAATCAGACCCGGGCGTCTTCCACAGCCCCAGATGATGATGAGTCTACTACCAATTTAACTGCTAGATATCGCAGTGCTCCTGCTATTCCTGTTTCTCCAGCTCTGAATATGACCTCCGTCAAAACTTCCACCCCTTGCCACCAAAGGAGCGTCCGGCTACCCCCTCGTCCTTTTGGCCTCAAGGACTGTCCAGAATACTATCCTACTGCTGAACAGTTCACCGATCCCATGGAATATATCAAGTCAATAGCTGATGAAGCTAAGGAATATGGGATTTGTAAAATTGTGCCACCATCGGATTGGAGGATGCCATTTGTGACAGACACGGAAGTATGTAACAGGACATTTTATGAGCAACACCTCATTTATTATTCCACATTGATAGAATTTCCGCTTCAAGACCCGCCTGCAGCGTCTGAATTCAATCGAGGCATCTTCTCGGGCAAAATTAAATTTTCTAGAGCAACTGTATCAATACCATCAACAACAAGGAAATCCCCGCATTTCTGTGCCCACCATAAACCATAAGCCCCTGGATCTGTGGCTCCTCCGAAAAGAGGTCAACAAGTTGGGTGGCTATGAGGTCGTATGTGTACTTTTGTGTATGCAATGCGATCAAAAAGGGACTAAAATCCCACGTCTTCAGGTCACTACAAACCGGAAATGGTCTGACTTGGGAAGAATACTTGGGTATCGAGGGATACCTGGGCTTTCAACCCAAATCAAGAATTCATATGCCCGTGTCATCCTCCCTTATGAACAATTCTGCGAAAGAAACAAAGTTTCACCGACGATGTCTCCGATCAATCCACGTGACACCAATGTTAAAGTTGAAGGTAGTATCTAAGTAGTGCAGCGATATTTCTGAAGCTCATACTTACGATAGGTGATGCAAGTGCACCTTCAAGTCCATTGACTGCTACCTCGAGCCCGCTTTCTGAGCCTCCAGATGAGTCGGAAAATAGGGACACAAATAAGTCCGTTACCAAGGCCCGCCGCGCTACAAGAGCAAGTCTGACAGAAAATCTCAGCGGTGATTTTTTGACTCGAATTCTTGTGGGTGAAAAAACTCATTACCTCTTCAGCTAAAAAACCACCTGTTCTTTCTCAACCCGTTGTGCCACCACCTGTTTTCTATGATAAAAGTGGTGCTGCGAAAGGAACCTCAGAGGTAAGTAGCGTCTTGTAGTAACAATAACATGCTTCTGATATCGGCATATAGCAAAGTTGTGAGATATGTCATAAGGCAAACCGTGCTGATAAGATGTTGCTTTGTGATGAGTGTGACTGTGGTACGCTTGTCTACTTTTCTGTTTGCGTTGATCTTATATGTGCGTTCATGTCCTCAAGGTTTTCACATGGACTGTCTAGATCCACCCATCGCAACTGTCCCTGCCGACAACTGGTTTTGCTATAATTGCCTGTCTTCCAGTGGCGGTGATTTTGGTTTCGATGAAGGCGAAGAGCATAGTCTATCCAGTTTTCAGGCTCGGGACCTCGAGTTCAGGCGCATTTGGTTCCAGAAATACCTCGTCAATCCTGAAAAGCAAAAGGACCTCCCAAAATACATGTGTAATGAAATAGATGCGGTCAAGTATAATGAGTACGATGTAGAAGAAGAATTCTGGCGTCTAGTTCAGTCTCAGCAAGAGACGGTCGAAATTGAATACGGAGCTGATATACACTCTGCCACACATGGGAGGTTAGTTCGAGCAGCGTTCCCGATCTTGTGATCCTATTCATCTTTGTTAGTGCTATGCCTACTCTCGAAACACATCCTCTTGAACCATACTCGAGTCATCCATGGAATCTCAACAACATTCCAATTTTGTCGGAGTCTTTGCTTCGTTACATCAAGTCGGAGATTTCTGGGATGACTGTGCCTTGGACATATGTTGGGATGGTGTTTTCCACTTTTTGTTGGCATAATGAGGTAAACTCAAGCTTTCCTGTTACATATTATGGGGTTTACTGGTTATTGTATAGGACCATTACACCTACAGCATCAATTATAGTGGGTTTCTTTGGTAATTGCAGACACGATTTCTGATGTTATCCTAGTGCATTGGGGAGAGACCAAGACCTGGTATGGTATTCCTGGTCAAGATGCTGAATTATTCGAAGCAGCTATTAAAAGCGAGGCTCCTGACTTGTTCCAAGTGCAGCCCGATCTGCTGTTTCAGCTAGTCACTCTCATGAATCCTAGCCGGTTGATTGAAACCGGTGTTCGCGTCTATGCTTGCAATCAGAGGGCTGGAGAATTTGTCATAACCTTCCCCAAAGCTTATCATGCAGGGTTTAATCATGGTGTTCGTTCTAGACTCATGTCCAATCCTGTTCACTCACAATGTTACCTTCCAGCTGAACTTCAATGAAGCGGTCAATTTCGCCTTGCCAGATTGGCTTCCTTTCGGTCTCGCTTGTGTCGAGCGTTATCGGGAACACAGAAAGTTACCTGTGTTCTCTCATGATGAACTCGTGCTTACCGTAGCACAACATTCCACAGGGATCAAGACTGCGATGTGGTAAGTTTGTTCAAATACAACTTCCTCTTAATTTATAGTCTCCATAGGTTACGGGATAGCGTTCAGGAAGTGACTGGACGTGAACTTGCAGAGCGGAAGAAGGCTCGTGAATGTGGTCTTTCTGAATACCTTTCAGAAACAGACCACCCTGAAGATCAGTACCAGTGCAAAATCTGCAAAGCATTCTGTTATCTTTCACATGTTATATGCTGTTGCGATATTGAAGTTGTCTGTGTTGATCATGTTGATCTCCTTTGCAACAAAAGTCACCTTCCGAATCACACAAGTCTTCGCAAACGAATTGAGGATGACCATCTCCAAAAAATACTGGATAAAACCGTCCAGATAGCAGCTATCCCTAGTCAATGGAACGCAAAATTTAACCGCATCCTTGCGGAAAGTTCTCGACCACAATTGCGCCAACTTCGTGCTATCCTTGCCGAGGGTGATCGTATCAATCATCCACTAGCTGCTATGCCTAATCTTCGGAAATGCGTCGCTCGAGCCAACGACTGGGTCGATTATGCCAACCAATTCCTCATCCGTAAACAAAGTAGAAAACGTTCCCGAAAATTGCGCGGGCGGAATGATTCTGTGATTAATAGCGATGACCCAGGCGATCGACCCGATCGGAGCCTGTCAGAGTTGTACGACCACCTGAAGCAGGTCGAAAGCCTCGGATTTGACTGCGCTGAAATTGGGCACCTGCAGAATCTTGCCACACGAGTCGAAAATATCAAAGACAGGGCAGGTAAACTTTTGAAAAGGATAGCTACTGAAGGCGAAGATGACAAAAAACCTTATCTCAATGAATGCAATCGCTTGCTGTTGGATGGTTCTTCGTTGAACGTCATGCTGGAAGAACTGAACGAGGTAGATCGAATCGTCGAAAGGGACGCATTATTGAGGGAGTTGAGCCAAAAGTTAGACGGACAGGATACAGTAGTCCCACTCCAGCAGATTCGTACTTTCTTGGGCAGAGCCAAAGCCTGTGGGTTGCCGCCAGACAACGAGTACCTCAGTTTACTCGAAGCACGTGAAACTGAGGGTGGTTGCTGGGAACAGAGGGCCCAGGAATTATGCAAGAAAGCTGTTAAAACTATTGCTGAGCTGGAGGTGTTTGCAGAATTAGATTCGACGGTCTCCATAGATCCCGTCCTCCAAAACCAGCTCGACAGTCATTTAGCAAAAGCCAAAGATTTCGAGAAGCAGGCTTCCGCATGGATGAAACCAGAACCTGGGGCAGCCAAACCTCACCTACAGACAGTTATCCAACTCATTACCCGAGCACAGGCTAATTACAGCATTGAGTCAGTAACCTGTCTCAAAGGAACCGTAGATGTTGCCTCGGATTTCGAGGGTCGATGCGAGAAAATCATGAAAGGGCAACTTATTGATGAAGCTGCTGAAGATGATTTCCTCGAGTCCGTCAACCACTGGTGCGATTACGCAAAGCAGTATCTGACAATATTCTGCCTGCCTTTCTTCGATAAGGTCATAGTGCAGCTCCAACATCATTTTGCTTGGGTGCGAGAGCTTCCATGGCATTGCAATCGACATGGCACTTCACACGGCCTGCAAGTCCTCAATGATGTCATCGACTGTACGAAACCCGAAGAAGACATGCCCCCAAACGACGAATTCCTCACATGTATTTGTAACAATGCAGTGAATCCTCCACCTCACGGTGAATCCTCCGATGCTGTGCAATGCGACCACTGTGGGGCCAGATTTCACGGTGACTGTGCTAAGAATGGTGGATCCTGTCCATTCTGTGACCACCATCATTGGAATGGCGCTATACCCAAAGAGCGAAGCTGGCACTTTTGTTTCCTACCTGCCCTATTGGCGAAGGCTCCCGAGATCAGTAGAATCTACGCAAGAGAATACACTCAACTAGAAATTATCGTGCATCGCGTTGACCGTCTCTCAGTATCTATTGGTCATTTCCTTGCCTTTACATCACAGCCATCGAACCAACGACCGGAGTACATTTCTCATGTCCGTCACTACATGCGTAAACTTTATAAAATACAGTTTGCCGTTTCTCCCAATCCTGATGTATCTTTCGGCCTCGATCTTGCGGGACTTCATCGAATACTAGCTGGTCGACCCCTTGCCAATGGAAATGGGTTATCTTCCGGGGGACTGAACAAGCAAACTCGACGATCAAAGTTTACATTTGTACTAGATCTTGATTCCGATTGGACCGATTCAACCCGCTGCTTCTGCCGTGGTTCACACTCTGCCCACTATCTGCTAAATAGTCCTACTATCACCTGTGGAAGCTGTAAACGACGTTACCATACGAGCTGTGTCTTCTATCCTCCATCTTCAAATCCTCAGCCATATTCGTGCCCTCTTTGCTGTTTGCGCAAGAATAGAAGTTATGCATTCTCAGATGTTCGAGTACGGCTAGCAGGTAGGCCTTGATCTCTCGACGGAATTAGTTTGTCCGACTACTTCATTCCTTAGATTCATCACTAGAACCTGATGTCTATGTGAATATTCCGGAAATGGTCGTCACTCATAGTAAAGAGATGATCTTTACCAAAATGCCTAGCCCAACAAAACAAACACTGTTCGTGAATCTTGCTGAATTTACACCTGGGACAGACGACATGCTTTCGTCAGTAGATTCACGAACATACAATCAGGCACCATCATCAAGAACACCACCTTTGCTCTCCGATGGGAACGGTTCCCATTGTGGACCTTCTCCGACTGTTTACACCCCTCCAGTGGGGATTCATCCTCCTCCGGGAATTCATCCTCCTCCTGGAATTCATCCTCCTTCTCCCCCTTGGTCTAGATGGGCAACTTACTCAACGCCCACTCTGCCTCTCCCTACTAACCATCGTCGGCACCATGAAGATGCTGTTCGACCCCTTAATCAACCTCCCTTCCACCATACTCACGTCTCTCGCAAACGAAAGCACGAAGACATTATATTACAACCGTCGATTGATGAGTCATCCCGTGTCTCCGCTTCTACCTCTTTACAGCCCCCATCCAAACGTCGAGCAGGACCTGCTTCAGGGTCTGTAACACCGATATCTCCCCCTCCACGCTCCTTACCCCCAGTTTCCCCCTCACCACATCCAAATCAGAGTCTATCGCCATCGTTGCGTAAGCTTATGGCTGACTCCACTCCAGATGTCTCAGCACCATCACCCAGGGCACCTTTTAATATACCTCCAATTCGTCAGAATGGGAATGACAGTCGTTCGCCCACCCTGCCTAGTGTCAAGTCTCTCATGTCGGGTATGCCTTCTTAGTGGTCCTTTCTACATGTACATTGGTTTGTGTATTGTTTTTCGTTTACCAGTGATATTTTTACTTGTCCAATTGTTCTCTTGTCTATATCATGTCACTACAGGAACATATTCATATATATCTTATGTCATTGGCTGGGTAACAATAATAATTCAAGAAAACAATTTACAACAATTCTACTGAATAATGTAAAGTACTTGGAATTCTGGAAGCAGATATCAGAGTACACAGCACTACAACAATCTCGAGATGTCACTTCTTCGGAACCATGAATTTGAATGTTGTATATGTCCCTACAACTGCAAAGGCAGCGAGGCAACCCACGATTGAAAGGAACCAGGCATATCCCTGTTCCGCTAAGCGATATACAAGGGGAAAACTAATATGAACCTACAGGAACATTTTCCCCGGGAACGTGAACGTTCATCCCCCAGAGACCTGCCATAATAATTGATGTATATCTCAGACTATGAATTAAGCTTACCAGTGACCAAATTCATAGGGATAAGTACCGTACCCAAAGCCGTCAATTTGGAAAGGACATCGTTAATCTGGTTATTGGCATCTGTCATCTCGATAGATATTTGAGCGAGGTAATTGGAGTGTGATCGGGATAATATCTTCTCATAATGATTCAAATTTTGTGTCATCGTAATCAGGTGATCTTGGATATCTGATAGATAAAGACCCTGTCGTACGTTAATATCTCAGTGCACGGAAACATCAAGGTAGACTCACGATATCGGAAGTAGGTGCCACTCTCCAGTTCTCGTTGCAACGTTTAGCCAGACCTTTTACAACGTCCGCTTTATTACCCATGAGTCTCAGAAGGCCCATAACCTTCTTTCTACAAGTTCCGATCCTTCGCAGCATGTCGCTTTGCTCTACTTCCCTAAGAATCAGAACCAACTCGTCAATGCTGTCGACTTCATACTCAATGCCCTGGATCAGGGGACCAAAAGCGTCCGTTATGTCGTCAATGAGCGCATATGAGATCCAATCAGAGGTGACATTGATGTAGTCTTTGAGCTGTTTGATACGTCGACGGACATTTTGTGGATGTGGTGTAGGCATGAAATGGAACTGACAAGTACAAATGAAACATGAATGGGGACGACAGGAGACTGAACGTTATGGTTTGGAAGCACTGAAATCAAAAACTCACTGAAAGTATGCCTTCCCTGAACACGATGATGTACATGTTCAGAGGCTCAAGATGAGTGGGACTATATGGATCCTGATCGAAGCTACGGAAGCACACAAAGTAGTAGCTGCGAAACAACTCTATCTTTTCCCGTGTTTCTTCCATGAGTATATCTTCCGTAGTCAAAGGATGTATAGAGAACACCTGAAAAGGTCAATATGACTATGAGGTGATAACCTTAAACTACTTTACCTTGCTTAACATCTTCATTTCTTCATCTGTAGGGTTTAGAATGTCCAGCCACCACGTATTATTATCGCTGTCACTACTTCCAGCTGGCGGAGATGTGACACCAGAAAAGAGCTGCTCGAAGGTTTGACCGTCAGCAGGAAGTTCGCCCAAGCTACGTGCATGAATAGCAGCAGGAAGAGCATTGGAGTAAAATGAAAATCGGTATGGACGATCGTGACCCATGTTGAGGATTCCAGTAGGAGCCAGACCAGGACCAGAAGTTCCAGAGAAATTTACATTATCGTAAGAAGCTACAGGGTTTTAGATCATACAAACTGGGATATGAAAGACTTACTAGTAGAATTTTCAAAAAGTGCTATCTTTCCTCCAATACCTTTCATGAAGTGTCAAGGTTCTGCGATGAGCCCAACAGTGGTTGCCTAATAATAAAATTTGAGGATAATTCTAGTACGATTAGGTAATATGCTAAACTCTGACATCATCCGTGTCCCCATAGCTGTAGGACTTGATTAAGGGCCTTGTAAGCCTGTTTCTGCTGATATCAGAACTTCTGGATGTGCACAGTGAGACCTGTTGACTACCAGTATGATGTAAGTGTCATCTTTACGAAATGATCCCATCCAATAAATCTTGTAATAGTGTTATGGATCTCATGGACCTAGACTGGTATCATCATATTACCGCTCATCGGAGGGACAAGAGGAACCATTGGGAAGAGTTTGATAAAGAAAGTAAGACAAGCCTCTCAACAGAGTCTTGATGGCACATCATGACACCAAACTGTTAAGGTCTAAATTCTATTTATAACGGATTGGACATTCTCTGGACTAAAAAACTTCAGATGATCTTTATTTCAAGAATAGAAAAGGGTGTCGTCACCTGTCAAGTGACTCAATTCAGCTTGATAGACACAGAACTGAGGGAACTAACTGCTCAGCAGACGAAAATTGCAAGCTTACTAAGCAAAGAAAACACCTATCGATGAGAAGAAACCAAGATGAAAAATAAAATATTCTCAACAAGCAAAATTTCTCTTTTTACCTTTTTCTTTATGAGCAGAACTTGAATATTAATGGACCAGTGACACAAGTAGTTACTAAACAATGTTACCAACTGTTACTAGATCATCTTTTTTTATAGTTAAGAGGATTGCGTTGTGATGTCAGATGTTAATCTGATAGCCTAGAGTTCAATCCAACTCAGTTCCAACTCAGTCTGATGTCCACAGAACTGAGGGTAGAAAACTATTCTCTCGCAAAAATAATGTGCTTACTAATCATGACAGAAATAAAAAAAATAGAAATATGAGCAGAACCGATGAAGGCAAAGAATCAGAAATAAATGAAGATAAACAAAAGAATGAGGTTCGAGACGCATTTATAACACTTTTTTCAAGAGTTGTTTATGGTCAGGATTAGCAGACTATGAGTTCAGGTGTCATAAGTCTTGTAGACAACTCTTGCATTACTATGAGCTACAGCATTATTGTAAGTAATTGGTACAGGCTATGCAACTTATATATAAAACTTGTAGACAAAAAAGTGGGTATTCAACCAATAAGGACCAGAGTGAGTAAGTGAGTAAAAGCTAGTCGATTACCACCTTTGTTTACTGTGTATAGCATAGCATAATCTAGGTTGATTTGTTGTCATAAGGGTGAATGTCTACTCTAGCAAGGATATTTGAGAGAACAAAGTGTAATGCAAGATCAAACAAAAGGTCCTAAGTATGAGAGTATGCTCTAGCCTTGAGAGTCAATGGTAGACTTTAACCCCATCCTGACTCCTACCCTTGTTAAGACCCTGAGTGTATACCCTACGATGGTGATCAAGAACAATGTTAATAGCAAATACTAAAATACTAAGATTGATGAAAGACACACGTGACAAAAAGCGTAACCCTTTGCCCTGACCCGATATATTCCCGTGACTACGAACCCTATGCCCAGCTCCTTTAAGTTCGAGTTTGTTTCCGAGTTCCCGCTGTTGCTGTTGTGCGTGTACTGTTCTTGTCGTTACTGTTGTGCGTGTACTCGTTACTGATCATTGTCCTAGTCAATCATGTCCAACGCCGATGTATGTTCCCATGTCCTGTGTTATGTGTATTGTGTCTCATACACTCATGTAGTCTGAGTCAGTTGCAGACTGTGTCTATCAAGCCAAGCTCGCTGAGCAGGCTGAGCGCAACGATGGTGAGTGTTGGCTTTTGTTTGCCATGTCCGATGGATGTGTTTATTATGTTTTGTACAGATATGGTCGAGAACGTGAAGCGGGTAGTTAAGATGTCCAAAGGCCAGGAACTTAGCACTGAGAATCGTAATCTCCTCTCCGTTGCGTACAAAAATGTCATCGGCGCTCGTCGTGCATCATGGCGAATTGTCTCTTCCATTCAGCAGAAGGAAGAGTCCAAGGGAAATGAGGCCCAGGTGGAACTAGTCAGAAGATATCGAGACAAGATCGAGAAGGAGCTCACTGAGATTTGCCGCGAAGTAACTGATCTTCTCATCCAGTATCTCATTCCTTCAGCTGCTACTGGCGAGTCCCAAGTCTTCTATCACAAAATGTCTGTCCTTATAAATGTCGTGTCCTTTGGATTATATTGATTGCTCTTTGTTAGGATGGGTGACTACCGACGCTACCAAGCCGAGTTTTCTGATGGTGACTTACGTAAAGAAAGCGCCGACAAGTCTCTCGAGGCTTACAAGGCCGCCTCCGATATTGCCGTCACA
>Ga0154005_100535_pt1 | contig 14380 bp, 16 predicted proteins | sample TSFL089MetaG_FD_104698 | JGI IMG/M metagenome (GOLD analysis project Ga0154005, IMG submission 104698) | Attine ant fungus gardens microbial communities from Florida, USA - TSFL089 MetaG | ecosystem: Host-associated > Fungi > Mycelium > Unclassified | place: USA: Florida, Lake Talquin State...
ACCTATCCTAACACCACAAACACCACCTGAGTTAGTCTAAGCAATGTCTCGTGTTATTGCCACGTCTCCAGTCCACCGCAAGTTTGTTAAGCAGGACAGTGTCAAGGCCAAAGCTCTTGCGAAGGCTTCTGTCGCTGAACAAGTTTGCTCCTCTAGCCAGATCATCTCTCTCGAAGAGAAGTATGGTGCTCACAAGTGAGTAGCCGTTCCATCATCCTTTACTTCCAGTGTGGAGAGAGCAAGTCGGCTGTCTATTGCCTGGTCACTCTTGTTGTTCCCTCTGTGTTTCCCTCCTAACTAGCCCACGTGCGAGTCGGCGCTTCAGCCTTGAAATCTCGTACAACCGGTATGTCCGTACAGCACAATATCTAGTGTTTATTCTAATGATGTGATATCTAGGCATTCAGTGTGGAGCGAGGGTCGAGCCAATTCAAGCTTGCATAGACGTGGAGGTCACACTCATACGATCCTAATCGTATTCCGTCCTTTCACTCTTTTAGATGTCTCACGGTACTGATGTGCGCGGTTTGAACCTTCAGTTACCACCCTCTTCCAGTAGTCTTTGATTCTGCAAGCGGCGCCAAGTAAGCGTTCTTTGCTGATAATATAGTCTCCCAGTGCTGACTCCCCTTTCCTCAGAGTCTATGATCCTGAGGGTAATGAGTACATCGACATGTTGTCTGCTTACTCGTGGGTTGGATCATCAAATAAAGTGTCGTTCATCTCATCATGTTTTGCTTTCTTCCATGATCAGAGCCGTAAATCAGGTATGGTCTTTGACCAGGCGCAATTCCGGATACTGACTTGAATTTGTTCACAATTCTCAGGGCCACTGCCATCCACGTATTGTGGCTACCTTGGTTCAACAGGCTCAGAAACTGACGCTCTCATCCCGCGCCTTCTACAACAGTGTTTTCGGCCGTTTCGCCCACAAGATTACAACGATGTTTGGCTATGAAATGGTTCTTCCCATGAATACCGGTGCTGAAGCGGTTGAGACTTCTGTCAAGCTTGCTCGGAAGTGGGCATACGAGAAAAAAGGCGTTGCTGAAGGACAAGCTATTGTTTTGAGTGTTTCTGGAAATTTCCACGGGCGTACTCTGGGTATAATTAGGTGTGTGTGTCGATTCTGTGATGAATTCTGCCTCCTGCAAGGATCTTGAAATTCTTAGCTGGTTTGATTTCCTGAAATATTGGCTGACGAATGATACCTCTAGTATGAGCACAGATCCCGACAGCCGGACTGGCTTTGGTCCATACCTTCAGGGAGTCGGTCCGGTATATGAGGACAACGGGATTTCCAAGACCATCAGATTTGGTGTTGTTGAAGACCTTGAAAGGGCTTTAGAGCTCCATGGAAAATATGTTGCTGCCTTTTTGGTTGAGCCAATCCAGGGAGAGGCAGGGTACGTATTTATCTTTCTCTAAAATTTGATCGGAGTTAATAACATTGGGATCTCGGTTAGGATTATCGTCCCACAACCGGGTTACCTTGCCCGTGTACATGAACTTTGCAAGCAGTACCGAGTCTTGCTTATTTGTGACGAAATCCAAACAGTGCGTACTTCTCTTAAGGTCCTCGAATTATACTGAAAACGACAAGTAGGGTCTTTGTCGAACGGGAAAGCTTCTTGCCTGCGAATACGATGGTATCCGCCCTGACATGGTTCTCCTTGGTAAGGCACTCTCAGGAGGAAGTAGGTGGTCACTGTGTAAAGGGAAGTTATTAGAGACTGATTATTCGCAGTGTATCCTGTCTCTGCTGTCTTGGCTGACCGCGACGTCATGTTGTGTATCAAGCCTGGCGAGCATGGTAGTACTTATGGCGGGTGAGTTTGGTCATAACTTGATTCTCTCTCGGACTGAAATTGTTTATCAGTAATCCGCTCGGATGTGCCGTAGCTATCACTGCCCTTGACGTCCTCATTGACGAGAAGTTGGCCGATCGTGCCATGAGATTAGGAGAGGTCTTCCGTTCTGGTATTAAGGCTCTGAATTCACCATTAGTTGAATGTGTCCGGGGCCGTGGTTTGTTGAATGCAGTCGTCATTGATGAGAAGAAGAGTACCAAAGGAAGGACCGCTTGGCAGCTTTGTTTATTGTTGAAGAGCTGTGGTGTCTTGGCCAAACCCACTCATAACAACATGTGGGTTTTTGACCTTAAACATGTTATCATCTTGATTTATTGTCGTTAAAAGCATCCGTTTCGCCCCACCTCTGATCATCAATGAAGAAGATCTGAAGAAGGCCGTGAAGATCATAGGTAAATGTCTAGCTCAGCTTGATGTTGTGAGTATTTCCTTTGTGTTCCGGTCACTGGCTGATCGTGCTTGAAAAGGTTGAAACTATACCCGAAGGCGATTATCATTGAATATTTGTTGGTGTTCAGGTTTTTTCTCAATGCCCATTTGTGTTTGGTGTCTTAGTTTATTCTGTTCTTTAATTATCCTGTTCTTATGTCCTTGGGGCTTTCGCAGTCTATATTATCCTAGTTTTGTCAATCCTGTATATTTTTAGTCTTCCGATGTTTTTTATGCACGATAGAATGTTTGTCGGTGGCATCATATGGAAATATATGAGAGTAGATCATCATTTCTACAAAGTATTGCAAAAAAATGAAACAAATGAGATACTTGAGTAAATAAACATAGAATCTTCGAGGATGGATGTGAGATACCTACAAGCGTCTATTCACCAATAGGATAGTAGAGAAGTATGTCGAGCACCTCGTAAGGTCAATCTTTGTAGATAAGCAAAAGGATCAACCGAAAAAAATGCTCTCTTTGAACCGTTAAAGTCATATTGTTCTTCCCCTACATTAGCAACTCGAGAACCGGTAGGAGCCCAAACCTCGAGTGAATAGTTGGGGATCCGAGTCCAGGATGTTTAGGATTGAGAAATATGCTGTCGCTTTGCATCAGAAAAGTAAGCTAAATTCAAAGACTGTCAGACCTCAACATCAGTGTACCGCGCAGGAAAAATTTTTGGAGAATTTGAGATGCAGACACGTGGATTAGGGCTGGTTGATGATGATCAATCTGATGCCAAGTACCACTTGGAGGAGAGAAGATAGTGGGTCCCTCAACGTATTTATACTGCGCGTAAAGTTACCAAAGATACCTGAAGGGGTGGTCCCCTATAACAGGCAGAGAAGTTCATCTAGGATTCGGGGTAACAATCATATTTGGTTGTATTTAGAGACGTTGAGAGGACTTGCCGTCCCGAACAGGCTTTACTTTCGCTTGCATCTTACTTTTCTTATTCAACAACTAAGTGCGATACTTCGCGTTGGCCCTGATTATGACCATCATGAACGGTCAAGCATCACTACGCCAACGCCAACGAGACTCGAACATGTCTTTGTCAGATTCTAGAAAAGTTGACACTCCAAGCGTTGCTGTTCCTGTGGCTAAACACCTCGATGCTACTGATAAGAAAAATCGAAGTGAAGAAGTGGTCTGGGGCAAAACACCGAATGGTGAAGGTTAGTTGAACTATGCTGGCAAGCTTTCTATAGTTCTTCCTGCCCCGAACAGTCTTCCGTGTGCCCACAACGCATGACGTCTTAACAACTCTGTTCCACCCTGGACATCCGAAGAGCCACTTCGATTTGTTGAACTTAGGCTTGCTTGGTTTCCAAATCGCGTTATATTTCGCTTTACCGAAGAAATCAGTGCAGATTTTCTTCTTTTTCTATCTTGCGTTTTGGCGAGCCGCATATGATGCTGGTTTGGGATGGATATTAACCAAGCAGAGCAAAAAGAAATGGATCGTACGGGAAGTTCGGCGGCTTGGATGGTTAGATGCACAGAGGCACCCAGCCATCAGGGACTGGATCAAGAAACAGTTGGGTGGAAAAATGGGGAGTGACTACTCGTTCGATGTGAGTATGCACATGGTTCCAGCTTTCGAAACTATTTTTGGTGCGAGGTACTAAGTCCGTACTGAAACCTTTGATTCTTATAGGACCTTCCATTAGAATACAACACCTGGTTACTCTTTCGTCAGGCGGTTGACGTGATTTTAGTCAAGTGTGTGTTCAGCTTATAGAATGACGTTTAGTACCCTTGATCGCTCACGCAATGCAGTGACTTCCTGTCTTACTGCATGTTTGCATTTTCGTGCTTCCGCATTCCCCGAGACTTATCTCTGACTGTCCATATCATGCGGTAAGTCCGCTCGGGTCGAGGCGCTAAGTCACGTTAATTGAACTCAACTAGGTGGTTAGGCGGCTTTGTCTTGATCGGCTTTAACCTTTGGGTGAAGACTGAAGCTCATAACGTTGTCAAAGACTATGGCTGGTACTGGGGCGATGTTTTCTTCCAACGTGGAAATCTAGTCTTTGACGGTGTCTTTGAATTGGCTCCTCACCCCATGTATTCTGTTGGTAGGTTTCTTGGTTCCTGGTTCAGCGGATTGGGTCTTGACTTCGGTGTACCTAAGGGTATGCCGGATACTATGGTCTTTCTCTTATATCTGGTAGTTACTTGGTTCTCTTTGTGAGCCTCGCTATCCACGCTGCTCAATTTGCCTTTCTGTTGCTTTTCGAGAATCCCCGTGAGTCATTCCAGCCTGATTAAGATTTAGTATCTTTACACTCAAAGTGATCTCTATACAGATATCGAACGCTACTATGGAAAACCCAAGGCCATTGCTAAACGTGTACCTCTAATACCCTCTGTCCATTGCACCAATCGCACCTCGACCATTCCCAATGAATTCATAGTCAAGGATACCTTCCTCTCTACGACTACTGAAACGGAGACTGAACCAGAGACCGAACCAGAGACTGAAACTGAAGCTGAGGAAGACCCTAATCACCCAAAGTCACCATCCCACAGTCAATGTAGAGCTAGCTTAAAGCACCGCCCTAGGTCCTCGAAAGCCAGCTTTAGTGGGGACCCTGTGGGTGAAAAGAAGAAGGTTCTTTCCCAACATGATTTACTAAACAAGTATTTCCGCCGAGACACCGTCGTCGTGAAGAATCTGGATCTTCTCCGGTCAGCTGTGTCCTTTGCCAAAGTCAATCCCAAACTGACTTGTACTTCAGCGCCAATGATTTTATGCTCACAGTGATCGTACTTTGCGCACTTGCTGTTATCTTCATCCCAAGTAACTCATCCAGTCGTGTCATCCTGGCACTCCACTTCACTCATGCTCTAACCTGGTGTCTCTTTCACTACGTGGGTTTGGGATTGTTACTTCGTGCACAGAGCAAGAGCAAGTTCCTGGTTCGACACTATGTCAAGAATTATCACTACCCTGAGGATAGCAAAGGCGCCATTGTAGAGGCGTTTAGTAATTGGAAAGTCATTTATAATATGAGTATATGCATGACACATGGTACGACGCAATACAATCTAGACGTCATCCCATTTCTGATCACTACAGTATCTTGTCTTGCTGTCGTCGCGAAGACGTACTCAATCCCAAATGATTGGAGCGTTGGCAATGATCTTCTTTGCCATACGCTTGGAGCGGTGAGTTTATATGCCATGCATGCACCCTATGCTTGTAACTGACATTGGTGACTCAGCTTCTGATCGGTCTCCACATCTGGGCTTCCATGGAGTCTTTTGAGGTCTTAGGATTATTTGGTGTGTGCAGTTGGTGACTCGTGCACTAACCTAAAGACCAAACTGAAAATAGGCTGGTTCTTCGGCGACTTCTTCATGGAAGAGTTCCCGGCTCATCTCGAGTATACGGGCATATATCGGTAAGAGAGATGCGGCTTGGCCCAGCTCAAATTACTGAACGCGTCAGGTATCTGAACAATCCTGAAGCTATGGGTGGTGCGGCTTGGTTTGGACTTGCATTGATCAGTGACAGCAAGCTTGTCCTTACTCTAGCGGTTATCCGCCACCTGGCCAACTGGTGGTTCTTGAGAAATGTTGAGAAGTGAGTATCTTTGTTCCAGGGATGGATGTTTCTGGTTAAATTCAACGACATGATTTCTATCTGTAGTCCTCATATGCGCAAGCTCTATGGTGACACTCTGCGTAAAGATGCAGGGTTTGTTAAGGTTATGAAGAGTGTTGCTAGCAAAAATGCTCGACTTTTGGAGTCCCATGCAGGGAAGCACGCTCCCGAACTCAAACGTGTCGCACGAGATGTCAGAGGGACATTGGAAAAGGTTTATGAAGAGACTGCGGATGTCTTCGAGGAGTTTCTCGCCAAATGTATGTGGTTTTGTAGTGTTTTTATGAATCTTTGCGTGGTCTCAAACAATGCAGCGCGGCCCAGGATCTCTGAGGTGGTTCAAGATACCAAGATCCTCCTACAGCAATCGCGAGAACGGTTTGTCGTCATGTTTGTTGTCTCATTAGGTTTCCAATAGAATCTTCACTGATGGTTTGCGTTTAGTCGCGTTGCCAACGACCTCTCATCTTACGAGACTGAAAAGTATCGGGTCTCTGTTGTTCCCAACGCGTCTACTGGTACGGCCTCTTTCTATCTTGGCGAGCCGATCACTGTCAAATGGCAAGCTCCTCGTAATCATTCGCGCCAGGATTGGATAGGGTTATATCGGGTTAGATGGGCATTCTTTGTTTGCATGCGATTAGCTCATTTGTGCGAGCCAGGTTGGTGCCAACAAGTCAACTTTGGTAACCAAAGTTTCTTCGTTAGGCAGATGGCTTCCTGTACACGGAGAAGAGTGGGATGGTGATATCCCAATTGACCCGGAGAGATCTTCTGGCCTTCAACGTGACTCGGAATGTGGGTTTATCACCTTTGAAGGGAACACCTTACCCTGGCTTGTAGGTAAATATGAGGTATGTCCAAAGAACGTGTACATCTGGTTCCGAGTTTCACTCAGCTCCAGGTCCGCTATCATCATGATGGCAAGTACAACGTCATGCATCTGGACGGCCCAATCGATATACATGGTTAGTCGCGGGATCATCTTGAATCCTTCCCTTTGCGGATCGACGACTGATTGATTGGCTTTCCACCAGTTGATCAACCCGATTATCTTGATATCTCGAGTGTCCGCCAAAGCCTTATGCGGGTTGTTCCGTTATGCTTAGACTCCGACCCATCACTGATTCCACTATCCTGCAAGACATCAACGTTCTTGGCCAAAGCTGCAAAATTATCTCCTCCCGCCGTTGGTACTGATCTGCCACCGAACAATCCTGATGACCTGAATACAGAAGATAAGGATCCTGATGATTTCAGCTTCTGGTCTGAGTATCAAGCCAAGAGGATTTGTATGGTCATTAAACAGATGTTTGATGTGGAATATGCGCCAGAGGTCATAGTTGCAGATGCCAATCTGACAGCCCTGGCCAACCGCATACTGCTTTCCAGGGAGATACTCACTACAGGCAAGTGAAGGTAGTGTCGACTACATCTGTCGCTGTCTCGGATCTAGGGAACCAGCGTCAGGTTGCACCAACGTGCTTCAGGATGCTTTATTTACTTATGCTTCTTCCGGCCCCGAATCTAGAAGGGTGAATTTATGACTGCTTCTAAATTTTCTTTCCCGTTGTCAACATGACTTCTATGGAATGACTCAACACGCATTTTTAGAGTTTGGTTACCTTCGATGTTCAGGATCAGGTGCTGAGTCATTTGAAAGGATGTGACCCTATACCAGTCTCTTGTTTCTGATCTTGTCCTTAACTAGAACTGGACTTCTGAACTAGTCTCAATATCTATTTGACATTGTGTTGGTGGTCTGGCCCTGAAGTATCCAGTCAGAAGGAGGGTTCCCATTAGCTGATCATGCAAGATGATCTCACTTTGAACTCGAAGAGTTTGATCCGAACCCCACTACGAGATTGTCAACTGCAACCAACCGACCAAACATGACCGATTGGTATCAGTACCAGAAATTATTTTTTCTGATTCACTGAACAACCCATTTTACAACGGTCAGAGAGAACATGAAGCATTGACTATAATCAGGCACTACAGTTGACTCCGCGCAACTTCTCTCTACAATATTTCCATGAAATTTTCGGATCCTGAAGGAGAATGTAGACAATTGGGTAATACTGTCATCTGGACGGATATCAAAGCCCATCATCATTCAGATCGACCTCACAGAGACACCGTTCTCCCTTGAGTGCTACAAGATCAATGAACGGAATATTCGAATGAATGAGCATCGACCCACCAGGATAGAGGCGCCACAGGCGGCATACCAAACAGTAAATAGACCATTCAAACGACCCTGAAAGATTTTGTGGAAGTGATACACTTGACATCTCTACAAGTCAGGGAGTATCTGGTCCCACGTTTGAGCACCCCACCATTCATAAGAATTTGTTTTGTATTTTGATCCCCGAGCAGTCCCCAGTTTTCAACGCGAGTTACACCTTGAGATATTCTGTACCGATCGCTCTTTACGTTGTGACTCGAAGCCGACTCAATTTGGAACGGGGAAAACACGACATCTTCTTCAAGAGAATCTATGCTGTGATTTATCCGCAAATCAGGAATGAAGTGGCCTGTTTATGGTGTATAAGGACGCCCTCGGGCGTATACTGACCCATGCAAGTAGGACGTGTACATATTGCCTGAGGAGATTACGAGACTACGAGGTTCCAAAAGGATGGAGAACACTGGCGCCGAGTCGACGGCCTTTCCTTCAGTATCTTCCATTCCGGCGTTTGCACCTTTGTATTGGTAGAAGTTGAAAACTGTGTGTGAACCAAGAGATATGGTGGCCACCACAGGAAAATACTTAGGGCCATCTTCATGAGGCTATGTATGAGTGACATGAGTATCAGGGAGTGTAACGTCATTAAGTCAAGTACCATGATGCCCTGTCCGGGCTTGTACTATTGAAAGGGTCGGCTTGAGCTTGAGCAATATTTCAAATTCCGCTTACTTCATTTAGAATAACATGATTTGGCTGTTGATGAGGAGATTGAACAAAAGCCCCTGTTTCCTTAAGACGGCCTATAATGGCAGGGCTGATATCATCAACACCACCGATATGCTGAACGAATGTGCTGATGTAAACTTACTACAATGTCAAATACGATGGGAGCGTCTGCGGAAGCAAGCCCTTGGCCGTGATCTCTCCGCCTTGCGAGTGTACGATGTGAGTATTGCAGAACTCTGGCTGTTGGACACCTTACCCAATACCTGCAGCCTATTGATATTTTTTGATAGGATTATCTGTGAGAAATATGAAACCTGTACCTCCTATTTCTTAGTTGCTTCCACTTCTGTCGAGGTGAGTCGCGTATCTATTGAGAACACCCTCAAACACCATCAGGCACTGCTGATCACATACAACTTGCCTTACGCAGAACATACTGCTCCTCTTCTTCCTAGTAGGTTCTCCCGGAAAACTCAGTCAACTGTACCGACACGATAACCATATTACTTACCGATAGAAAGTTGGGTACGTAGAAAACATCGCGATTCCCAAGACGATAACTATCAATGGGAGGGATATATGAGTCTTGACTGTCCATACAGTCCGATTCCGAGTGCCTGATAATGACAGTTACAATTTGTGAAACCGTCTAACGTCGATCGTTAGTCGCAAACAACCGCGGGAGCTCGCGGTAGGGTTCCGTGACACATGTGACCTTCCTCTTTATCTTGACACTCAGCTGAAGATTAAGACTTGGTAACTGCATCTAGAGCTCTGCAGACCCTCTCAAATGTGATACCGGAAACACTCATTTGTCGTGTGCTTTGAGTTTCTTGTGCCTTTTCGTGTCTACCAAATGAGCCACTCGGCATTCGCAGACTCATCCCAAAGTCGATGTCTTTCTGAGATCAAGAAAACCTTAGAGGGAAATAAAGAAAAACTTCATGTTTCTCATGTGCTTTCACCCCAATCTATCGTGATTTCGGAGCAGATATCCTCTCCCTCCCTAGTATTGAGTGGCGCGGCTGGGGTGCTTTTGTTCGATGCCCGAGAATTCCTTATTCTCAGGACTCAAGGGAACTTCCAAGAGAACTTGGTACTTTGTGGAAAGAAGTCTGTTTCCTGAAACCATTCCGGTGTGCAACGCGAAATCCTCGTTGCTGCCTCCATGCTACAGTCACAAGGCTTCGAGTGCCCGGACAATCATGGAACTTTTACATTCAGTTCGAAATCTGGCCAGTGGAATTGTCCCTACATGTCATAAAATGTCGTTTTTTGGGCCATAATATTATCCGTGCTCAAATCTTACAAGGGTAAAGGTCGGCCAACCAATAACATAATAGATTATTATCCAGGAATTAATTATCATCGGATGCACCCTCTAGTTAGATAACTGCCAGAGGGTCAGTAGATCGAACGGCTGGATGGGCTGGATGGTTCATTCCTTACAATCAATTTCAGAAGCACGATCATTGCTATTTTTGGGGTGCAGTCCTAAAGGAGATAAATCTCAGACTCGGCAATTCACTCAAGAAAACTTCCAACCCACACAGGTGCATATTCGCAAGTACCATCCCTTTTCTCACAGTTGGAGCAACGGGGCTTATTTCCATTGCACTTCAGTTTTCGACCTAGAGATTTTGACGATGAAATGTATGATTGCTAGGGTTTTAGAAGTTACTCACCCCTACAGAATTTACAAGCCATTGGTGTCCGCTTCGGTGTCCTTGGATATTCTAGAAAGTAGGTAGAATTTTCCTGAGCACTTGACTGGATGAAATCAAGACTAGCATGGGAATTTCTGAGACGATTTCACGCACTGAAATATGTGGAGAGCTCATTCTGAGGCTGGGAAAGATAGAAAGTTGACTTAATGTGCAAACTCATTCCTCCAGCTTAAATATTGTACCACTCGTGTGTTGGAGATGAAATCTAACTGCAACTGATTTAGTAGTTAATCATACTTTCAGATCAAACCCCTCTGGTTTGCGAAGGAGTCGGATTTGAAAAACTAGAATTGAGTTCAAAGCCTGAAGATTACCGAAACCGGCGTCCGAGTTGGCACTTTGTCAGCACCATTTCCGAGGCACACAGCAGATTTCATTCGAATGCATAGATCTCGTTATATCAATAACTCCGACGCCTTCTATCTGTACTGGCAGGACCTTATAGTTTAAACTGTGATGGTACACTCGAACCCCTACATGCATGAGAGAACAACAGTTCCTCGAATAGCACGAGTCTTTCTAATATTTTGGTTACATTCTAGTTCAAGGCTCAGTTCTACCCGATGAGGATGGTACCTTACTTTGTCCGACCCTTTGCTTTGCTCGACCCTTTGCTTGTTAGTTAAAGAAGATGGATTATTATAGGTGGTTTCTCAGGACAAGATAAGAAAGAGGACCACTATGCTGTTTGAGCATTACGAAAAAACTCTCGTAGCAAATGGAAGGCCCATTCTCAGTGACGTCTGGAGTGTCGCCTCAATGTCAGTCTAGTTGCTAGCACCTGACGAGCTCGGTTCGGTCTTCAACTCGGAACAACCCCAAACGACCGCCGACCTGGCTTCACGATTGGGCAGCTACTCGGGAATGGTGCTGCGGACTGGATGCTCAAGTCATTCTTTATTCGTGGTGGCTCCCAGAAATCATGCAACAATCGAAGGAGCCGGATATTTTTGACTGAACGACTACAGTGAAGTAATTCAGGCCAGAGACTGAATTTTCGTGCTTTTGGTGTTGTTGAAACGTTGAAGCAGGCAGGACTTCCTGCCTGTTGACTGTAGTCGAAAGTCTTCGGACATTATAATGCCCGCTTCACACCCAACGCCCACCTCCTTCGCGCTAGATGGTGAATTAATCTCGATTCTCATAACGTGATTCCTCTGTTTCTTAGCATTGTAGTTTGCTTGTTGTGGAATGTTGACCAAAAAAAAATGGTCAGGAACAAAACAACAGAAATCAGTCACGTCACACAAATCACTCAAAAATCTTTCTGGCTATCTACTCCTAAAGAATTCATCAGTCAGATCTGTTGGCTCTCCGCGAGACATGCCACGTTATTGAATCCTTACTAGTCTAGCATATGACACTGAGGCTTCGAAAATTGCTTGGTTCTTGAAAAGAAGATATTTTTGACATAGGAAAGAAGATTGACAATGTCCATGAATAGCAGACACGTTACTCACTTAACATGTGTCCCGCCATTAGTCGATCCAGGAGAAACAAGACCGTGATGTGCACGGGAGAGACCCTATATGAACGTGCTATCATTTATCAGATCCTCTTGAAATTTCCTCATTCAAAAGGTTTCAGGGTTCGATAGTCATTGAAACACGACCTTAGTATTGATATGATAAATTGGATGACAATGCAAAAATGCGAGGAATACTCATGAAATAGCCGGTCTCCTGACTCAGCAACAAACGTGTCTCGAACTCCGACTTCAAACTCCAGTATCTGAATCAAGTCCCATCCGTTCTCGCCGTGGGACTACCACACCCTTGAGTCAGGATTAGTGCTCACACATGGCGATAGGTGGAGCAAGCCTACATGCATGACAAGCCTGTAAAAGAGGAAATGAAGGTCATCTCTATGATTCAATTGTATGTAAGAAAATGGAGTCGGGATGCGAGTAGTGGGCCAGTCAACCGCGCCATACTCACTTCTGAGTGGGAAAGGTGAACACCCTGATAAAATGATTAGCTTCCGATATAGAACCGCAGAAAGTCAACCTTTGCTATTTATAGACACGGTGTTTCTTTATGTGCACTGAAGATGTACCCGATCGTCTTGAGGTGGCGTATAGGTGTTCATAACATTAAAATTTGCGGTGTTTTTCGCGGTGTTTGTCGCCGAAGCTTTCTGACAGCACAGATAATTCCTCATCTCCTCCGGAATAATAAGAGGTTTCTTTGCCGCGAAGCGTGGTTTTGATGTTGAACTTGTGGAATATATAGGTGGGCAAAAGGTGGAAATGAAGAGAAATCAATACTGTGACAAGATACAGTGACATGGATATGAACTGCGCCCATCCAACAAGCGATATGACTGTCAACAAGCGTGATTTCGGTGATGTCGGCGATAAAAACGTAGGTGGTGAATGTAAACAAGACTTACAATAGCACTTGAATCGCTGCTCTAGGCCAAACTTGGGGCTGCTGGGCCCAAGCATCTTGGCTTAACGTCAACGCGACCTTCACCGCGGACACAACGTGAACTGAACGGTCCTTCTTCAGATAGAGCTTGAAAAACTCTATCTCGTGGAAAATGTCAGACTCTTGGTATTAACCCTTGCCTAGCTGAAGACCTGAGAGGACCCAGTGCTGTTGATAGAGTTGGGAAGTGAAGCAGCCCCACTTGAAAAAACAATGAGTATGTAGTAGGACAGTTGGAAGTCGATCCGAGGAGGGATGGGTGACTCACGGGGTTTGTCCTCATTTCATATGTGCGCTGGTAGACCGCAAGTGAAGATACATGCCTCGGGAAGTCAAGGTTGTCCCGCGGTAGAGCTCGAAAATCTGAGCGCCTGAATCGAAGCTGGTCAACGTCACTCACCATATATTCATAATGTTCGCCAAAAAGTCGAGAACCTGACTTCACCTATATCTTTTCATGGAATCAACCACCAATTGTATTAAGTAGACGTCCATCGTGTGCCCGCGATCTCGAATTGACGGACTGAAGTCGGGATAAATAGGATCAGCCCGAGCACTGATTGTTGTGTTCGATGATGCCGAGGTCTGCCGTTTTCTAAGAGTACCTGAACTATCCGAAAATAGAAAATCATTCGTAAGTGGTGATTTTCGTTTACGCTGTGGAAAGCGACAACCAGAGGCAATGTCATCGCCGGAGCATTTTCAACAACTATTTCTGCTGTCAATAGACTTCTTGGTTAAATTCAAATCATTACTTTCCGACACACTTTTTGGCCAAGCCCTCTGACCAAGAGTGGACGCCTTAGTCCATCTACATGCAAGTTACACTGGTTTCACGTGTTTGATCTCATTGCCCGGGAAGTCCTTCGTGGGTTCGATATCTCATCAACTCAGCTGCTTCGTGTAAGTAGATCAACAGGAGGCAGACTAAGAGAGGTAACTCCATGTTGAAGATGAACACAAATAGATCAAGTTATCTTCACGACCTTTGCTGGACAACGTTGACTCAGGATTGTCTTCAAAGTGCCATGCAGTCCCGTGTTGATGGTTGGTAATCGCTGACATGTTTCACTGACCTCAACCTGTTAGATTCGACTTGGACCCTTTCGGGTTGCTGACGTTTGTTCCGTTTGTCGGCTTTCTTTATTCCTATTCAGATCCTTTATTTAAGGAGCGAACAAAAGACAGCCAGCCTCATTGGAAGCAGTCGAGTTCAATCTGGAAAAACATGGGTCAAATCCATGATCTAAGAATACTGCCCGATTAGTTGGTAAGAATTAGTAAGAAAAAACATTCCGGCCGCAGTTTGCTTGGATGACTTGCAAGTAATTGGCAACTGATGCGTGGAGACATGTTCAGTCCAGTCCTAATCAGATGTGATCAAAAAG
>Ga0154005_100536_pt1 | contig 14321 bp, 15 predicted proteins | sample TSFL089MetaG_FD_104698 | JGI IMG/M metagenome (GOLD analysis project Ga0154005, IMG submission 104698) | Attine ant fungus gardens microbial communities from Florida, USA - TSFL089 MetaG | ecosystem: Host-associated > Fungi > Mycelium > Unclassified | place: USA: Florida, Lake Talquin State...
AATGAAGTTTGTGACAACCATAGAGATTTTGCTTGGTGTTGCAAAGCTAATTTCAAGCTAAACCCACTGCGCCTGGAAACCAAACAAGGCAAACCATGCCCTCACACATTCAAATATGTCAACTGTAAAGGTGACCACATGGCAGATGACAATAAGTGCCCATTTTGGAAACATCAATTTAATCGAGAATGGCACTCAAAAAAAGCACAAGAAGCCAGAGAAATCAGGACCAACTCAATTCATCTGGCTGCAGGCAGTAAAGTCAATTTATGATTAAACACAAACTTAAAATCTTTTCGCAGAACGTAAGGAAAAATAAAACACTCATGAAATCAATTCTAGAAACACAAAAAAACATATCAGATATCATTCTCATTTAAGAACTATCTAGATCCTTTATAAGACGCATCCCTAGTCACACAAACAGTGAAGGCAATCCACTCCACGGCACTCCAAATCACCTGGACTAGACTCTGTTTATTCAAAATGATGGCAACGCTGAAAACTATTCTAGGGTTGCAACATACATAAACAAATGTATATCAAAAATGAGGTTCTCTCTTAGAAGAGACCTGATAAATCACCGCGATATCAATGTCATCGACTTCCACAATGGACAAGATGTCAATTTCATTATCAATATATACTCTGATAGTAACCAAACAGCCCTTCAAGTCCTATGCAACAATATAAGAAACATTGGAATCATGGTAGTCATGACAGGAGACTTCAACATTAGAGATAGTGACTGGGATCCTAACATCCAGTATCATTCCATTCACATGGAAGATCTTATGTCTATCGCTGACAGTCTAGACCTCGAACTTGCTATACCTGTCAACCCAGGCCCAACCAGATTTGCGGACAACCAACGAGACACCAACTCTGTTCTCGATCTCATATTCATAAACCCAAATAATTCAGGCTTCAATAAACACACTCTCAACCCAGACATCTGCCTACCATCAGATCATGTTCCCCTTATCATAGAAATAGGCATAAAAGAGGAAAACATTAATATCACTTTCAAAGCTATAAAGAAGGACAGTGAAAAAGAAGAAGCGTTCATCAGAGACATTGTAAAAGGCATTAGAAATATCGACACTCATGAGCTAGAAAACCAGGCAGACATATAAAGGTGCACCTCCACTGTCTCGACGATATTCAAAGATGCATGGACCAGACATTCTAAGACCAAAAGAATCACCAAACACTCTAAGAAGTGGTGGAATGAACAATGCGCTGAATGTATTAACAAATATCATGAAACAGGCGACATCAACAGCTGGAAAGCATTCAAGTCCACAGTCCATAAAGCCAAAAGAATGTTCTTCAATCAGAAAATCCAAGAAATCGTAATGTCCAACAAGAGACTGTGGGACCTCATGAATTGGGTAAGAAAGAAAAATCTACCGGCCATCAAAGCAATCTATCATGAAGATCAACCCTGCAACAATCTCGAGACACTATGGAATGCTCTACATAGCTCATACAACTCAGCCAAAAATAGGTCAATCAACACGAGGTTTCTAGACAGTATCAACTAGTATAACGAATTAGATTGGCCTCCTTTTACAAGTCAAGAATTCATCGATGCTATAGCTAAGTGTTCAAACACATCTGCCTCTGGTCCTGACCACGTCACATGGAGGTACCTCAAACCTCTAATTCTAGACAAAACTTGCCTTAGCAAGATCATAGATATTGCTAATGCGTGCATCTCAATAGGCTATTGGCCTGATCAATTCAAGGAGTCGACTTCGATCATTATTCTAAAACCTAACAAAGCAACATACAACATACCTAAATCATTCAGACCGATCATCTTACTCAACACCATGGGTAAACTAATAGAGAAAGTTATCAGTCATAGGCTCCAATTCCACCTATCAGCTAATGGATTTCTCGACCCCAACCAACTAGAAGGCATTAGTCAACGGTTAACCACCGATGCTGGAATGTATCTTACGCACCTTATACGCACAGGCTGGATTAAAGAGTGCCACACAAGCGTCATAGCCTTTGACATAGCACAATTCTTTCCATCACTCAACCATAATTTCCTTTTGTTATGTCTCGCCAAAGCTGGCTTAAATGCTAATGTTCTAAAATTTTTTAGAAATTATCATTTCAACAGGTTCACCACGTATGCATGGAACAACTTTGTCTCACAGAAATTTGCTACAAGTGTGGGAGTCGGCCAAGGATCTGCTCTTTCCTCCATTCTATCCACTATATACCTCGCTCCAATCATAAAAACATTCAAAAACAGAATAAAAAACCTAAAAGAAAAAATTCCTACAGACATTTTATCTTTTGTTGACAATGGTCTTTTAATTTCTCAGAAGAGTTATGAGCTGTCTTCCGCTTTTCTCCTCAGCAGTTACAACATGATATCTAAAATACTCTCAGATGCAGGCCTCGTCATGGAGCACAGCAAATCAGAAGTGTTTCACTTCACTCAAGCCCGCAATCTCCCCAACCCTTCTATCGATCTCACTTCTGTTGGGGGCCCCTTACTGCATCCCAAGCCTATTTGGAGATACCTAGGTTTTTTCTTCAATAGGAAACTTAACTTCCACCACTACGTCCATCATTATGTAATTAAATGTCTCTCAACCCTCAATGCCATGAAGATGCTGGGCAATTCATCAAGAGGACTCCTACCAATGCAAAAATGACTTCTGTACAGGACGTGCATCATTCCGATTGCTTTATATGACTTCCAACTATGGTTCTTTAAAGGAGTCCCAATGGTCAAAAATATCACTGAACTAAAGAAAATGCAACAAAGGGCAGCCTTATGGATCACAGGGGCCTTCCGTATGTCTCCTTCAGAGGGAGTAGAAGCGATAGCGGGCCTCATCCCTATAAACCTTCATCTTAAAAAGCTCAATGGCCGTCACCACCTCAGATATGCAACCATTCCGCCATCACACGTCATCAATGCTCTCCTGGACAAACATCAAAGTAAAAATCAAAATCAACACAAATTCGCATTAGCCAACCTCACTAACAAACAAAAATCGAAGCTGAAGAGTCCTATCAAGGACGTTAGTGAAAGACTCAACAAAATCAAAAATGAATTCGATCCCCATCATATCATTTTCCATCCTGGCTTATACTTAGTAGATCATTTTTCTAGTAGAATAGTTTTCCATTCCCCTGATTCATCCAGTAACGAAGCTCTCTTTGATCACTCCTCAAAACTCAACTTGGCATTCGAAAAAACTCAAAAATCTTCCAACGACATAGCTGTCATCTCAGACGGAAGCATCAAAGCAGTAGGATCAGCCACAGCTATTGCCCACATCTGGAAAGACTACAAAGTTAATGCACAACTCAAAGCGCATGCAAACAATATCACCCCTCTGGAGGCCAAATTAATGGCTATATGTATTGGCCTCACAGCCGCTTTCGAGAACTCAGAAGCGCAACAAATCCTTGTCATCACAGATTCACTCAAAGGGGAAAAAAAAAATCATCTCCTCAGGCGATCAATACCTACAAAAATCCATCATTCCCATCGCGGAAAAAATACAAAGTTTCCTCAGCAAAGACAATTGCAATGCAATACACTTCTGGCATTGTCCTAACAAAATAGAATGGTCTAGACACACTCTTGTTGACAAAGAAGCCAAATCATCCCACATCCCACCCATTCTCTCTAAGAAAAACTCATTCTTACTTAGCAAAAAGTTAGAATGCAATCGCTCTCTCGAATCATGGCAGAAGTCGTTCAAGGATAGCAAAAAGAAAGGACAGTTATTTCTTGAATTCAAAGATGACAATGATAAAGTCATCAAACCGACATATGCCAAGGGAGGATCGTGGCTAGCACATATAGGAATCTCCAACTCAGTATGTGCAAGATTCACCCGTATGATGCTGGAACATGCATCCATAGGAGAGTATTGGCAGAGATTCTTTCCTAACACACCAATTCAGTGCCCTTGTGGAGAAGCGGACATTGAGATGAGGGAACATATCGTCATGCAATGTAGGAGATATGACACATCATTTTGCCCAAGAGACATACGCATATCCAGTTTCGTGGAGTTTATCATTGGCAACCCTACTTTGTTTTGTTTTGACAACAGCTAAGGCATAGTTTGGATAACCATAAAGTTACACACAATCGTCACCAAATTGCGTTTGATTTCATTTTCTCTCTCCTTTCTTTCTCTATGTATTTAAGTAGATACATCGTGTCTACCACGGCCTGCCTATGCGCTCCATGTAATAAATCGTTGATTTAAAATAAAATAAAAAAAGTTTCCATTACAATGATGTTATCCCACGATAAATACACAATTCAATCCAGAATATCTGGAAATATCTGTTGTTGGATATTCAAGAAACTCAAAGTCATTTTGGTAATACCAATACCCATCGAAGGACTTCGAAGTTCTGGAAATCATCCTCTCCCTATTTGAGCCTTATCGATTTCACGTACTGCATATAAATCTCAGGCTTCCTGTATTATGGCACATACCACTATGCTCTGTAACAGCATGGAATATTTCCTCGAGCCCCTCGTTTTTCAGGTGCGGAATTCATTCAATATCAGAACGGCTATCAACATCACACAGGTCGAGGATACACTTTTCCGGATCCCCCATGAGTATTTGGCTCAGGAATCATCTGTTTTTGCAGATATGCTAGCCATCGGTGACAGTATGAATCCTGATGGTGAAAGTTCTGGGGACATTTCACCCATTGTTCTCCCCGGGACAGTCAATGCCAAGTCTTTCCATGCCCTCCTCAAAGTCCTGCATCCTCAGGATTCGTAAGTGACACTAGTATTGCTTAAATTAATGATTTAAGCTCAATTACATGGATGCAGTGAAATCGCTTTATCCAAAGATGAGTGGCTGCTCGTCCTGGAGTTATCTAACATGTGGAACATGAGCGGGGTCAAGAATATCGCCATTGATTATCTTGTCCCGTATTTCGAGGATGACCCTGCCCATAAATGGAATCTGGCTAAACTATACGAAATCTGGGACTGGATTCAACCTGCTTTAGAATGTTTGGTTAGACGGGATGCACCGCTTGGGAGAAGAGAGTATCAACTCCTTGATCAAAAGACAGCTCTTGAAATTGGTGCTCTTCGAGAGTTATGCTGTCCTATACTTCGAAAGATAAGTCGTCATGATGGCAGTAGTGAAGACATTATTGTTGGCTGGGAGATGGTAGAAGAACGTGGGAAGGTCAACGTAGACTTGAGTTCTGTGGAATTTGTTTGCCCTAACCCTCCTCAGCCCTCAAGCCTGGACGAAAGTTGCATTCAGGACGATGATCAAAGGCAGAGGAATGGACAGTTTTTCTTCGAAAAGGTGGTTTTCAAGGTGCGCAAAATTGCTATGTATCATTCAACAGCCAAATTCACTATTCATTCCAGGTAGCCGATGAGTTTTATAAAGTATCCAATCAGCCGTTCGCGCAGCATTCTCTAGCATTCAGACGCTTATTCTCAAAACGCGGTTTTCGAAAATATGACTGTCAGGACCCCCTTGTCGTGGATGCAAGCGTAACAAAAGCTGATTTTGAAGTGTTGTTGAATCTATTTTTCCCGTAAGTAGGTCTGTTCTTCCTCATTACAAATACCCAACTCAACCTTCAGTGATCATATCACCAATCAAAACCTCTCTCCTAATGATTGGGCCTCGATTTTGAGACTTTCTGCGAGATGGGACATGCCACGAGTGAAGCAGTTAGCAGTCAGGCAACTAGAAATTCTGGACTTTGGGTCAGTCGAAACAAAATTGCAAATGGCCCAAGATCTAGGCGTTCAGGAATGGTTCTCATCGGCGATGCAGATGCTTGTTACTCGGCGAGAACCACTGAAAAACGCCGAGTATCAGGTTCTGAATCAAGATCACCTTCTTCAAGTACTTGACCTTCGGGAACGTGCTCATTCCCGCCAGCAGCGGGGCTCATCGCGCACGGTTACTCAATTGCGTATAAGCAGAGGGGAGGTTCCTATCACCGTCGATCTCTCTGCCCGTCTTGCCGCTCTTGTTCAAGGATAGGGTATGAGATAAACAACAGGATATATAGGTGCTGTCGGGACTAGGCAAAACTTCAGGCAGAGAAAGAATATTTTCACGATCGCAACAGATGGTGGTGGCTCACAGAGCGTTGTAGTAGCACTTAAAAGAATGTGTTTTGGCTCGCTCATTTACAGCTTCATGTTTATCTGGCTGCATCTTCGCTGCATCTTCACCTGATCAAGAAATGATTTTATTTTCCATCAGTCACGAACCAGTCACACGAGGAGCCACACACCTATCTTTTGTTCATGACAGGAGTAAAAACTCGGAGAGATCCAGATTTCTATTTCGCCTTCCGTACTTTCAAAGTATGAACCTGCCGACATCTCTTAACCTGACTACTGACAAAGTTAATAAAAGGTGGAGGACGCGGTCTTCCGTGTTCCTCGACACCTCTTCCTCATGCCCAATGCAAAGATTGAACCAGTGCCACAAGGAGGTGACACTGGAGATGATCTAGTGGAGCTTGGGGAAGAGGTCAAGAAGGACGATTTCTTACAACTTCTGCGCGCAGTATACCCAAGGTGCGTGAGCGATAGGTTCAAACATTGTAAGCAGCGTCAAGGAACTCAGCATATGATTCAGAAAATACAGCAACCCTGAAATCCTTACAACTTCCCAGTGGCAAACAGTCCTCAAACTGAGTGAGAACTTCGGCATGGAAGATGTCCGTCAGAAAGCAGTCAGAAATCTCAAGGACTTCTTCTTTGACAAAGACCCTATCGATGCTTTGATATGTGCAAGACAAAACAGATTAGACGAGTGGACGGAACCATTGATCGAGAAAATAGTTGAGATGAGAAGGGAATTAACTAGGGATGAACTCGAGAAGGTCGGAACACCAACTGCAATTAAGATTGCTTGGGCACTCGGAGCAGCTGGTACCCCGATGTCACTCGACTCTCCCGGTACCCCAATGTCACTCGACTCTCCCGGTACCCCAATGTCATTCGATTTTCCCGGTCCCCCGATGTCACTCGACTCTCCCGGTACCCCAATGTCATTCGATTTTCCTGTTCCTTCTAAGAAGAAAAAGAAAGCTAAGAAAGGAGAGCTGTCCAGTCTACCTATGTGAATGTGCAGCAGAAATCATATCAGAAATTGTAAAATGGTAGTCCTCGTTGCCTTTCAAACTAGGTTAGCATGTTGTCAAAGACTTGTGGTATTTGGTACAGTTTGAGATCTTCACCCGATTCCTCTTTTAATTCAGGTAGCCGACTTCCTTTTGGTCAGGTTGGCCAGTCAATGAACTCCTGCCATTAACTGACAAGCCATGGGTGATAAGACTTAATCAAGCATAGGCGAGGCAGAGGGCATAAGGACTATCCATCCAGAGGCAGGAAAGGCTAGATCACGATAAACTCTCAAAGCTCTTCTTTCACTATTGCAGTTGTTGAGAAATTGAATACGGGTCGTGTGATATCATGCTGGTCATCTCACGTCGTTCCCTTTTTTTCTTCTGGCTTTTGACTCGGCTTGCTGAACGATTCATCATGTACAAACTGTCTCGACACTTGACCCTCACCAATACTTAGTTAACGAATACAGCACAAGGATCGGATTTCCACTACTACACTGGGCTCAGCCATCATCTTTACAGAGTTGGGTTCTTCAAAGGTCCACATCTGAGTCATAGCATCTCTCCCATCTCAATGCTGTACCCGTCAGTAAGTAGCTTGGGGGAAAGTTGGTCTACGGGCGGTGCTTGAGCCACTTGTCAAGCTACCATTTCGTCCTATATTAGCATTCCACCCCCGTTCAGTCACATATACTCTATAGGGAGACCCACAGGAGAGGTTCATCTGGTTGACAAAAATGGTTTCGGGCAGAATAATGCAAGGGATCCAGAATCGGAGCTACCTCAGACAGATAAATACGGGCTGCACTTGTAAGTAATGTTGGTTTACTCTTATACTTTAATTTTTTTGTGATGTTCTTTCCTTGTAGAGATATGGCTCTCATGAAATTGAATCAATGTCAATCTCACCATACTCGTTGAGTTTTGAACCTGTTGTTGGGACAAATACTATCCAAGTTTACTTCCGTAATACTTACTTCTGGAGAACCTATATCTCCTCTTCTCCATGGACCACAACATGTCAAAATTCATCTGAATGGGAAGGTACTCTATTGTGTTATAGAACTGTTTGTTTTCATTGCGTTGTCTATACTGACTGTTCTTAATCTAGCTAACTTTCTAGACTTGTATGAAATCACCACTACAGACAGTGCCGCGGGATTTCCTTTCTTGAAACACCTTGATTCTCGCTCACTTCCCAATCACCTTGCTTCAGGCATCTAAAGACATGTGGTAGCATATCGACCTCTCGTGGGTGGTCGTCGATTTTTGCGTTGGACGGTTATTTCGTAACAAAGAACCAAAATCCATCCTGCAGAAATCGAGATTCGATGCGAAACTCATAGTTCCGGAGGGAATGCGAATGCGATGGACGTACCGACGAGATGCAAAATCCAGTCATGATCTTAGTACGAGCTGAGGATGAGGGAAGTGACGCAACATATGTTGATGGCGATGGCAATAACAGTATCTCCTCTTATGGACGATGATGAAACTACGGCCGCTGAGTCTGATTTCTGGAGTGGAGTGGGTGGTGTAAATGTTGTTGTCGAGTGACTTGAGACTCTTCAAATTAAACAGTGATGGGTTGTACGAGGACGAAGGCGAAGAGAGGATGTCATTTGGTCGTATTGATAAAGCTTGTGTGTTGCATAGGATAATGCATTTATAGTAATTCTGCCACAATCTACATTCGAACACCACGTTACAAGCACTTTGTATTCTATCACAATCCGTGTTCAAGCACCGCGTTACAACTTTTTGAAGTGCTCACATGACTCCTTGGTGTGAGCGGATCATCCGCTCCGTACTTGGGAGTTGTCCACATGGAAATGTACAAGCTTATCAATTTGATTATGGAGCAATTTAGTCAGCGCAAGGACCCGGGATAAGGGATTACCAACTTTTGACCTCTCACCACCTACGATGTCTGCAAACATTCAAGGCCTGAACGTCATACAGCCTCAGCAAGCTGATTCTCAATCCCAGTATCTGCTTTCTGCCGACATCGCTGCACAGCTCGATCTGTGGACCAATCTGAGTTTTGATGCGGATGAAAGCTCTTTATCTCGTCCAAAAATTGATGAAAAAATTGACGGAAAAAATTTAGAGGAGAAAGAGGACGACGCCGAGTCACCTACGAGCCGCAGCGAAAAGGCTGTCCACGACGGTCATGATAATGTCGTCATGGCCACCAATCTGGGATCTAACATATCCCAGCCTCCTTCTGGCGTATCACACTTGCCTACTTTTGATCTAAATTCACTTCTATCTGGATTTAATCCATATGCCAATATGTCTCAGCACACAAATCCAGGTGCAGCGCCCTCCCTAGCCCAGCTCCTAGCACTTCATGCTCAAGACTTCCTTCCTCCCGTTTCAAATATATCTGTTCCGCCCACCTCGGCCCCAACTCCGAGTGCTGCTCCGGCATCGATACCCGTTCCAGCTCATGAAACCCCTTCAAAACGTTTTCGTACACGCAAGTCTTCCTTAGAAACTCTCACCGCTGATGGCCAAGCCATGGCCACCGCCGCTGCAGAGGACAAGCGCCGCAGGAATACTGCTGCCAGTGCACGATTTAGGCTAAAGAAAAAAGAGCGAGAAGCTGCTCTTGAAGGGAAGGCGAAGGAACTGGAGGCGCGAGTTAGCGAATTGGAAAGAGAGTGTGAAGGGCTTCGCAGAGAAAACGGTTGGCTGAAAGGCCTTGTCGTTGGAGTCACTGGTGCCGCCCAGGGACCCGTCGTTAATTCTCCACCCCCAAGCTTATCTCCCTCGCAACTTGGGAATCTCACAAGTGTTACAGCACTAGGCAAGCGAAGTAGAGAAAATCTAGATGATTGAGGATATCTCGGGGACCTTTTTTTTTATCTCACTAAATTTTTAAGGCGGGTGTAATCTATGAAGACTACAAAGGGGTCTCTTGGGATTTTGGGATAAGTAGCCCTTTCACACTGTATGTAAAAGTAGAAAAGAAAGCTGCATGCGAGCAGCTGCTCCCCGTGCTAATTAGATCTCGGACACAACCCAATGGTGATGCCAACACCTTTCTATCAGCAAAGCTCGCCCACACCTTCCTCCCTTAGTTACATGCCTTCAGTCAATATACCTGACGCTGGGCCCTGTTTAGATCCTCCGCGTTTCTGAATCCAAAAAAATAAAGCATGTGGCACGTGATAAGATAAGGGCTGAGGCAGGTGTGTTCTCGGAAATGCCAGAGACCGATGAAAGCATTGCCATAATCGTTTACGCCTCATCGTCCACCGCAGTGGCTTTGGCAGGAATCATAATTCGGCAGCTTCTTATAGCCAGGCACTGGACCATGAACAATGTGGGCTTGAGAGAGGAGACTAGGGTTCATTATACAACTGCTCTCCGCCCCAAATATTCCCAGCAACCCATCGTTAGGCGCAAGCACCTTGATCCAACTGCAGAGGCTGGTTATTTGCATGACCCATCCCTCAGACAACCCAGCCAACCACGGACAGATCCTAATGGCAGCTGGGACAGCGATGGACACCATCCACTCACACTGGACCAGGCCGGGTTCCCAGATACTTCTGGAGTGACACGACCACACCTCAGCAGAACTTTGGGAAGAATTTTGAAAGATTGTCATGATTCTCCTGGACTTCAAGCTGATGAGCTGTCGTTCTGCGAAGAGGAAGCAGAGGTTATTGTGCATCAAGTATGGACCTTTCAGTGCGCCGAGCCAGGAGTGACCGCTGACTTGCCCTTTTCCCCTGTGCTCAGGTCACAACAACAGATTCTCTCGCAGGTGTATCCCTTAAATATGGAATTACCCTCACAGACCTTCGAAGAGCAAATCACATGTGGGCAAGCGATTCTATCCACCTTCGCAAAGTGCTCTACATTCCTCTCGACAAGTCACCCAGAGCCCGCGACCTCATTCGAGATATGAAAGTGAATGCGACACCCCTTGTAGATATATCAGCGTTGCAAGGCCCTGCTGCCACAGCAGAAACTAGCGATCCCTCCTCTTCCTCAGGTTTCAGTATCCTGCGGGTTCCAACTTCGCGCATGTCCTTTTTTCCACCTCCTGCTACTTCCGGTAGAGTACCATCTGTGTCATCTGTGCCATCGCCGGCGCCCAGATCTAATGTGAAATCACCATCACATGCACGACATTCGATTCCCCCATCTCTGGTTTCGATCCTCACGGCCTTGCCAATTTCTGCCTCGACACGAGATGATTTAGTTGCGCGCCTATCCTTCGATAGTGCTAGCTCAAACGTTAGTGAACGATCAAGACCAAGCCTTGACCATTCAGAAGGTCATGAGCTTGACGTTGTGATTCATCGCGAACAAATGGCTTCACAGCTTTCACAAATTACCCACAGACCTAAATTAGGACCTCACAATACCCAGACTCGGCATCTGTCGACGACTCCTTCTACCATGTACACGCCAGAGATACCAGATAGAACATCGATCCGCACAGTACAAATGGAACCATCACCCATCATGCAGTTACCTACATTGCATTCCCGGAAATCTCAACTGCCGTCTGCTAACGGTATTCATACCCAGCATCGTTTCCAAGATAGTCTAATCGAATTGAACTAAAAACTTGGGTATCATCACACGGACTTTTATTTCTTGATTGGAAATTTCATTGGTAAGGAGGGCACTTACTTTTTCACACTGCCGTAGCTCAGTGCATCCATCTTGTTATCAAGGTCGGATCTTTCTATCTCAAGCCTGTGACCTACTTCTGATATACGCCAGATGCCAAAGTGAATTATCCCCCACATTATCATCCGTCTTCTGCTTTGGCAACCATCACGCCCACCATACTTTTCACTAGTGACACGAATATTCACCGCTACTCGGAAAATCAGGCGTCCTCTTTCGACCAGTTCATCCTACGATGTGGCCACACGCTATATCGTGAGTTAAGAAGCTGATCATCAGGGTGCTTGATCAGTGAAGTTGAAACATGTTTTATGAGGTTTGGCGGGCTGTTCGTCGATGATCTATATCATAATCATTTTTAAAGAAATCCTTCCTTCAAGCCCTCGACACCACGACGAAACTCTCCTCGACCTCGAAATTAGGGCCAAAGTGGTTGTGTCCTGATTTTTGAGCTTTCCAAGTTGACGACGGGATCAGGAAATATTTCTGGCGCTTCATGTCATTTGTCAGGGAGAATTGATGTAAAAGATAATTTATTCTCGGTTGATGTCCGAACTTGTTCAGATAATTTGGCGTGCTGTCAAAGTAACTTAAGCCCATCAAAGTTGCCGTAAAAACAAATTGCGAGTCGGAAAATCCTTTTTCAGCAGCAGCGAGATGACTCAAAAGTAGCCATGGCGTTGTTGGGTGGACAGTGCCTTTCCTAACTTATCATCAACCATGTCAGGAACCACGATGGTTCAAAGCCCTGTGGTCTCATTCTTCGACCACTAAGAAACACAAACAATGGAGTGCGAAGAAGGAACCAGAAATCAGAAAAGCCGAATAAGGACCCCGAGGACTCGGAATGCTGGCGTGACATGAGTCTGTAGGTAGCAAAGACGTTCCTTCTATATGGATTTCAGCGAATGATTTTGGCTCAGATGCATATGGTCAGTACGGTGAAGCCTCTGCTATTCTCAGAGGTGGGAAACAATAACAATTAGATGAGCTTGTCAATTCGGGCGAAGGCGAGTTGACGCTTATGTATCTGCATCTAAACAAGCTTCTAGTATCAGTCGATGTGGAGACATTTCCTGCCCAATGGAGGTTTGGCAGTCCAGTTTAGCATTCTTGAAGACTCGTGTCGATCGATTAGGGCACTGTCATGATTACATTGCCGCATGGGAGATGATTGTCATTGCAATTCGGTTCGATGTCCCCTTACCGCGGAGACAAGTAATCTATTGCGTTTTTGGAACTGTTCTTAGAACGTGGATCACGCTACGGCTGAAATTAGCCTATGACATATGTCCACATTGACTACTGATTCAAGCCTGGACGATCCTTTCTCCTGTCTCAGCAACGCAACCAAGGGTAGTTCAGTACTGAACCTAAAACCAGCATCCAAACGCCCATCCAGTTCTGGCGATATAAAAGCATAGATGATCATGTTTAGATTACATGATTCTTGAATGTGTTAGAACCCCTTATTGTATCCTCCCTTCTCGTAAAAGTCTTGCATATGTTTGACAATGGCATCAAGAGCTGCGAGCCACCAGTTAAGATCGGCATCTAATTCTTCTTCCGTAGCAGGTTCACCGCCATCTTTATCAGAACGTAGCTTCGCAAAAAAATCCTTGCGGTAAGGGCATGCTTTCATCGCAACCTAGGTAGATAAATTAGATTTGCATTTCAAGACAATGTCAGTAAAAAAAATGCGAACAGAGAACACGCCTTTAACAACAAAATTGTGAAACTGTTTGAGAGTCTTCTCGTATGACTTGGTAAAGGCAACAGAAAGTTCTTCAGGTTTATTATCTTGCGCATTCCGAAGCGCTTTACAAGTAAAGGAGAGGCCACGCAAAAGCCACATCAGGCCTTCCGTTGCAGTCCGCTTCTTCTCTCCTTTTTCGTTCTCGACGAGCTTCTCGAGTGTACGACATTTTTCTGGAATAGCGTCGTAGCGGGTCTGAACTTTCTGAGAACGACTCCTGATTAATCACATGCACTCGAAGATGATAAAATAATTACTGCGATGTTTCCATTCAGATCTGACTGGACGACTGAAAAGGCCGCAGATCCAAGAAGATCTACGGTGCATTTTTTACGTGAGAGGATAAGAAGGGAATCAATAGTGCCTACCGAAGAGACCTACCAATCCTCTTGATGCTTCCAGAAATTGGACAGTATCTACCCCACCTTCGGTGTCAACCTTCGCGAAAGACTAGGCACGATATGAGTCCGGCAACCAGTATCTCGGATAGCAATCACCCTGATATTTTTCAGATAAGGTGCCATAATGGCAATTGTCAAGAGCCCGTCTGCATCCTATCAAAAGGCTCTCACGGTTATCCATTATGCCTTTCTCATCATACAATTTGTTTCAAAAGACATGCCACATGCCGATGCTTCCTTGATCCCAAGCAGGTATGTAGTAATAATCGACCATCGAATTCTATCTCACCAACAGGATGAAGCATCAAAAGTAAACCAGAATTTTGGGCACATGTCTATACACAATTGGAGAGTCTTATCGGGGAAGAGAGAAA
>Ga0154005_100542_pt1 | contig 14211 bp, 24 predicted proteins | sample TSFL089MetaG_FD_104698 | JGI IMG/M metagenome (GOLD analysis project Ga0154005, IMG submission 104698) | Attine ant fungus gardens microbial communities from Florida, USA - TSFL089 MetaG | ecosystem: Host-associated > Fungi > Mycelium > Unclassified | place: USA: Florida, Lake Talquin State...
ACATCAATCCTTGAACACAACAAGGACAGCCCCTTATATGGTTAAGTTATCGCTATTCTGGACACAAAAGGACTGCCATATGTAGAACAATAGGCAGTAGAACATGTGATGCTCTGTCCAGGTACACAGACTATCATTTCCTGTATATAAGGCTTCATAGTTTGAGGATTAGACCTCAGACTTAACAACATCTTTTGTTGCTAAACTACTTCGCATTTTTGAGCCTTTGAAGACCACTCTTGCAAATCACAAACTAGTAAGTAACCATTTGTGATAATGACGTGAATATAAGCCAACACAATGACTTCAAGAATTATTGGACTATTTAAGCCGACCTCAAATGTTTCTCACAAATACTGATACATGGATACCTAGATCATATAGTGAAACCATGCGACAATCTGACATTTGGTAGGAACCGATGATCAGAGAGTATCAAATGCTTAAGAAATGAGACGTCTTTGAACTGACCCCTTGATCAATGGAAAAGAATGTCATCGGCTCTAAATGGGTTTTTGTCATAAAATAGAAGGACAATGACATAGTAGATAAACAAAAGGCCTGGACTGTAGCAAAAGGCTTTACACAGGTTCTAGGAGAGGACTATGATAAGACCTATGCCTCTGTAGCCCATTTAGACTCTGTTTGGCTCGTTTGTACTATTGCTGCCTCCTAAGGGCTTAGACTATGGCAAGTGGACTTTGTCTCAGCTTTCCTCAACAGTGATAGCTCCTTTGACATATATATGGAACAACCTAAAGGATTTTTAAGGAAGGAGGAGACGACTGCATATAGAAACTCCAGAAGACACTTTACAGTACAATGCAGGGTACTCATGATTGGGCCAAAAACCTTGACCAAGCTTTTGAAGACCATGGCTATCTTAGATCGCAAGCTGATCCTCAAATCTGTTCTAAACTGATTGGAGATAAATTTACCTTAATATCTACATGGACAGATGATGTACTGGGGGCATCATCTACTGCTAAAGGAGAAGACTTTGCCCACAACCCTGGAAGGGTATACTGAAACACTCTGAAACATGTACTGGGATACATAAAAGGCACTTTAGATTATGGAATAACTTACTGAGCAGGCACAAGTTTAAACCCAACAGGATATGTTGACTCTGATTTTGTGGGTTGCAAAGGTACAAGACGATCAACCGAGGGCAATATATTTATGGTAGCTGGTGGACTGGTGTCATGGGAAACAAAGAGGCAGGACACAGTAGCTCTCTCAACTGTTGAGACTGAGTTTATGGCCTTTTTCCAGGTGACTACTCAGGCAATATGGATAGCAAAGTACTTTGAAGAGATCAAATTACCTGTGACAAAACCAATTGTCATATATGTGAACAACAATGGAGCCATATTAAATAACACCAATGACAAAAACCATCGTCGAACAAAGTACATAGATGTTTAATACCATTTTATCAAGGAACAGGTAAATGATGAAGTGGTTTTTCAATATGTACCTAGCTCAGACAATGCTGCTGACTTCCTTACCAAACCACTCCCAAGGGATGCACTATGGAAAATTGTTTCGATACTCAACTTGAGGTCACAAACTTCAGGTACATCAGTCCAGGGGGAGTATTGAAGGGGACCGAGATACCCAAACACCATGATCCCTTGGTATCATTCATCTGTTTCACATCAATGAACTAGTATATCTCATATTACTTTGATATTTCCTTTCTCATCCATTGTAATATAACTTGAATATCTTTTATTAGCCTTTTTCATATAACATTATACCCTCAGTCGTCTACCTTGATAGATGACTTCTAAGGTAAGAACTATAGTACACCTTCTTATATTAGTATATTGAACACACCCTGTAGACTTATACATCTACAGGTAATAAATAGTCGTCTACCTTGATAGGTGACTCCTGAGACTTACACATCTACAATTAGAAGTATATTGAAGAAAGCTTCTATGTGCACATGGAAGCAAATATCTTGTTAAGATCAGTGGTGCAGTCCCTGATCCCTTTTTAGGGTTATAAAAATAAAGATAAGAAAAACTCAATAAAGTGTCATAAATTGCTTAATCCTTCTAAGGCAATATTTATTTATTTATTTTTCTTTTAATTATTGGACATACAAGAACTTATTACCAAATTGGGAATGGTAACTCAATAGGGAAATGCAAGATAAAGATAATGTATACAAATAAATAAAATGTATAAGTAGTAGAACAAAGTAACGGGAACTCTAACGAGTTCTCTTTGTCAAACTCTAACTTAGAGTGGGTTAAGGGTTAAGGTTACTTGACCTTGACTTGAAGCCTTACACTAGAACTCATTTCTCACTACTAGTTCCTAACCACCTCGGTTCCAAGCACACTTACTCTTATCGTCCTTGGTACGCTGATTATCGTGATCAACGACCACTATGATATAGCTAGGCCCCAAGCTTAAGGGGACTTGTTAGTCAGTTAGGGACTCATGGTAGCAGTGCAGTACCAAGCTCAGATATTGTGTCTAAGACCTGACCTCATAATTGAGTGGTACTTCTTAGTATACTTGTACTTTCTTCACGTTACATACTTCATGCTACTGGTCCATTGTGATCAGTCTATGCAAAGGAATATCACCACATCCTTAAAAAAGTGATTAGTATAGGGATCTCCTTCTTGGAGTGATAGCCAAAGTACTATTAGGGCAGTAGTCAGTAAGGCAGTAGGCACCTGGCTGGAAGAAGACTTATGTGCTCCAGTAGACGTACTGTAAGCTCTAAGAAGAAGACACACTCTCAAATAATACATATCTTTTTTTTACAACACATATACCTTGTCCAGAATATAAACACAATGTCTTTGGACCAATACAATCGACTCATGAGTGATATGCTCAACGAAAGGTGTACCCTTATCAAACTAAGGACAGAACTAGAAGGGAGAGAAGAAAGGTTATGCAGACAATGTGAGAGGTTTAGGCATCTCGCCCAGAACTGTAAAAGTGGAGAAGAACAGAAGAAGACAGTGGCGGCAAATAGGTTTGAAGCATTGGGAAGTCAGGTAATGTAGCATAGAGTAAGAGAGGTGAGGAGGCAGGAAGTGGTAAAAGAAAAAGTGAAATGTTTTAGATGTAGAGAAAAGGGACACAAGAAGTAGGAGTGTCCAAACATAAAAAAGAAAAGGCAGTGGGATGTGGCACTACTGTGAAAAGTGTGGAAGAAAGTAAAGGAGCATAGCAAAGTGAGGGGGCTGCCTCCTAGAGAAGCAGCAATGGGTATGAAGGGGTAGACGATGAGATGGGAGGTGGTGACCTTTGTGAAGTGCAAAGGATGTGATTACAAAGGAACAAAGACTGAGGAGAATAAAGGGCAGGGATTCCTGCAAAAGGAGCAGTTGTGCAATATATGGTGCAAAAGTTGTAAGGAGACATGGAATTGGAGGGATAGAGAAGCTAAAGAAGGAAGAGCAGAAAGGGTAAAATATAATACGTGTGGAGGAAAAGATGCAGTTATTTGGAAAATAGAACGAAGTGAGAAAAGAGAGATTTTCTGTCTACTATGTAGAATAGGAAAGAAAACGCCATGGTGGAATTGGGGTGGAAAATTGGAATAGACAGTGCCTAGGGCCCAGAAGGGGAGGGCTAGAATCACTGATCCAAGAAGAGTGGCAGAAACTGTCAATCAAAAGGCAGTGCAGAAAGCAGAAGCAAGAGAAGTGAGGCAAATGTTTAGGCCTCTAAGAGAAGTATGGATGAGTATAGGAATAAAAAGAATAGACACTTATGAAAAGAGAACAGTGAAGGCATTGCTTGATAGTGAAGCAACAGGTATGTTTATGAGCAAGAGTTTGGCTCAGAAGGGAGGATATAGGTTAATCAAGTTAGATCAACCTTTGCAAGTAAGAAATGTGGACGGCACTGGTAATAGTGGAGGTGCAATAACACATAAGGTAGAAGTAAATATGTTCTATAAGGAACATGTAGAAAGAGTGTGGATGGATGTTTGTGAGTTAGGAAAAATGAATGTGATATTGGGCATGCCATAGTTAGCAGTCCATAACCCAGAAATCAACTGGGAGAAAGGAGAAGTATAAATGACGAGGTGTCTACCACTATGTGGAAAAGCAGTAAGAATCAAAGGAAAAAAGAAGATAAGAGAGAATGAAAAGAGAATTGTGAGGTGGGCAGTGAATAAGAAGGAAGACTGGGAAAGAGAGGAGGAAATAGAAGCAGATCATAGAAAGGTGGAGGAAATGGTGCCTAAACAGTTCCATAAATGGTTGAAAGTATTTGGAAAGGTGGAGTCAGAAAGGATGCTGGTCAAACAGGTGTAGGATCATGCAATTGATCTCCAAGACAACTTTAGAGCTAGTAAAGCATGAGTATACCCTCTTTCCAGGAATGAAAAGGAGGAAGTACAGAAGTTCATCAATGAACACTTAAAGAAGGGATACATCAGACCTTCTAAGATGTTACTGGTATTCTTTGTGGGCAAGAAGGATAAAGGAAAATGCATGGTTATGGACTATAGGAGACTCAACAAGCAGATGGTCAAAAATAACTACCTTCTGCTGTTAATTACAGACTTAGTAGATTTTATGGGCAATAAAAGAATCTTTACTAAAATGGATCTCCGGTGGGGTTATAATAATGTATGAATCAAAGAGGGAGACGAGTGGAAAGTGGCCTTCACTACTCATGTGGGGTTATATGAACCAGTAGTGATGTTCTTTGGAATGACGAATTCGTCTGCCACATTTTAGGACATGATGAATGAAATCCTAAAAAACATGATTAATGAAGGGAAAATGGTGGCATTTGTGGATGATGATATGATTCGCTCTGACACTTATCTTTTTCTTTATTAAATAAATTAATTAATGGCTATACGACGATATGAACATAACGACTATGACACGGAAACATCAGGATCTAATAAAAAGATAAGCATGGGAAGAATCGAGTGATGATCTGAGCTTGATCACATGTCTATCAGACAACCGCCATGTGTGGGAGAACATGTGGGCAGAGGCTGTCTGACGTGGGGAATTACTCAGGACTTGACAGATGGTAGCTAATAGATACCGTGATCTCTCTTAGAATAGTCTTAGTATAGCCACGTGTACTTATATAAATAGCTAGGCAATTCATAGAGGGAACTCTGTCGAGTTCTTCTTGTCTTAACCTCATACCCTCTGAGGGGGATCCGGGATTGTCCTGCAGGTCCTGACAAATGACATGTTAGTGGGAACAGAGACAGAGGAGGGACACAATGAAATAGTGGAGGAAATATTGAGGCGACTGGAGAAAAATGACCTATACATGAAACCAGAGAAATGCACTTGGAAGATGTAGAAGGTGAATTTCCTGGGAGTAGTAATGGGTCAGAGAAAAATTGAGATGGAGGAAGATAAGATGACAGGAGTGTTGAATTGGCCAATACAAAAGACAATGAGAGATGTCAGGAAAATTCTGGGCCTAGCAAACTACTTGTCATAAATCGCCTACTCAAACCCAAAATAGTATGACTAGAGGGATGGGAAGAAAGAGAGCTATTCTCAGACGGACTAGACAAAGGATACTAATAATAGAAATGGGAGATAAGATAAGATAAGATGAGATCACGTGACTTGATCACATAATAGGTCACATGATGGAACCTTCTGGAAGGATCAGTAATTACTTAAGTGTATACATAGATAAATAGAAATTGTGTATAAGTAAGTAGCACAATCCACCAAGAGACTTCATTGAGTTCTCTTTGTTCTCTCAGACGTTGAGTGTGATAAGTCAGTTATCTCAACTAGCTCATCATTATATTAGAACTCAATATCTATACTCTCCACACTGTTCATCATGAACCTTGTGTATTTTTTTCTTTACTCTACCTCGCCCTCAGTATGCTGGTCATCATGACCAACAACCACTATAACATAACCAGGCCCTAGGCTTAAGGGGACTCACCAAGGAGTTTAGACCTTGGAGGTCAATAAGATAGGACCAAGCTCAGGCCCTACTTTGAGACTAAACTTGACAACTGAGCAGGCTCGTTACATACTTCCTTTCTTTCATCATATAAACCTTGTGCTGGGAGCTCATTGTAGTTCCTACATGCAGAGGAGTGACAGTTGTCCATTAAGGAGCTGTCTAGCTCAGGGGTTCACATCTTTGTAATGATAGTGTAACCCTATTACTAGGGCATTAGTCAGTAGGAAAGTAGGTACCTAGCTGGGAGAAGACGCACTCCCCAGTAGGTGTAAAAATAAGTTCAGAAGAAGATGATCACTCTTTGTACAAGAAAAACTCAACAGATGAAGAAGATATTTAGAACAACGATATGTTCCACCAACAACCATCCCAGGGCCAACAACCCCAACAACAACAACAACAGGAAGAGGCTGGTCTCACCATAGACCAGATCCTCTAGTACCTCGCCCAGCATACAATGGCAATCGAGTAGCTCCTATCAAAGGGGCAAACCCAAGAAGAGGCAGCCAAGCCCCCAATGTTTGACAAAGAATGGGAAAAGGTGGTGGGCTTCATCAATATCTGCTAACTATACATCAGCATGAGTGTCATAAACCGCTAAATTCCCCTAAGGCAATATTTATTTTTCTTTTCTTTTTCTTTTCTTTTAATTAGGTAATATAGTCAGATCAGTAAACAAAGACAAACACTTAAAGTGTGTATAAGTAGTGTATGCAATCCAGTGAGGACTCTAACGAGTTCTCTTTGTCAAACTCTGACTTAGAGTGCGAGTGAGGTTAAGGTTACTCAACCAAGACTTCAATTGTTACAATGAGGATGAAAGGAAGTGGGAAAGAGGAAAAAATATCATGGGTGCTGACATACGTACAAGGAGGGGTGGCAAAGGTATGAAAGAAGAACATGTTGGAGGAAAGGAGACAGAGAATATTGGCAGTGGAAATGGTGGAGGAGCTGTTCACAAAAATGAGGGAGGAATTTGGGGAGTTTAATGAAGAATCAAGAAAAGTAGATGAGTTGAGGTTGCTAAAGCAGGGAGAACGGACGTGCAATGAGTACGTCCAAATTTTTAAGAAAGTATCAAGAGGAAGCAGCTATGAGAGAAGACCCCTTGTAGAAGAATTCAAGAGAGGGCTGAATGGGAATATCAGAAGGAGATTGGTGGAGGCAGAATTACCTCCAGTAACAATCAACAAATGGTAGGAGAGGTCAGTGAGACTGGATAGAAACCTGAGGCAGAATAGGGCAGAAGAGAAGGTGCTAGGAGAAAAGGGAGCAGCGTGGATGGCTAGGCCACCAGAAGTGCAGCCATCTAGAGGGTTTAGACCCTTCTGGAACAATGGATACCAGGGGGGTTTTTGAGGAGCACCAAGAGGAGGACTTGGTAGGGATTTGAGGAGAAGAGAAGAAGGAGAACAAGGGGCTCAGGACCCCAATGCAATGGATATGGACAGAGGATAGGGAGGTGATCAAAGATGCTTCAACTGCAGGATGTTTGGACACATGGCCCGAAACTGCAGAAATCAAAAAGAGGTTAGAGGAGGGATGCAAGAGGCATCAAAGGAGCAGGGAGACCAGTAAGCCCTCAGCCAGTCTTCCAAAATAAATACAGTATATTATACGGACAGAATAACATGGACTCTGATTGTTGTACTCAGAGAGAAGTGAGACAGACACTCAAACTGTTAAGAGAAGTCTGGCTCAATGTTGGACTAGAAAGAATAGACACTCACAAAGAGGTGTCAGTAAGAGTATTGCTAGACAGTAGAGCAATGGGTCTATTCATGAACAAAAGGCTGGCAAAAAAGCAAGGCTTTAAGTTGGAAAAACTGAATAGACCAATAAAAGTAAGAAACATAGATGGGAGCAACAACAGGAGGATTGATAACCCATGAAGTAGAAGTTAACCTGTACTACAGGGGGCATATAGAACAAGTGAGGATAGACGTATGTAAACTGGGGAAGACAGAAGTAATCCTAGGAATGCCATGGCTTGCAGCACATAACCCAGAGATAAACTGGAAAACAGGGGAAGTAAGAATGACCAGGTGTCCACCCCTGTGTGGATAAACACCTGAGAAGAAAATAATAAAGAAAAAGCAGGCAACGGCAGAGGATGAGAAAGATTTGAGATGGACCATAGAAAAAAGAGAAAGAAGGGAGGAAATCAAGGAGAATCACAGAAAAGTAGAGGAACTGGTACCCAAATGCTTCCACAAGTGGAAGAAGGTATTTGGGAAAGTCGAGTCGGAGCAAATGCCAACCCAAAAACTGTAGGACCACGCCATCGATCTCAAAGAAGACTTTGTACCCAAAAAAGGATGAATATATCCTCTATCTAGAACAGAAAAGGAGGAAGTACAAGTATTTGTAAAAAGCCAACTAAAGAAAGGCTACATCAGACCTTTGAAATCTCCACAGATCTTACCAGTACTATTCGTACCTAAGAAGGATGGAAAGAGAAGGATAGTACAAGACTATTGCTATATGAATAGAGGGACAATCAAGAACAGTTATCCCTTACCCCTAATATCAGAACTAATAGATAGTATAGAGACAAAGAAGGTATTCACCAAGATGGACTTAAGGTGGGGTTATAACAACATCAGAATCAAGGAGGGAGATGAGTGGAAGGTGACATTTACAACACACCTAGGATCATTCAAGCCAACAGTCATATACTTTGAACTCACAAACTCGCCAGCTACCTTCCAAGCCATGATGAATGACCTCTTCAAAGACATGATCAACAAAGGGGACATGACTACCTTCATCAACAACGTATTAGTGGCAATAGAAACAGAAGAGGGGCACGATAAAATAGTGGAGAAGGTACTGAGACGGTTAGAGGAAAATTACCTTTACATGAAACTGGAGAAGTATGTATGGAAAGTTAAAGAGATAGGATTTTTGGGGGTAGTGATGGGACCAGAAGGGTTCTGAATAGAAAAGGAAAAGGTGGAAGGGGTCACGAACTGGCCAACACCACAGTGTATTAAGAATATACAGAAGTTCTTGGGACTAGCGAACTATTACCGACGATTTGTTAAAGATTTTGCCAAGATCGCCAAGCCACTGCACCAGTTGGTGAGAAAGGATGAAAAATGGAGGTGAGGAAGCAAACAGGAAGAAGCGTTCACCAAACTCAAAGAGATTTTCACAACTAAACCAGTGTTGGCAGTGCCAGATCTAGATAAGGAAATGAGAGTTGAGGTGGATGTATCAGACTATGTGATGGGAGGAGTGTTGTCAGTCAAAGGAGGGGATGGAAAGTAGAGGCTAGTAGCCTTCATCTCCAAATCGCTGAATGACACAGAGAGAAACTACAAAATTCACAATAAGGAGATGTTAGCAGTAATCAGGTGTTTAGAGGCATGGAGACATTTCCTGGAAGGGGCAAAAACCAAGTTTGAAATCTGGACAGATCACAAGAACTTAGAATACTTCATGACGAACCAAAAGTTGAACAGACAACAAGCCAGATAGGCACTATTCCTATCAAGATTTGACTTCACATTGAAGCACGTTCCAGGAAGTAGAATAGGAAAAGCGGATGGGTTGAGCAAAAGACCAGATTGGAGGAAGAGGATAGAGAGAGATAATGAAGACCGAACATTAGTCAAAATAGAATGGCTAAGGAAAGCAGAAGTAGGAGAGGTCTTAATCAAGGGAATAGATTTGCTGAAGAAAGTAAGGGAGTCAAAGGCAAAAGATGATGAAGTGATTAAAGCAGTGGAAGAAATGAAACGGGCAGGAGTTAAGATGTTAAGGAACGAAAAGTGGAGAGAGGAGGACGGTCTTATGCTAAAAGAGAGAAAAGTATACATACCAAAAGATAAGGAACTGCGAGGAGAGATAATCTGGTTACACCATGACACACCAGTGGGGGAACATGGGGGACAGTGGAAAACAGTGGAGCTAGTCATAAGAAACTTCTGGTAGCCAAGAGTAATGAAGGAAGTGAAGAGATATGTGGAGGGATGTGACTCTTACCAATGAAACAAGAATTGAGTAGTAGCACCAGCAGGGAAGCTCATGCCAAACAAAGCACCTGAAAAACCCTGAACACACATAACAGTAGATTTCATTACTAAGTTACTGCTAGCATAGGGATATCATGCAATACTGGTAGTATGTAACTGACTAATGAAAATGGCACATTTCATACCGACAACCAAAAAAACATTGATAGAAGGACTCGCAAGGCTGTTTAGAGACCATGTATAGAAACTGCATGAGCTACCTAAAAGCATCATCTCGGATAGAGGAACCCAATTTGCAGCAAACTTGATAAAGGAGCTAAATCAGATATTAGAAATCAAGACAAAACTCTCAATAGCTTTCCACCCACAAACAGATGGACAGATGGAATGAACCAATCAGGAACTAGAACAGTACCTAAGGATGTTTGTTGATCACCAGCAGGAACAGTAGCCGGAATGGCTGGGAACAGCGGAATTTGCCTATAACAATAAGATGAACATCTCAACAAAAACATCGTCCTTTAGAGCAAAAAATGGAAGAGATCCAAGGATGGGTTTCGAAATAGGGAGATAGGGAAAATTAGAAGGAGCGAGGGAGTTCACAGAAAAAATAAAAAGAATACAAGAAGAAGCACAAGTGGCACTAAAAAAGGCACAAGAAGAGATGAAGAAGCAAGCAAATAGGAAAAGGGGAGAAGTGGAAGAATACTGAGTAGGAGACTTAGTGCTGCTAAGCACGAAAGACTTGAAATGGCAGATGGAAGGAAGATGAACAGAAAAGTTGACAGAAAGATTTGTGGGACCCTATAGAGTAAAAAGTATCATATTAACCAACACAGTGGAATTAGAGTTACCAAGAACGGTCAAAATCCACTCTATTGTAAATGTAAGCAGGATCAGGAGGTACAAAAAGCAAGTTCCAGAACAGAAGAAGCAACTGGCCCTTCTGGTGATAATAGAAGGAGAAGAAGAATACGAAGTAGAAAAAGTAATAAACAAAAAAAAGAGATATGGCAAGTGGGAATACCTGGTAAGATGGAAGGGATATATGGCTGAAGAAGATTCATGAGAAAGAGAGGCAAACCTGAAGAATACAAGAGAGGTGGTAGAAGAATACAAGGAGGAATATGGGAAAGAAGAAAGAAGGATGGAAGAAGAACACAAAGAAATGCCAGGAAGATTCATGACAAAAATGCTATATAGATAGGATGATGGGAAATTCGATTGGGAATACCTGAAGAAGTTAGAAAGGAACTGAAGAAGATGGAAAGGAATGAAGTTCTTCTAGAGGAAGAACCTTAGTAATGTCATAAATTGTCTGCCTGAACCCAAAATAGTATGACTAGAGGGATGGGAAGAAAGAGAGCTATTCTCAGACAGACTAGATGAAGGATGCTAATAATAGAAAAGGGAGATAAGATGAGATCACATGACTCAATCACATGACAGGTTACATAATGGAACCTTTTGAAAGGATTGGTAATTACTTAAGCATACACATAGACAAATAAAAATTGTGTATAAGTAGGTAGTATAATCCACCAAAAGACTCCATCAAGTTCTCTTCATTCTTTCAGACGTTGAGTGTGATAAGTCAATTGTCTCAACTAGCTCATCATTACACTACTATAGAAGATTTGTAAAGGATTTTGCAAAGCTAGCAAGGCCTTTAAACAACTTGACGAAGAAGGAAGAGAAGTGGAGATGGACAAGTGAGCAGCAAAATGCATTTGAACAGCTAAAGAGAGTCTTTACTAGTAGACTATTACTGATGGCACCAGATTTAGATAAAGAATTTAGGGTGGAGGCAGATACCTCTAACTTTGCAATAGGAGGGGTTCTCTCTATTAAAGACAAAGACAATAAGTGGAGACCAGTGGCATATATTTCTAAGTCATTGAACAAAATAGAGAGAAATTATGAAATACACAACAAGGAAATGCTAGCAATAATATGCTATTTGGAGACATGGAGATACTTCCTGGAAGGAACAAAAAGTAAATTTGAAGTATGGACTGACCACAAAAATTTGGAATATTTTATGACCAACCAAAAACTAAATCAGCAACAAGCATGATGGGCCTTGTATTTGTCCAGATTCAACTTCATGTTGAAACATGTTTCAAGAAGTAAAATGGGTAAAGCAGATGGGCTGAGTAGAAGGCTGGATTGGGAAGTTGGAGTGGAGAAAAACAATGAGAAGCAGATGTTGGTGAAGAAAGAGTGATTGGAGGCGAAGAAAGTCAGAATCACAGAAGTTATAATAGAGAGAGTAGACTTACTAGACAAAGTAAGGAAATGTGAAGCAAAACATGATGAAGTAATAAAGGCAGTAGAGGAGATGAAATGAGCAGGAGTAAAAATGCTAAGAGATGAAGAGTGGTATCAGAAAGATAGCTTGATGTTGAAAGAGGGGAAAGTATATGTTCCCAAAAACGAGAAGTTAAGAGTGGAAGTAATCAGGTTACACCATGATATGCCTGTAGGGGGACATGGAGGACAGTGAAAGATGGCAGAGTTGGTGACAAAGAATTTCTGGTGGCCAGGGGTCACTAGGGAAGTGAAGTGATATGTAGAGGAGTGTGATGCCTGTTAGCACAATAAGAATTGAACACAACTACCAGCAGGAAAGTTGATGCCAAACTTGATTCCAGAGAAAGCATAGACCTATATCAGTGTAGACTTCATTACGAAGTTACCCTTAGCTCAAGGATACGACTCAATCTTAGTAGTAGTAGATAGATTTACAAAAATGGCTCATTTTGTACCTACTACAGAAAGAATAAGTGCAGAAGGACTAGTACAGTTATTTAGAGATAATATTTGGAAGTTGCATAGACTACCAAATAGCATTATCTCCGATAGAGGACCACAATTTGTAATGGGTATCATGAGAGAGCTGAATCGCATGTTGGGGATCAAAACAAAACTGTCTATGGTATTCTACCTACAAACAGATGGTCAGACAGAAAGGATGAACTAGGAGTTGAAATAGTACCTCCAGATGTTCATAGACCATCGACAAGAGCAGTGGCCAGAATGGTTGGGTATGGCAGAATTTGCTTACAACAACAAGGTGCACACAGGAACTAAAGTATCACCCTTTAAAGCAAATAATGGGCAAGATCCAAGGATGGGATTTGAGATGAGGAAGAAGGGGAAATACAAAGGAGCAGAGAAGTTTGCAGAAAGAATGAGAAGTGTACAGGAGAAAGCTAAAGCAGTGCTATAGAAGGCGCAAGAAGAGATAAAGCAATATGCAGATAGAGAAAGAGGAGAGGTGGAAGAATACCGAGTAGGTGACCTAGTGCTACTCAGCACTAAAGATCTGAAATACCAAATGGCCAGAAGGCGTACAGAGAAGTTTACCAAATGCTTTGTAGGACCTTACAAAGTAAAGGCGATTATTTTAAGTAATGCAATAGAACTGGAATTGCCAAGAATGGTTAAAATACATCTGGTAGTCAATGTTAGTAGAGTACAAAGATATAAGTCACAAGTGGAAGGACAGAAGAAGAAAATGCCACAATCAGTAGTAATTGAAGGAGAAGAAGAATAGGAGGTCAAGAAAATCATAAATAAAAGGAAAGTGAGAGGAAAGGACAAATACTTGGTACAATGGAAAGGATGTACAGCAGAAGAAGATACATGGAAAAGCAAAGAAAATCTGAAGAATACAATAGAGTTAGTCGAAGAATTTGAGAGGGAATATCACAAGGAAGAAGAAGAGGAAGTAAGACGACAAGAGAAAGAAGAAGACAATAGGATGTTTAGAAGAGAGTTACCAGGAAGGTATACAGCTAAGGTGTTATATAGATAGGGAAATAAGAAGTATGACAGGGAATATTGGAAGTAGATGGAGGAAAATTGGAAACGATGAAAAAGAAATCTGTTCTTTATGTATAATAGAAATCCATTCTTGAAGAAGATAGAGAAAGAAAAGGACAAGTACAAGGGAGCAAAGATCGAAGAGTGGAATGAAGAAGATGAGAAAGATCGACAGAGAATAGAAGAGGACAGGAAGTATTTGGAAGAGATAGGAGATAATAACCAGGATATGAACAACCTAAAGGACCCATACGACAAATTATAAAAGAAGTTCTTGGGATGAGGACCCTTGAGAGAGAGGTGTCAGGACCCGCGGGACAATCCTGGATCCCCCTCAGAGGGTATGAGGTTAAGACAAGAAGAACTCAACAGAGTTCCCTCTATGAATTGTCTAGCTATTTATATTAGTACACGTGGCTATGCTAAGACTATTCTAAGAGCGATCACG
>Ga0154005_100543_pt1 | contig 14146 bp, 10 predicted proteins | sample TSFL089MetaG_FD_104698 | JGI IMG/M metagenome (GOLD analysis project Ga0154005, IMG submission 104698) | Attine ant fungus gardens microbial communities from Florida, USA - TSFL089 MetaG | ecosystem: Host-associated > Fungi > Mycelium > Unclassified | place: USA: Florida, Lake Talquin State...
ACAAGTAAATACCGATTTGCATATAAGTAGCTAAATCAATTAGCGAGGACTCTAACGAGTTCTCTTTGTCAACTCTGACTTAGAGTGTGATCTGAAAGTTATCTCAACTAAGGATTACTACACTGATCAGTGTCTGGCACTGATTAACTGATATCTCAATGAGTACTGATTGCTTTGACACATCTTGGGCATTGTTTGAAAGGTCTTCATAAGGGCTTTCAGGTGCATCTTAGACTGTGGGAACCATGCAAGTATCCATGGAGTTATGACCAAATGAAGTTTGTGACAGTAACTATAGTACCCATCTGTTAAGTCCTAAGTAATTCCTCATGTCAGACAGCTTCTGCCCACATGTTCTCCCACACATGGCAGCTGGCTGATAGTTATGTGATCTACCTCAGATCATCACTCAATCCTTCCCATGCTTGTCCTTTTTATATTTATGATATTCCTGTGTTGTAGTTGTTATGTCATGATATCATTAATTAATTAATTAATAAAGAAAAAGGATAAGTGCCAGAGTGAATCATGACAGGAATGGTAGGAGAGGTCAGTGAGGTTGGACAGAAATCTGAGGCAGAGTAGAGCAGAGAAGAAGGTGCTGGAGGGCAAGGGAGTGGCATGGGTGGCTAGATTACTAGAGGCGCAGCCATTCAGAAGGGCTAAGCCCTTCTGGAACAACAGTTACTAGGGGGGGTTTTATAGAGCACCAAGAGAAGGATTTGGTGGAGATTTGAGAGAGAAGAGAGAGAAGAGAACCAGGGGGTTGAGACCTCAATGCAATGGATATAGATAGAGGAAAAAAGTGGGGAGAAGATCAGAGATGCTTCAACTGTGGGATATTTGAGCATATAGCCCAACATTGCAGAAACCTAAAAGAGGTGAGAGGAGGGACACAGGAGACATCAAAAGATCAGGGAGACCAGTAAGCCCTCAGCTGGCCTCCCATAATAAATACAGTGTATTGTATGAACAGAATAAAATATATTCTGATCACTACACTGAGAGAAAAGTGAGACAGACACTCAAACTATTAAAAGAAGTCTGGTTCAATATCAGACTGGAGAAAGTAGACACCCATAGTGGAGTGTTAGTAAAAGCACTACTAGATAGTGGAGCAACTGGTCTGTTCATAAGCAAAAGGCTAGCAGAAAAACAAGGCTTCAAATTAGAGAAATTGGCTAGGCCAATCAAAATAAGAAATGTGGATGAAAACAACAACAAAGAAGGATCAGTAACTTATAAAGTGGAAGTTAACATGTACTACAGAGAACATGTGGAACGAGTAAGGATGAATGTATGCAAACTGGGGAAAACAGAGGTAATCTTGGGCATGCTGTGGCTCACAGCACATAACCCAGAAATAAATTGGGAAATGGGAGAAGTAAAGATGACTAGGTACTCACCTCTATGTGTCATGAACCACCAAATTCCCTCTAAGTCAATATTTATTTTATTTTATTTTTATTTTTATTATGTAATGTAGTTGGATCAGTAAATAAGGACAAACAATCAGACATGTATAAGTAGTAGACACAATCTAGTGAGGACTCTAATGAGTTCTCTTTGTCAACTCTGATAAAGAGCAAGATTCGGGTTAAGGTTACTCAACCACAACTTGAGTCTTTACACTATGTGGATGAACACCTGAAAGAAAAGCAATAAAGAAGAGGTAGACAACAGTAAAAGACAAGAATGACTTGAGGTAGACAATGGAAGAAAAGAAAAGAGGAAGAAATTGCAAGTAATCATCAAAAAGTGGAGGAAACAGTACCCAGACAATTTCACAAGTGGCTAAAGGTGTTTGGACAAGTAGAATCTGAGCGAATACCTACCAGAAAACCTTGGAATCATGCCATAGATCTTAAGGAAGACTTTATACCTAGGAAAGGGCAGATATACCCCTTGTTCAGAACAGAAAAGGAAGAAGTACAAGCATTCATGGAAAGCCAACTAAAAAAAGGCTACATCAGACCCTCAAAATCCCCATAAACATCACCAGTACTATTTGTACCCAAAAAGGATAGGAAAAAAAGGATAGTACAGAACTATCAATATATAAACAATAGGATGATCAAAAACAACTACCCTCTATCTCTGATATCAAAATTAATTGACAGTATAGGAACTAAGAAGGTATTCACAAAGATGGACCTGTGGTGGGGATACAACAATGTCTGAATCAAAAAAGGAGATAAATGGAAAGCAGCATTCACAATACACCTGGGATCATTCAAACCAACTGTAATGTACTTCAGGCTCACAAACTCACCAGCCACCTTCCAAACCATGATGAATGACCTCTTTAGGGACATGATCAACAAAGGGGATGTAGCTACCTTTATTGATGATGTACTAGTAGCCACAGAAATAAAAGAGGAACATGATGATATAGTGGAGGAAGTACTAAGGTGCATGGAGGAGAATGACCTCTATGTGAAACCAGAGAAATGTCAGAAAAATAGGATTCTCGGGGGTGATAATGGGGCCAGAAGGGTTTAGGATGGAGAAAGAAAAGGTAGAAGGAGTTACAAACTGGCCAACACCCCAGTACATCAAGGATATACAAAAATTCCTGGGATTGGTAAACTACTACCAACAATTTGTCAAGAACTTTGCTAGAATTGCCAAACTGTTGCACTAGTTGGTCCAAAAGGATGAGAAGTGGCATTGGGGAGAAGAGCAGGAGAAGGTATTTGTAAGACTGAAGGAGATCTTCATAATGGAACCAGTGTTGGCAGCACTAGACCTGGATAAGGAAATGAGAGTCGAGGCAAATGTGTTGGACTACATAATAGAAGGGGTGCTATCAGTAAAAGGGAAAGATGGGAGATGGAGACTAGTAGCCTTCATCTCAAAGTTTTTAAACAATACCAAATGGAACTATGAAATCCATGACAAGGAAATGCTAGCAGTTATTAGATGTTTAGAAGCATGGAGACACTTTTTGGAAGGGGCACAAACCAAGTTCAAAATTTGGACAGATCACAAAAACTTGAAGTACTTCATGACCAACCAAAAGTTGAATAAACGACAAGCAAGATGGATACTATTTCTATCTAGATTTGACTTTATGCTAAAACATGTTCTGGGTAGTAGGATGGGGAAGGCAGATGGGCTCAGCAGAAGGCCAGATTGGAGAAAAGGAGTAGAAAGAGACAATGAGAATAGAACACTAGTAAAGGTGGAGTGGTTGAGAAGAGCAGAAACAGAGGAAGTGTTGATCAAAGGAGTAGACTTATTAAAGAAAGTAAGAGAGTCAAGAATAAGAGATGATGAAGTTGTTAAAGTGGTAGAAGAGATGAAAAGAGCAGGAGTAAAAATGCTAAGAGATGAAGAATGGAGAGAAGAAGACAGGCTCATGCTGAAGGAAGGAAAAGTGTATGTACCCAAGGATGAGAAGCTAAGAACAGAGATAATCTGGCTACATCATAACACACTGGTAGGAGGACATGGAGGACAGTGGAAAACAGTGGAGTTAGTCACAAGGAATTTTTGGTGGCCAGGAGTAACAAAAGGAGTCAAGCAATATGTGGAGGGATATGACTCATGCCAACAAAACAAGAATAGGACAGCAGTCCCAGTAGGAAAGCTCATGCCAAACAAAGCCCCTGAAAAATTTTGGACACACATAACAGCAGACTTTATTACTAAGCTACCATTGGCCCAAGGATATGATGCAATCCTAGTAGTGTATAATAGATTGACAAAGATGGCACACTTTGTACCAACAACAGAAAAAATGTTAGTAGAAGGGTTGACGAGACTGTTCAGGGATTATGTATGAAAACTACATGGATTACCTAAAAGTATCATCTTGGATAGGGGAGTGCAATTCACAGCTAACCTAATGAAGGAACTGAACCAAATGTTGGGGATTGAGACCAAACTGTTAATGGCCTTTCACCCACAAATGGATGGACAGACCAAACAAATGAATCAGGAACTAGAACAATACCTGAGAATGTTCATTGACCACCAATAGAAGCAGTGGCCTGAATGGCTGGGGACAGCAGAATTTGCCTACAACAACAAGGTAAATACCTCCACTAGAATATCACCCTTCAAGGCAAACAATGGAAGGGATCTGGGAATGGGATTTGAGATAAGAAAGAAAGAGAGCTTGGAAGGGGCAGAAAGATTTGTGGAAAGAATGAAAAGAATGCAGAAAGAAGCCCAAGCAGCACTGAAGAAGGTGCAAGAAGAGATAAAGAAACAAGTAGATAAAAAAGGGGAGAGACAAAGGAATATGAAGAAGAAAACTTAGTACTACTAAGTACAAAGGATCTAAAATAGCAAATAAAGGGAAAGCAAACAGAAAAGTTGATAGAGAGATTTGTGAGACCCTACAAGGTAAAAAGGGTCATATCAATGAATGTAGTGGAATTAGAGTTACCAAGAACAGTCAAAATCCACCCAGTAGTAAACATGAGCAGGATCAGGAAGTATAAGGAGCAGGCCCCAGGTCAGAAGAAGTAACCAGCCCTTCTGGTAATAATAGAAGGAGAAGAAGAATATGAAGTGGAAAAGATAATAAACAAGAGAAGAAGATATGGCAAATAGGAGTACCTGGTAAGATGGAAAGGGTATATGGCTGAAGAAGACTCATAGGAAAAAGAAACAAATTTGAAGAATGTGAAAAAAGCAGTAGAGGAATATGAAAAGGAATATGGGAAAAAAGGGAGAAGAATAAAAGAGAAATGGAAAGAGATGCCAGGAAAATTTATGGCAAAACTACTATATGGATAGGACAACAGAAAGTTTGATCAGGAATATCTGAAGAAGTTGGAATAGAATTGGAAAAGATAGAAAGAAGCAAAGTTCTTCTGGAGAAAGAACCTTAAAAGAAAGGGTAATGTTATGAACCAGCCTGGTTCGAAAATTGTACAACTAGAGAGATGGAAAGAATGAGAACTCTTCTCTGATGAATTGGATAAAGGGTACTAAAAATAGAATGAGAGATAAGATCAGATAAGATAGAGATCACATAATAGAACCTTCTGGAAGGATTGTAGAAAATTACTTAAGCATATATATAGACAAATAACATTTGTGTATAAGTAGATAGAGCAATTCACAGAGCAACTCTGTTGAGTTCTCTTTGTTCTCTCATAAATATTGAGTGTGATAAGTCAGTCGTCTTGACTACCCTTGTCATTATAGTATATACTTAAGTAATTTCCTGCAATTCTTCCAGAAGTTTCTATCATGTGATCTGTTATGTTACCAGATCATGTGACTTTATCTTATCTAATCTTATCTCCCATTCTAATTTTAGCAAGCCTCATCTAATCCATCAGAAAAGAGTTCCTGCTCTTCCCATCCCTCTAGTCATATAATTTTCGGACCAGGCTGGTTCATAATACTATACCTTATAGTACATAGATATATATAGTAGTAGATACTCACTTGTACTCCCTATGCTTTACCAATTGTATTATTCCCTTTCTTTCTTTACTCTAAATTCATCCTCAAGCCTTTACTTGAATGTTGCAATCTGAGTTACTCTTTAAGGTCATAACAAGAGAGTACCATCTAGAAGTTGAACTAATGGTCAGAGAGAATCCACTCTTGAAAAGAATCCTACAAACACTCTATTACTGAACAACACAGCTTATCACAAATATATATATTCCTCTACAAAATCTAGGTATCACCTTTGAAAAGTACATTAGGGCATAGTAGGTATAAAGACAAACCATTTTGAGCTCTCTTTCAGAGTAGGATAACCCTAAGGGAGTCACTAGTACCTGTAGTGACCATTAGTTAAGGTAACTTAGGATCATACTCTAAGTCAGAGTTAACAAAGAGAACTTGTTAGAGTTCCTGATAATTCATGTACACTACTTATACAAATATTCTATTTGTACACATTAGACTACTTCCATGCATCTCTTTTGAGTTAGTGTTCCCATTTTGGTAATAAGTTCCCATGTGTCTGATAAACCAAAATTAAATAAGAAGAAAAAGAAAAGAGAAATAAATATTGACTTAGAAAAAGAGGTAATTCATGACAGTACCCTTGAAAAAGGATTTGACTAGAGCACTTGTCTTGGTGTCCATCACCTAATCCCAATGGGATTGTTCCATGATGATCAAGTTCTATAATGGTGGGGCAGTGGATATCACAAATGGAAGGGGTGGTGAGGTCTTTAGGTGGATACATGTTTTTAGAAGGCAAATATTTGGAGGTAAAGAGTCTGTCATTTAGTGTAGTTTTCTTGCTCTTCACTACCTAGGCTACTAACTACACAGTTGGTACTTAGGAGGCATGCTTACAACACATACCACAGGGTCTGCCACCATGTTCCCCATTGCCTCCTGCTCATTTGTATTTAGAGTAGTTGGCTTTATAATCGATGATAGCACATTTTGATTCTGGTAATAGATGACAAGTACACACTGTTTGTGATAATTTTCATGTACAGCATCACAATTGTGACCTCAATTAACTATACACATGAAAGTACATATGTCATCAAACCTCTCTGGGCAAGCTAACAGCTATTTATCAACTATATTAGCATTCATGATCCTTGACCGTGAAACTAGTCCATTGATGGTTCTGCATCGGAAGATAAGATTGTTTTTTCTGCCTGCGCGAAGAGAGCTGAGTTGGAGAGTGAAGAGGAATGATGAGAAGTAATGGAAGAACTTGGCTCAAAGCTGACTGATCGTCCTCTTGATAGCGGAGGGCCGGCAGTTAAATATGTGGGCGAGCTCGAGAAAGATACCCCATGTTTTGAATTCTGTCTTCGGGATTTTGACAACGTAGGAGATGGGGTAAAAGAGTCGGGCGGAGATAAGGTAGAATGAGAGGCTGCGGATGCGATATATAAATCTATGCGACCACTCAAGGCCTGATCCATCGTGGAGCCGTAGCGCTTAAAAGAAGTTAATATAAGTATACCATAGAATGCTCCAACTCCTAATACTGTAGACACAAAAACACGAAAGGCCAGTTCGGTGTGAGGAGGGACAAGAAACTCAGGGGGAGGATTTGCATCGCATCGCCACATAAATGCTATGATGCATACCACGAACCCGATAATAGACCTGACGCAACTTAGAGTGTGCTATAGAGAAGAACTCTGAAACATACCATGATAACCAAGCGACAGGCAAGGACAACATTACTCCCACACTCCAAAAGGACGAATGCGGATTCTGTGCCTCCTATGATTCGTTAATTTTTGCCAATACACCAAGGATGTGACTCACAAAAGCCCATTCAATCGCGATCGAAGGCTTACGCATTCGTGAAAACTGGATAATAAAGGCGCAGCCATAAAGCAGGCTGATAAGAGCAGAAATCAGGGACCAAAATGCAAGGTACCGCGTCACGGGGTCATTGCTCGCTCCTGTCACTTGGAACATGGTCAATATGCCCCTGGAATATGCTTGGATCACTTCATCTGAACAACAAAAACATTACTCACGGGACCAATAAGGCTGAGACGATGTTCAGCGTTCTCCACTCTTCAAGTAAATCATCTATGAAGCAGCTCCATCGAACAGTTAATTGACGATAAGCAGGCGGAAGAGTGTCCGGATCCACAATAGTTGGAGACGAGTGTTGTCCAAGGTCGAGTATTTGGGTTTGGAAATCATCTCCACATTTCATATTCGATTCAACAGCCAGATCCAGGATCTCTTTGAGAGCCATATTAGCATCTCTAGACAGTCGATCGACTCTATCGAAGTAATGAGACGGAAGACGGAGAAGAAGTTGCATATAGATCTGACTAAAGAATGCGTCAGTGAATACTGATACAGATTTTCGGTAACTCGGTGAACCAGGAAGAGTCTGGACTTCCTCATCGATGATATTCTCAGAAGCCTCTGAATCAGTATGCTCAAGTGCATGTAGGAGATGCAGAGGCCGACTTTTCGATTCATGCTCAGGTTTCTGAGTCAACGGAACCGTCTGGGAAGCTACAGGTTGTTTGGGATTGGCATGAGGAAGGCGTCTATGGCGTCTCTCGCCATAGAAAATTCCTCCGTGAAGTTCGAAGTTATAAGCACCCTGAAAGAATGGCATGCTTTAGGCCAAAGATCATACTGAGGGATCAGTATTCAGGTATTTGGTAACACATGTACAAATACACCCAATTTTCTCATGGCCAATATCTTGAGCAGAAACTGGAAGATACCTGTTCCATTAGAGTTTGATAGTATGGGTATGAACATATACATTCAACATTTGGGAACATACTGAAATTACTTGTAACACTGTTTGTTTTACTACCAGTGACATCTCCTATGTTCTCAATCTCATTCTCAATATACACTTTCCTTTCCAGTGCGCCCATTCGGGAATATTTCACTGAAAAGTTCTGGATAGTGAATTTCCGCGGTATCAGGATGGCTCCTGGAACAATAGTATGAGAATAAATCTGATTCGGCTTGAGAATTGACTGGGACTGACTTGACCCGACCAATTAGATTGACTTTACCCGAAGGCTCTCTATCATATTCAGAAAAATTTATGGCTAGATGGAAATGTCAACAGCTTGGTTCCATAAGAATTGAGATACAAGCATAGCATACAATCCGTAGGTACGATGGTGCCCCGTTCATCGCGTAATTTCAAGATTTCAGGGGGCACTGTAGCAACATCATCGAAATTTTATCTTCCTTGTTAGGATAATGACAATGACGTACGATCAAGTATCTCGTCTGCCAGTCGGATCTGTAAAGAGATATTTTGGAAGAATGGGACCGAGTATCTTGGGGTCTTGCCTTTTGGTGATAAAACTCGGTGAGATGTGGCTCGAGCGACACCACGGGTGACAAACTCAAAAGCTTTGTTAGCGAATGTCAGAAATGACACAGAGGAGAGAAGGGGTTCATCTGACCTTTTCCAATGTTGATGACAAAAGTACCATGGATAGGAGGTACATCGATCCACTGTCCAGATAGGTTCTGAACTTGCAAACCTTGGTGTGGAGATGCTTGGAGTAGCTTGTCCATTGGTAAATGATGGAATACACAGAATTACAATGAATATACCAAGGTGAGAAATCCAGCATCATAATGAGGACCCACTCCTTGTTCATTTCCATGGACAGCCACAGGGTATTTCACAATTTTTGCACGATGCTGCATAAGCTCCTTGTTATCGTAGAAATGTGCTAGACCCTGTGGTCCAAGCGCGAAAGCTTCTGCCATAAGTGAACTGAAGTCATAGCTGAGTTGCTCTACTTCCTCGAGGTAGGCTTCACACGTCTCCCTGAATCCGGGTTGATCTGGCCACTAGGAAAGGTCGATAAAGTTAATCAAGTAGAGCGACCAGAGACTCTGACAGCCACCTGACATTCCCCCCAGAGACGATAGTAATCCGGATCTCCCTTTTGCCATCTACATTTGTGCATTGTTGCAAAATCGTACTGCTCTCTCTGGTCAATCTGTCCCTTTGTCAACTCTGTGCCCAGCCTAGAATACCCAAGGAAATGTTGTGAATTTTGCATTCGTATTTTATCCTTGGCCTCTTGTGGAAGATCAAAGAGTCTTGGTATGAAGTCTATCAGTTGATCGACAATGGATTGGGACACGGAGTGATTTTTCAGGTAGAGAAAGCCGACATTGATTAATGCATAGCGAAGTTGGCTGGTGAACACCTCTCTGTGACCTGGGTGAGAGGAAGTTACCAAGGAGTAGTCAAGAACTGGAATGTTGGAGAAATCTGCTGTTGCTGTGGACATGGTTACAGATTACAAGACAAAAATACCATCCGAGCTGAGTATGGAAGCGTGTCAAAAACCTGTCCGGGGCCCTTGTGTGACTAACTATCCCGTGCCGATGTTCGTTAGAGCTACGACTGAAAGGTCCTAAAATTAGAATGAACCAAATCGAACTCGGCCCAGAGGATCTATTATTGCTCTTACAGCTAACCCCTCTTCTCTTGCCACCATTGTAAAGGGACATGCTGAATTACCTTCATGTTCACCAACTCATTTCACACGTAATTCACGTCCCGGAAAACAAAACGAAGAATGATGAGGATGTGGAGGTGGATGCCGAGTGTCATGCTCATATAGAGGATAGATCGCAGTCAAATCCTATTTCTGCTATCACTCACCTGTCGGCATTAAAGCACCTGTTATCGTCCAATTGCGACTAGTGATGACGTGCCACCAGTCCAAAGAAGATACCTGCATGTACGTCAATGAGTCAAGTTTGACAGCAAGGCTCATGACTGATAAGCTTATTTTTTCCCCACAGACCGGACCTTGAATCAGACCCTAAACAATAAGTATGAGCATGAACCCTAGAAACGCGCGCTCAGCGGAACTCTTTTATATGACACCTATTGCTGACCGCCCTAAGTACAATGCCTTCCCTTGACGAATTCCCTGAGGTTTGTTTCATCCATCCTTTGTTGATGATATCCATTATTTGACATGATCTCCCCTCCTCCAGATTCGCGCCGAGCTCAAGAACACTTTTGCCTCAGGCCGTACCAAATCCATAATTTGGCGACAGAAACAGCTGCTACAGCTCGCTCATCTTGTCCAAGGCAATGCAGATACTTTGGCGGAAGCTATCAGCAAAGACCTAGGCAAGCCTCGCTTCGAGGTCTTCCTGTCGGAGATAAATCTCGTCACTCAGCGCTCCATCATGTACGCCAAAGAAATTGGAGAATGGACAAAAGATGAAGACATGTCCCCGTTCAATGAAGACTGGCAAGGCGGTTGGACACAAAAGGTCAGGAAAGAACCGAAAGGTGTTGTTTTAATCATCGCGTATGCTCTTCTTCTTCCGATTACAGATTTCTCCTTACCAGTACCATTCATCTAAGACCGTGGAATTATCCACTCGTTCTAAGTCTTCAACCACTGTATGGCGCAATCGCAGCTGGGTGTTGTGCAGTGGTCAAGACGTCCGAAATCGCGCCATCTTTCTCCAGAACCCTCGCTGAATTACTTCCAAAATACCTTGATAATGACGCGTTCAAAGTGATTGAAGGTTCTGTACCTGAAATCACGCGCTTGCTTGAATTACAATGTGCGTCGTGATTTTCATGCCAAGCTATCTATTTTTTCCGTCCATACAATGTATATCATTCCGCTTAAATTGGCGTCTGACAGGGGACCACATATTTTATACCGGAAATGGACGCATAGCCCGCATAATCTCAATGGCAGCAGCACGTCATCTGACACCTCTCACTCTCGAACTCGGTGGCAAATCACCTGTTATTATTGACCCAGATACTGATATCGATCTCGCTGCGAAACGTGTGTTGTATGGAAAGTCTCAAAACGCCGGACAGGTATGAAAGCGTTTCATATTTTGCTATTCCCTGATTTACTAGTTCATTTCATTGGAACCAGCTCTGCGTCACACCAGACTACGTCCTCTGCCCCACTTCTGTCCTTTCTACATTCATCACTTCTCTCACCAGATATGCAACTCAATTCTGGCCTCAAGGCTCACTCCGATCATCCTCTTTTGGGCGGATTGTATCCAACGCGCACTTCAACCGCCTTTCGTCTATGCTCGAACGTACGAATTCGAAAGTTGTGTATGGTGGTGAAAAGGATTTGGAAGGAAGGATTGATCTTCAGGGAAGACCGAGGGGGATGGAAATGACGTTCTTCGTCTTAGACAAGGAATACTGGGATGGGGATGCCTTGTTGGCAGAGTACGTTCATTTCATCTGGAATTACAGTGTGCATTGTCATGGTGTTAATAATTTCATAGGGAAATTTTTGGTCCTTTCTTGCCAATTTTACCTGTTGTTGACCTGAATGAAGCTATCCGGTTCATCAATTCCAGGTAAGCATAGATGAGAGTCAACCAATGTTCTGTTCACTTTGTGATTGTAGGGATTATCCTTTAGTCTTATACGCTTTTTGCAAAAGCGAAGAAACGAGAGCCAAGAGTGAGTTATTGCATTCCTTCTTGAGTGTTGTCTCATATGAATATCCATCTAGTTCTCAAGAATACTACAAGTGGAGGAATTGTTTTCAATGATACCTTCCAACAACTAGCTTGTATGTCATTTCCCATATCCCATGTTGCATGCCTTATGTGGTCCACAGTGAACAACATTCCCTTCGGTGGTGTTGGAGAATCAGGATGTAGGCAAATTTGTCCTGCTGTCGTATTCACATTGATCTATCACCAATCTCATATTACAGACGGCCGACAAGGCTTGAGATACAGTTTCAACGAATTTTCATACCACCGCTCTGTAGTCACGATTCCCAACGAGTACGTATTCTGAACATGTGGAATTTGATACAAATTTGACTTGTTTGAGATAGAGCAGAAAAGGTCTTGGATATGGCTAGATACCCTCCATATACACAAGAAAAATTTGATATATTGTGCAAACCTATCCATATTCCAAGGCATGAGGATTTGTAGGGAGAGGTGAAAGCATTGGTTCATGGTTTTGTTTTGCATCATGTAAATTGATTTCTTCATGAGATTGATCAATCATTGATCAATTCTTCTTTTCCGTACCAGTGGCCAGTAGGCTTACCATATGATATATTATATGTTGTATGTAGTACTATTCTTCTCTAACAATTAAGAAGGGAATTGTTGAATGAAGGTCATTGTATTTTCAAGTGAGAGCTTGGACAATTTTCCTTTTTTTTATTGTACCAATACAGTGGAAAATGTACTTATTATACTGTGATTACCATATATACAGTACCAGATAGTAATACATGAAGGTTGCTGTAAAAATCAGATGCTCATTACCACTAAGAAATATCCTCCCCCACTATTTCTTTTGATAATACCCCTCTCTCTACTCTTATAACTTTTATAAGTTCAGTCTCAGTCATCACAGTAAGTATGGATGGCTGCTACCTTTTACAAGTTCAGTCTACATTACAGAGGTAATGATCTCAAAGTCTGTATCATAACAATGGCTCATCTCAGTCATCATAATAAGTGTGGATTGCTGAGGTGCAAAGTTGAACAAGGTATAGGATAAATACCTCCTCCTACATTCCTAAGGTGACAACTGGGTAGCTTGCTTGGTGACAGGTGGGCTCATAATGTATCATGGATCAAGTGGAGTCATTGCATCAGTTCTTTACATTCCAACAATAACCAAGCCATGAACCAAGCAATTCATCTATTTTTATTCATACTACTCTTTCCTCAATTTGGACTACTCCAACTGGTAGGGTCTACTATGCAATTGTCACAAACTTTATTCAACCATAACTTCATAAATACTCAACTGATTTTAACAAACTTAATGGTGTTTTAAAGCCCTTAAGAAGACCTTTTAAACAATGTGCAAAATGTCTTGAAGCAATCAATATTCATTGATATCAGGTTATCAGTATAGTGCCAAACACTAATCTATCAATATCTCAGGAACTGCCAAACATAGATATTTGCTTTTACATGCATATGAAAGCTCTCTTCAATACACTTCTGACAATCATAAATAGATTCTCGAGCAATAAGATCCTGTAAGATACAAGGCTCTCAATGTTTGGCTATAACACTCATAAATATACATCTATTCTTAAATAGAATAAAGAACTGCCCTTTTATGGTTAGGTTATCCTATTATAAAATAGTTACTTACTTGATTTGTAATTAAAGAATAATTGTTCTCAAGAGTTTGGAAGCAAGGTAGAATAAGCAACAAAAGATGTTAAGTCTGAGGTCTAATCCTCAGACTAGAGAGCCTTATATATGAATGGGATGGTCTATGTACCTGGACAGAGCATTGCATGTCTACTGTCTATTGTTCTACATATGATAGTTCTTTGTGTCTAGAATAGAGATAACCTAACTATAAAAGGGCAGTCCTTGTTTGTACTCAAGGATTGATGAGTATCTATAGGTAATAGATCAGTATCATATCAAACATTGAGGTCCTTGTATTTCCACAGGATCTTATTGCCTTGGGTTTCATTCATAGTTGGCAGAAGCATATTGAAGAGAGCTTCCATGTCCATGTGGAAGCAAATGTCCATGTTTGATGGTTTCTAAGATATCTGCAGATCAGTGTCTGGAACTGATAACCTGATATCTCAATGAATACTGATTGTTTTGGCATGTTTTGCATATTGTTTGAAAAGTCTTTTCAAGGGCTTCCAGATGCATCTAAGACAGTCAAAATCATGCAAATATTTGTGGAGTTATGGCTGAATGAAGTTTGTGA
>Ga0154005_100547_pt1 | contig 14032 bp, 15 predicted proteins | sample TSFL089MetaG_FD_104698 | JGI IMG/M metagenome (GOLD analysis project Ga0154005, IMG submission 104698) | Attine ant fungus gardens microbial communities from Florida, USA - TSFL089 MetaG | ecosystem: Host-associated > Fungi > Mycelium > Unclassified | place: USA: Florida, Lake Talquin State...
ATAGCGATAACTTAACCATATAAGGGGCTGTCCTTGTTGTGTTCAAGGATTGATGTGCATCTATGGGTAATAGATCAGTGTCATGCCAAACCTTGAGGTCCTTGTATCTTCACAGGATCTTATCACCCTAAGGTCTATTTATGGTTGTCAGAAGCATATTGAAGAGAGCTTCCATGTGCATGTGGAAGCAAACATCCGCGTTTGGTGGTTCCCGAGATATCTACCAATCAGTGTCTAGCACTGATTAACTGATATCTCGATGAGTACTGATTGCTTTGACACATTTTGGGCATCGTTCGAAAGGTCTTTTTAAGGGCTTTCCGACGCATCTTAGACCGTGGGAATCGTGCAAGTATCCGTGGAGTTATGGCCAAATGAAGTTTGTAACAGTTGGAGTGGAAAAGAATAACAAAAAGCAGATATTGGTGTCATAAATTGCCCACCTGAACCAAAAATAGTATGGCTAGAAGGATGGGAAGAACAAGAGTTATTCTCAGACGGACTAGATGAAGGATTCTAATTATAGAAAAGCAGAGATAAGATAAGATAAGATAAGATCACATGACCTAGTCACATGATAGATCACATGATGGAATCTTCTGGAAGGTTTGGTAGTTACTTAAGCATACATATAGACAAATAGAAATTGTGTATAAATAGGTAGCACAATCCACCAAAAGACTCCATCGAGTTCTCTTCGTTCTCTCATAATGTTGAGTGTGATAAGGCGGTCGTCTCAACTACTTTATCATTACAGTTGGTGAAAAAAGAGTAGTTGGAAGTAAAAAGAATTAAAGTAGCAGAAGTGGTGATAGAAAGAGTAGATTTGCTGGATAAAGTAAGGAAATGTGAAGCAAAGGATGATAAGGTGGTAAAAGCAGTGGAGGAAATGAAGCGAGCAGGGGTAAGGATGTTAAGAGATGAAGAATGGTGTCAAGAAGATGGCCTAATGCTAAAAGAGAGAAAAGTATATGTCCCTAGAGATGAGAAGTTGAGAGCAGAAGTGATCAGACTACACTATGATATACCTGTAGGAGGACATAGAGGACAGTAGAAGACGGCAGAATTGGTAACAAGAAATTTCTGGTGGCTAGAGGTCACTAGAGAGGTGAAAAGATATGTGGAGGGGTGCAATGCCTGCCAAAGAAACAAGAATCAAACATAATCACTAGCAGGGAAACTGATGCCAAATTTGATTCCAGAGAAGGCATGGACTCATATTAGTACAGACTTCATTACGAAATTGCCTTTAGCACAAGGTTACAACTCAATCTTAGTAGTGGTAGATAAGTTTACAAAAATGGCACACTTTATTCCTACTACAGAAAAAACGAGTGCAAAAGGACTAGTACGATTGTTTAGAGATAACATTTGGAAGTTGCACGGACTACCAGATAGTATTATTTCAGACAGAGGACCACAATTTGCAGCAGGTATTATGAGAGAGTTAAATTGCATGCTGGAGATTGAGACAAAATTATCTACGGCATTCCACCCACAAACAGATGGCCAAATGGAAAGGATAAACCAAGAATTGGAACAGTACCTCCATATGTTTATAGACCACCAACAAGAGCAGTGGCCAGAATGGCTGGAAATGGCGGAATTTGCTTACAACAACAAGGTGCACACTAGAAGTACGAAGGAGCAGAGAAATTTGCAGAAAGAATGAGAAAGGTGCAAGAGGAAGCTAAGGCAGTGTTGCAGAAAGCACAAGAAGATATGAAGCGGTATGCAGACAGAGAGAGAGGAGAAGTAGAGGAGTATAGGATAGGTGACTTAGTGCTACTCAGTACTAAAGACTCGAAGTATCAGATGGTTGGAAGACGAACGGAGAAATTCACTGAACGCTTTGTGGGACCTTATAAAGTGAAGGCAATCATTTCCAGTAACACAATAGAATTGGAGTTGCCAAGCACAATTAAAATACATCTGGTAGTTAATGTCAGTAGGGTACAAAAGTATAAGTTGCAAGTGGAAGGACAAAAAAAGAAAATGCCACAACTGGTGGTAATCGAAGGGGAAGAGGAATGGGAGGTTGAGAAGATCATGAACAAGAGAAAAGTACGAGGAAGGGACAAGTATCTGGTACAATGGAAGGGATGTACAGCAGAAGAAGACACATGGGAAAGTAGAGAGAATCTGAAGAATGCGATGGAATTAGTAGAAGAATTTGAGAAAGAATATTGCAGGGAGGAAGAGGAAGAAGTAAGGCGGCAAGAGGAAGAAGAAGATAACAAAATGTTTAGAAGAGAGCTGCCAGGGAGGTATATGGCCAAATTGCTCTATGAATGGAGCAATAGGAAATATGATCACGAATACTGGAGGAAAATAGAGGAAAACTGAAAGAGATGGAAAAAAAATCCATTCTCCAGATATAGTAGAAATCCATTCTTGAAAAGAATGGAAGAAGAGGAACACAAATACAAGGGAGAAATGATAGAAGAATGGAATAAAGAAGATGATGAGGAAGATCAACAAAGAATAGAGGAGGATAGGAAGTATTTGAAGGGGTTAAAAGACAAAAACCAAGACATGGGTAACCTAAGGGACCCATATGATGAGCTATGAAGAAGTCCTCAGGACAAGGACCCTTGAGAGGGGGGTGGTGTTATAAAACGGCAGACGAGCTAAACGATCTGTGGTGGCAGATTATTTTATTTCTTTTTCTTTTCTAATAATTATGTAATATTAAATGCGCATGGGACATCATGACTTAAAAGAGATGCGTGGGATAAAATAGTTAGGCAAATACTTGTAAACACATATTTATGTATAAGTAGCTAAGCCAATTAGCGGGAACTCTAACAAGTTCTCTTTGTTAACTCTGACTTAGAGTGTGAGCTGAGGTTATCTCTACCAATGTTCACTACAAGAATAGCAATAACTTAACCATATAAGGGGCTGTTCTTGTTTGTGTTCAAGGATTAATGTGTATCTATGGGTAATAAATCAGTGTCATGCCAAACCTTGAGGTCCTTGTATCTCCACAGGATCTTATTGTCCTAGGGTCTATTTATGGTTGTCAGAAGTGTAGAGATTATGGGGTGAAACTGAGGATAGAGATATAAAGGTAGATTGTATTATTCTTTCTAATGGTAGATATGTCCCTTTTTATACTAGGATGAATACTACTAGAACATTCTGTGAACTCGTAGAATGATGGAATTATATAGCACACAGAGAAAACGATAGGTCTTTCTAGAGAGCTCTATTGCTGTGTTTGTCTACATGACTCAGCTTGCTTACTAATATCTGAGAATATTCTACACACTCTCTCAAGCCGAAATTAGTCCCAGTGCATGAATGAGAGGTTTGAACTTATAGGAGGATAGTAGCTTTGTTAAAATGTCAGCAGTCATTTTGTTAGTGGGACAATAGGTGACTTCGATCATGCTATCCTTGATTTTCTTGTAGATAAAGTGGTAGTGTATATCAATGTGTTTTGTCCTGGCATAGAACTGACCTAGTTCGGTGTGTGCAAGAGAGATAGCAGACTGATTGTTATTGTATATGTTGAGTGGGAATACGATAGGGCTAATGAGTTTGGAGAGGAAATTGCAGAACCAGATTACTTCCTTGGCTATGTAGATGAGAGCAATGTACTCAGCTTCTGTGGTTGATAGAGAGACAATTTCCTGCTGCTTTGATAACCATGAGATGGCAGCACCATTTAAGATGAAGGTGTATCCAAACACTGCTTTTCTATTATCAAGTGACATTCCATCGGCATCAGCATAAATCCGGAGTCCAGAGGTTGAGTTTGGGTCATTGTAGGTGAGCCCATAGTCTCGAGAGCCCTTCAGATACTACAGTACTCATTTTCCTACCTTCCAGTGTGTCATTCCTGGGTTGTCAAGAAATCATGATAGGCTCCTGACTGCAAATAAGAGGTCTGATCGCGATCCAGTTGTGAGCCAGATGAGTCCCCCAATGAGTTCTCAATAGGGAAATTTCTTCATCTTAGTTGTTTCTTCAGGAGTTGTGGGATATTGAGCTGTATGAATGGATCAAGGGGTGTAAATGCTGGTTTGCACTTCTCCATATTGAACTTTTGTAGTAAAGAGTCAATGTAAGTTTTCTGCGATAGGGTGAGGGTATGACTTTCCCTGTCATGGGTCACTTCCATCCCAAGTAGCCAACTGATTGGTCTAAGTAGGGTAATCTTAAAAATGCATCCTATCTCTTCCTGAATGTCGTTGATTAGGGAGGGGGAACTTCTAGTGATAGTACTGTCATCAACATAGATAGCCATGAGTAATATATCTTTGTCTTTGATGAGACGATAGACTGCATGGTCTGAGTGGAGTGAATAGATGCCGAGTTTTCTAAGTTCCTTAGTTAGCTTTTCATATCATTTACGACTTGATTGTTTGAGTCTGTATATTATGCATCATAATTGAATAATATCTTTTGGGTTGCCATTTGTGTAATGTGGTGCCTGTTTTCTTCTTCTGGACTGAATTCTCCATTTAAAAATGCATCTGAGTAGTCAAATACTTTGATTGTAATGATAGAGTAGTTGAGACGACTGCCTTATCACACTCAACGTTATAAGAGAACGAAGAGAACTCGATAGAGTCTCTTGGTGGATTGCACTACCTACTTATACACAATTCTTATTTGTCTATATGTACGCTTAGTAACTACTGATCTTTTCAGAAGGTTCCATCATGTGACCTGTCATGTGACCAGGTCATATGATCCCGCTTATCTTATCTTATCTCTCATTTCTATTTTTAGAAACCCTTGTCTAGTCTATCTGAGAATAACTCTCATTCTTCCTATCCATCTAGTCATACTATTTTTGGCTCGGGTGGCCGATTTATGACATTGATGTCCCAATCAAGATGTGTTGCAATAGATAGGATGGTTCGAAGTGATGATAATTTAGTGGTAGAGGAGAATGTTTCAAAATAGTCTATCTCTTGTACCTGGATGAATCTATGTACAACAAGTTGGGCTTTGTATTTGTCAATTTCGCCATTGGCCTTTCTTTTAATTCTAAGTGTCCATTTTGATCCTATGATATTTTTATCAGGGAGTCATGGGATAGGACCATTTCCAAATGTGCCTGTTTTTTTCATCGCTTCCATCTCTGTATCTATTGCTATCTTGAATAGTGGCCAGTCTGGCCACTTCATTGCTTCTTCAATTGTTAGTGCATCTGGTATGTTTTCCATTCTGGTAAGAGCAAATTCTATGTTTTCATTGTTGGTGACTTCAGTGGCAAAGTTAGCTAATCAACGTGTTCGAGATTCTTTGATAATGTTCCGAATACTGATTGAGCTGGATATGTCTTTTGAGGCAATAGGCTTTGGTGGTTTTGGTTTGGAAGGTGCGAGTGGGATGTTTAAGAGTGTTAGAGATTGAGGAGGTGTTTGGGGTAGCGTCGTAAGTGGAGATTCAGTTTCTAGGATGTTGCCTGGATCACTTTTTATGTCAGGTGCATGCTGAATGTTTTCTGGTATTTCTTTGTTTCTAACTTGTTTCTCCCCCTCATTCAGTACTTTGTAGATTTCTCCACTTTGTTTATGCTCTGGGAATTTGATGCTTTGCTCAACTCAAATTGTTTTGGTGTCTTCATAATATATCTGGTATCCTTGAATGCTCTCCTGATTAAGTCCCAGCCAGCATCCCTCTCATGCTTGTGCTCCCAGTTTGTTGCTATTATCATTGTGTATCATGACCTTGCATCCCCATTCATGTAAGTTCCATAGATCAGGTTTGCTTTCATTAAATGCCTCGAATGGTGTTTTCCTTCCTAATGCTTGGATAGATGTCTAGTTTTTCAACCAGATGGCATGCTTCAAGACTTTACCCTATAGGGATCCTGGTAAGTTGGCAGCATATAGCATAGCTCGTACTTTTTCTAATAGTGTCTAGTTTAGCCGTTCTGCCATTCCGTTGTGTTCAGGAATGTTGTGGACTATGTGGTGATGTTGGATTCCTCATTCTGCAAGGTATTTGTCAAATTCTTTGTTTTTATATTCTCCACCATTATCAGAGTGCAAGAGTTTGATTTTGATTCCATAGTTCTTTTCCCATCGTGCATCAAGGGCCTAGAATGATTCAAGAGTTTTACTCTTTTTATGCATAAGGAATCCTTGGTGGTGTCCTGGGATTCATCGAGTTCTATTCCATCTACTAGGTGATCCTTGACTAGTTTTGTTGCTGCATCTGTTGATATATAACCCATAAGTCTATGTAGCTCATCCGGTGTTACAGTGAGTGGGTCTTCTATTGCTGTATTTGCTTGGAGTGGTGTTTTAACTCGAATGCCATATAGTCTATTTATGATTGGAATCGTCCCGATTTGACAGTTCTTGGGATCGAGGATTTGGCAGCCCTGCTGTTTAAAGTGGAGCATATATCCTGCTTGGGTGATACGTGCGACCAATAGAAGAGTGACACTAAGGTTCGGTGCGTATAGCACATCCTTCACATGTATCTTCTTGCTCTTATCTCCATTAGGCACTTGAACAAGCATGTCTTCTTTCCCTATTGCTTCAAAATATTTCTTGTCTACTGTAAAAATTCCTTGAGGTTGAATGGGTTGAAAGTTTGTGAGTCTGTGATGTGATGGTGTCATATGTTATGTGGCTCCTGAATCATAGATCTCAAGTTTGTATTCTGGTCCTGTGGTAGTTGCTGTTGCTGCAAGATTGGCAGAGGTGAGTAGTGTTTTCTCTGTGGTCTCATATGCTCCTTCAGGTTCTTCAGCTTCACTATTATTTCTAGATGTGTCCTTGAGTTCTGGTATGTTGTTATTATCTTTGTTCTCTATTGGTGGCTGATTTATTTCTTCCTGTTCCATTTTGTAGTTTGCTGCAAACCATGTGACATCTGTAGTGTTCTCTGCTTGGGCTATGTTGGCCTTTCCTTGGCCTTTCTTTCGTGGATTCTGACCTTCTTTGCCACCTTCCTTTGCTCAGCAGTCTTTTGCCATGTGACCTTTCTTGTGGCAGTTGTAACATTCCATCCTATCTGGGCGTTTCTTTGGTCTTTTGTTGCCATTTCCACTATAAAATACAGCTTCTCTCTCACCTCTCTCTTTGGTCTGCATGGTCTTTCATTCGGCCTCATCATTGATACCTTGTAGCACTATGTTAGGGTCAAGGGTTTTGCCTAGAAGTGTCGCTGTGCCAGTGAGTACTGATAGGTATGTTTTGTATGATGTCGGGAATAATCCCAATACTATAGCGACAAAGTTTTTGTCCTCTAGGTCTGCACCCATTACAATTAATCCTTCTTGGATAGTCTGTAACTTCATAAGGTGAGCCTTTACGTCTTCTCCTTCTGGGCATTTCTCATCCTGTAGTTTCCTCTGCATATCTACTATGACCATTTTTGACTTCTTTTCGTACTCTGTCTTTACTTTGTTCCACATCTTTCTTGCTGTCTTCTCTCCCTTTACCTTTAAGAATAGTGAGTCTGGTATTACTAATGCAATTCCCTGCTTGATGACTGCTTGCTCTGATTTCCATATGCATCTTATTAATGGATATTGTTTTATAGCATCTTTTTCTTCTGCTGTTAGGTTTGTTGGGTTGGCTACCTGGAGCTCAGTTGGTTCTGATGTCGTTCCAGTAGGTCCATCATCAAAGTGGTCACTCAAACCAGCAGCGTCGATTGCGAAGAGAAAGCAATCTCGGAAGAAGATCCAATTGGTTCCATTGGCTTTACATGCAGGGAGTTTAGCAAAGTATTCTCCTAGTTTGGTTGTGGATACAAGGGAGTTTGTTGACATGTTTTTAGGGCAGGAATGAAATGAGTGCTTTGGTTAGCTGTGCACAAGTGCGAGGGCCAATAACCTGTAGAGATTATAGGGCGAAACTGAGGATAAAGATATAAAGGTAGATTGTATTATTCTTTCTAATGGTAGATATGTCTCTTTTTATACTAGGATGAATACTACTAGAACATTCTGTGAACTCGTAGAACAATGGAATTATATAGCACACAAAGAAAATGATAGGTCTTTCTAGAGTGCCCTATGGCTGTGTTTGTCTACATGACTTGGCTTGCTTACTAATATCTGAGAATATTCTACAAGAAGCATATTGAAGAGAGCTTCCATGTGTGCATGGAAGCAAATGTCTGTGTTCAGCGGTTCCCAAGATATCTGCTAATCAGTGTCCAGCACTGATTAACCAATATCTTAGTGAGTACTGATCTCTTTGACACGTTTTGGGCATCTTTTAGAAGGTCTTTATGAGGGCTTTCAGACGCATTTTAGACCGTGGGAATCATGCAAGTATCCATGGAGTTATGGCCAAATGAAGTTTGTAACAGTATTTTACCTCTTCCTTTACCACTTCCTGCCTCCTCACCTCCCTTATTCCACACTGCATTACCCAACTTCCCAATACTTTGAACTTATTGCCTACTACTGCCTTCTTCTTCTGTTCTTCCCCATTTCTACACCTCCAGGCAAGATGTCTGAACTTTTCATACTTCCTGTAAATTCTTTCTTTTCTTCTCTCCAATTCTGCCCTTAATTTGGTAAGGGCATACCTTTGATTGAACATGTTGCTCATGAGTTGGTTATACACTTCTAAGGACATAGTGTGTTGTACTTAGAAGGGTGGATGATTGTTGTATTAAAAAAAATGAAAATGTATTTGTGTTGCTAGTTGACTGATCCTTCTTTTTTGGCTTCGACTACTGATTACTTATGTCTGCTGGGGCACAAATCTTCACCTAGCCAGGTGCCTACTACCTTACTGACTACTGCCCTAATACTAGGGTTACACTATCACTTCTCAGGGAAGATCCCTACTCCAATCATCTTCTTAAGGGTGTGACAGTGTTCCTCTGTGTGTACTAGTCACAATGAACTAGCAGCACAAGGCTGATAATATGAAAGGTTTTTACAAGTAATCTACTAAGCACCACCTATCATCAGGTCTGGTCTATGTGTACACTCAAGTATAGTGTCCACAGTTCACCTCCAGGGTCTAAACTTCCTGGTCAGTCCACTTAAACCTGTGGCCTGGTTATAAGGGGGTTGGGAGTGATGAGAGTAAGAGTGACAAGGATTGAGGCAATCAGTGTCTAGATGTGAAAACCAGTTCTAGTGTAAAAACTCAAGTTGTTATGATTTGCTCTGACACTTATTCTTTTTCTTTAATATTTAATAATTAACAACAGTATAACTTAACGAACACGACATGGGAACGTCATGAATCATAAAAAGGACAAGCATGGGAAGATCAAGTGATGATCTGAGCTTGATCACACACCTATCAGACAGCCGCTATATGTGGAAAAACATGTAGGCAGAAGCTGTTTGACATGGGGAATTACTCAGGACTTGACAGATAGTAGCTAATAGATACCGTGATCTCTCTTAGAATAGCCTTAGCATAGCCACTTGTAATTATATAAATAGCTAGGCAATTCATAGAGGAAACTCTGTCGAGTTCTCTTCATCTTTAATTTCATACCCTCTGAGGAGAATCCAGGATTGTCCCACAGATCCTGACACAAGTGTTGGTTGAGTAACCTTAACCTAAGTCACATTCTTTATTAGAGTTGACAAAGAGAACTCATTAGAGTCCTCACTGGATTGTATCTACTACTTATACATATCTGATTGTTTGTCCTTATTTACTGGTCTGACTACATTACATAATTAAAGAAAAAGAAAATAAATATTAACTTAAAGAAAATTTGGTGGTTCATAACAAAGAAAGTTCTTGGGATGAGGATTCTTGGGAGGAGAATGGTATCATAAATTGCCTTTTTCCTCTAAGTCAATTTTCTTTTAATTATGTAATATCATCAGATTAGTAAATAAGGACAAATAATTGGACTTGTATAAGTAGTGTACACCAAATAACAGGAACTCTAATAAATTCTCTTTGTTAACTCTGACTTAGAGTAGAGTTAAGCCTGAGGTTATTTACCAAAGACTGAACTCTTATCATGAATCATGATACAAGGACCCTTTCTTTTTTCTTTTCACTTTCTATTTTTAGAATGGACTTACATAATCAGAGAAGTCACATGATCAGTCACATAACATGTCACATTGATGTCACATGATCACTGTGGGAAGGTAGTGCACAGACCAGGTAGAATAGATATAAGTAGTGTACTCAAATCCAGTAGGGACTAATAAATTCTCTTTGTTTACTCTAACTTAGAGTTGGGAGCCGTTTATCTGAGTTACTTGGGTGACCATTCCTTACAACTCTTATAGTTCTTTATATTCCAACACATGACAACATCTATGTTTGGCAGTTTTCAAGATATTAGTAGATTAGTGTCTGGCACTTATACTAATAACCTAATATCTCAGTGAATATTGATTGCTTTGAGACATTTTACATGTCATCTAAAAAGTCTTTTTGAGGGCTTTAAGACATCATTGAGTTCATTGAAATTGGTTGAGTATCCCTAAGTTATGGTTGAATGAAGTTTGTGACAGATTAGAGGAGAGTACAAATGGATAGCAAATACACTCACTTAGAACAATAGAAACATGAGACAAAATAAAATCACATGCATTGCATAAGCTCACATGATATCCAAATTCCAACACAAGGTTTGTTGATGTCTAAAGTGTAACTGGCCAAAATCCATGTGGTCCCCAAAAGTGGCCAAAACCACATTGTGGGATAGTAATTGATATAGATGGCCAAGCAGATGTAGACAACAAACAAAAGGAACATCAATTCATGGTTGTATCAATTAATGTACTTGGTACAATTACCCTTTGTAGATCATCAAACATCCCTCATGTTTTTCGAACATTTGAAAGTGCTATTGTAGTTAAGCAATTTAAGTAATCTATTTGGACTTCAATTCACTTCGCCTTCTTGCATAACATAGGCAGTAAAGACCCTGTGCGGACGCGGAACATATAATATGCAATATATACGAGGCTCATCTTGATTTACTTTGAGCGAAGGAAGCCAATATAAGTAATAGACGCACGTTGAACACAATATATGCAAACATCAAGCCGAAGTTACGCCATGCATGATCATAGAAAATGTTGAAACCCGACGCAAGGAACTGATCAGCCGTTGACATGCTACAAAAGCTGCAAGCAGTCGTCGCATCAGGATTAATGAGATAACCTCCCGCATTAGAGATGAAGGGGTTCAAGTATTGGGCACAGGACATTCCACTTGGAGGATTTAATTGAACCAGTTCCACGTCAGAGCACTGGATAGTCTGATGACCGAGCGCTATGGGAGGAATCATAAGAGTATGGAAAATGTAGTAATTGGTTGGTAATCACCTTGACCCAGAAGCCCTTCGATAAGATAGGTGTAAGGTGACAGGCGATACATCCATCTCCACCATCCTAGTTGCCTGAAGGGTTGCATTACACCATTACTACAGAGAATTCAGTCATCAATCTGATATAAAGAACCAGAGACTCACAATGTGATGACGAAGGAGAAGAGCGTTGCAAACACTATATTCCCTATTTCCGCATTGGGTGATGCTGCCGCGACAGCAAGGGCGAACGAAGAGTAATAGAGGGGATAAACGATGCCAAGCATTAGGTAAGTGTATCCTGCTCTATCAGTGGGAAACCCAACAGTCCAATACCAACAAAAGAACAGCAGCAAGGATCCAAAAATGTTCCAAGGTATTTCAACCAAGAGATAAGCAGTAGTAAACGCAGACCAGCTATAAATGCGGCTGGGTCGTTCCCGTACCTCATAGATAGTACGCTTATTAATGTAGGGAACCTGAAGTTGGTTGGAAAGTGGTACACTTGGGAACTGGATCAGTCATCATTATCAGCATAGCGAACATATTTGCCAATACCTCAAGATTGTCACCATGAAGATCGACTGAAAAATTTGAACGTTAGTTGATAAGTACCCAGTACTCATGAGAAGCGTACGAAGAGTTTGTTCTGAGTGCCTTGTTGCGAATTCGAAGCTTTGAAAAAGGTAAAACCGATGAAAAGACCGCCAAATATGTTCAGCGCCAGTTTAGCTATCAAATACATTGGATCTCTCCAATATGCGATATGATTGCGTTTCGTCAATTCCCATGTCTGGTAAAGCCATGATGTGGCAAATTCAGAGATGAATGCAGCCTGAACAGCGGGCTTCTGACGACCGGCTATATGGATCCGTTCAATTTCTTGGTTGACTCGATGAGCTTCCGAGGATTCAGTCCAAGCTACAGGCCAATCCTGTTTGCTAGTTGCTGTTGCACCAGCACCGATGACTTCCAACATGTATTCGGCACTTCGATACTTCAGCCCAAGTATTGGAACAGAAACTCTATGGACTTACGGATTTTCTTCATGCAAACATTTACGAGCCCCATTTCTCTCGAAATAATCAATGATAGTGGTGGAATTATGTCCCAGATCTCCAAAATAAACTGTTCTGCCGCCTTTTTTGAGAAGGAGTACACGGTCAAATACTTGGAACAATTCAGCAGAGGGCTGGTGGATCCTGAGATAACGTGAATCGAAGGTTACTAGAGAAAAAAACTCGATACCAACGTGCATAAGATTGCTTGACCGCTATCAGCGAGTGACCGAAGGAACGATACAATAGCCCATGCACTTTGAGAGTCAAGCCCAGAGGTAGGCTCGTCAAGGAATAGGAGTAATTGAGGCTATTAAATCTTAGACAGGTATCTTCTTGCACTCATAAAGTCCACTTACCTTGGCCGCAAGCTCAACACCAATGGTTGTCCGTTTACGGTGCTCGATACCAAGCGAACCAATGAGAGCTTCTGCAAAGTTTTCAAGACCGCACATTCTCAGGCATTTCTCCACACTAATTAAGCGTCGTCAATTGTGGACAATCAATGGAAGAACGTTGACACTTACTAGGCTTCCTTTTCCACAAGAGGCACCGAGGCTGGCTGGCGAAGCTTTGCTGAAAAAAGCAGGGCTTCTCTGACAGTACACTCGGGCATGTGAGTGTCCATTTGTTGAACATAACCACTACATTGAACATTATCAAGAAGCACCTAACCGGACAAAAGATAGACGTACGTCTGGGCCTGGAAATCGATTGGCAGAGAATTACCATTGACCAAACGGTCTCCTGAGACAACACCGGTCGTCGTTCGCTGGGCGAGAACATTAAGCAGCGTTGTCTTTCCCGCACCTGACTCTCCCATGAGTGCCGTCAATTTACCTGGTGCAACATAGCCCGATACATCATCTAACAGCACCCTGTCATCTGCTCCAGAAATGGGAACAGAGTACTTCAGATGCTGCCAGGAAAAGATGTCTGGATTCGATGTCGCAAGAGCAGCCTTTTCCACTTGACTTTCCGCCTCAGGTAGTGATTCTGTGACAACACCAGTTTCTTCATCTTTGGGGGGTGATGGTTTCTTGAAGCCTGACTTGAAAAGGACGACTGAGTTCACATGAGCAGTGGAAGTATTGAATTCAGTGAATATGAGAAGAGCGGCCAAAAATCCGACACCAAATGCAATAATGACACCAAAGTTCTGTCATGCCGGTCAACCGCTTTACCCCATGCAGCATAAAACTGTTCAGACTAACCATCCAGGTGTTAGACCAATCAAAACTGTATGATAACTTGATAAACCTGGGCCCGTTGACAAAAGCTTGAGCAGGCAGCGAGCCAACCGAAGTACAGACTTGGTTCTCGATGGTCGCATTTTCATAACCGGGACCTTGGGGTACAAGAGTGGAGCATGCACCCTCCAGGGTACGAAACTCATTTGACATGACAGCTTCGAAACTTGTATCTATTAAGTGTTATGCTATGACCAAATGGACCAGAAACATACCCATAACGAATAGGCTGAGAACGAGTCAGACTGTTAATGGATTGGAGGGGAAAAGAGGCTTACGTTAATATACGTGATCCAACGTAACGCGCCAATCATTGTTGGTTTTGGGATAGTGTACCCTTCATAATGATATTAACTCAATGAATATAATATATCACCCGCTTACTACTTACCGGTGTAGATGGCGATGGCCAAAACAGAGATACCTGCAAATGATTGTGCTATCGCATCTGCGGAGAATAGTGCGGCAATCGCCCTGAACCACCCTTTC
>Ga0154005_100549_pt1 | contig 14028 bp, 20 predicted proteins | sample TSFL089MetaG_FD_104698 | JGI IMG/M metagenome (GOLD analysis project Ga0154005, IMG submission 104698) | Attine ant fungus gardens microbial communities from Florida, USA - TSFL089 MetaG | ecosystem: Host-associated > Fungi > Mycelium > Unclassified | place: USA: Florida, Lake Talquin State...
ATGTATCATATCCGAATAACGAACCATTGGAGTTATCGTCTTATGATGAAAACATTGACTATGATATTCGATAGTTCAACTATTACCGCAATGAACCACGTCTGATTATCAGTGCTAGGTTTGAATGCCTTGCCGACCCTGTGGTGCGTCGGTGATGACAGTGAGATGTGACGTCATCGTCATTTACCCTTGTTCGCCGCAAAAATCAGGATCAACCGTTTTCCTTGCACCATGTCTATTGTTCATGTTCCGAATATTCTTCTTACAATTCCCCGTAACCCAGTCACTGCCTTGGGCTTGCCTTTGGCTCTCGGCTTCCTAAGCGGCTCGCCGGCCTCTAAAGAAGCTAACAGCAAGTGGTATCACGTCTGTCTGTTGTCCTTTTGTGGTTCTCGTTTATTTACTAGTTTCGTCAGAGCCTCCCTTCTCCTCCTTTGAGGCCTCCTCGTGAGGCATTCCCGTTCGTGTGGAGTTCGCTATATTTAGGTTCGTCACTCCGATTCAGTAAGTTGTGTTGATGATTCCAAAAAACATGCGAAGCGATGGGGTGTGCATCCCACATCGCCGTCAAATCGTTGGACTCTGCGGAAAATATAGTGGATAGGTTGGTGGCTCCTTAGACCTACTTCTACTTCCACTCAGGTTGTCATAAGAAACGACCTCTCGCTTGGTTTAGCTCTTTATTACGGTCAGCTCGGCCTGAACTGCTTGTGGACTCCCATTTTCTTTGAAGGCAAAAGGGTAGGCTTTTTCTTTGCAAGAACATAGTCTCGGTTAATGATTTGTGTAGATTACTCTTGCTCTCTTGGATAGCATCTTGTTGACGGGTACAACCTTCTATATGACGGTTCGTCATGGTGTCTTCCAAGTAAAATTATGATCTGACCCTTTACCTAAGAAATTATTTCATAGGCCCACCAACGCAAAAACAACCTATCTGCTACTGCCATACTGTGCCTGGCTCAGCTATGCTACATACCTGAATGTTGGAATGTGGCAGCTCACCAGAGACACTCGTGAATAGTGGCTTTCTCGATTGAATATGTATAATTAGCTGTCTACCTCATGATTACGGCAATTAGTGTGATAATTTGTACTATCGCTTGTTAGCAAACGCATCACTACAAACACAAGTCATTTACTGCGACTTTGATGACGTAGAGTACCTACCGAGAAATACATCGAGTTCTCCATCTCGCGATGCAAAGGCTTAAATGCAGCTTTATGGTATTCAATATCCTTGTCCGCCTTGTCAGTCAAATTTGGATCTGCTTCCGGAACCTTTTCATTGGGATCATAGTGGTTCTTCGCACGAGAGCAGACAATGCTGGCATCTATCAAACGGAGTTAGGATAGTTTATCTACATAGATTTTACAATGACCCACAATAAATCGGAGCCGGGATTGACACGGCTCGCGTTGCTCTGGCATAGATATAACACAAATGGTACGTAAATCTTTGCAAGGCATCGGGGCTAGATAGAGAGTATCAGTCAAACTTAGTCTTGGCCTCGGACATGACCCAGCTTACGTGAATCCGTTATCCTGATGGTTCGTTTCTATTTTTCAAAACATCTCTCGGATACTGTAAGGGGAAACCTACGTCATAGAGGACCTGCGTGACCAACTAAACCTTCTGAAGCATGAGAGAGATGATTCCGGCTTACTGAATAATGACCTGGTCGGCTTGTTCCCAAAATTCCAGCATGACCGTAGAGATAGAAATCGAACTCGAGGGGATGACCGACACCCTCGTCCACTACCGTTCCAGGAGGGCAATTTCCATTAATAATGTCGCGTTCATTTGGCCCCGGGAAAAATCTGGAAACCCTCTGGGTAAGGAGCTATGGAAAGACTACAGTTTCTACTGACCGTACGTGATGTCGCTTCCCAACGACAATGAGCGTGATCTTTGCGATAATCTTGACTTCCTGGAGTGCTTCTGGATGAATACAGTAAGGAATACACCAGTGGACATCAAAATACCGATCGCACCTTTCAATGCAGACAACTCTAGGTCCTCATTCAGGAAAGACTAACTCTCTTCCATTGCATAATACTCACCTTTCTCCAGCACCTGTGGAAATTGACCCTCGGAGACACCATCTGTCACTGCCGTTCATGGGTTGCATATCTTTTCTGTTATAAACTTACCTCTGTAGAACAGCAAACGAACTTTACTCGACCTATCACCGCCTTGGCAGTTTGTTTTCCACTTCTTCAGGATATTCTGGAATAACAACGACTTCTTTGAGAATGGATTTCCATGAAGAACCAAAGACTAACAACTGCCATCGGCTTTAGTCCTTGGATGATTTCAGCTCCAGAATCTTGGATTCGGGTTTCTTTATTGAACATTGTTAGCGAGAGCGACTTTTCATTGTGCTCATCGTTGATACGCACCGGCAACAAATTTGGTTATATCAAGGTCGATATTCCCAACCAGGGCCGTATACGATGGTGGTCCCATTACCCCAGGAGCAGGGTGGACGATGTCAGCACCTGAAACGATTGTCAACGCTAGTAATCGCTGTGAGCAGGGCCCGACTTACCCATGACGATCACAGGATTGGACGGATCAATGATAGCATTTGCCTCTCCAGGGCTAAGAATTATATTAACCCCCCCGAGCTTGGCATTGATCCTGCACATGAGTGTCAGAGTAGAGTTGGAAGAAGGGTCGAACAACATTACTTGAGCGCCACGTTGGAATAATAACGGACGATATTACCTGGTGGCTTGCATGGTCGTCGGAGACTATAAGAACCTGGATTCTCGACCTTGCACTTTGAAGCCTTCATACATTGGGTTACGATTCCTGCCTAATGTACATCTCAAAGAGCAGGAAGCGAACAGGAGAAGAGCAACATACATGCACATCACCGAAACTTGAAGGAAATTTTCATGAGATATGTATCGTTAAGCATACCAAAGGAAAGAACTTGCTATTTGACAGACGTGTATAGGTCATTACCCAATTCAGGTAGAATTACAATGATCAGCTGAGGAGAAGCGCCTCGCTTCTGTCTGACGGTGTCAACAAAATCAGTCAACTCTCTAATTAAGTTTCCCTGAGGATTTCCAGGCCTTTTCAATGGCATCTCTGCCGGCATAGATATACCTTCCACATAAATAAGAGAAGAAGTATAACTGAAATCTGGTGATCATACCAAGATCGTTCAGAACGGAACGCAAAACGATGAAGCAGGCGTTAGCGTCATCGACATTGAACTTCTCCGTAGATTCAAGTGTGAATATAGCCACTGGAGCAATTTTTGACACGGGAGCAAAGAATCTCCTCTTGTCCCTGGGGAGATGCCCATCAGTACATCAGTCAGATCGGGAGATGATACCAACATATTCCAAGTCCCTTTAATAGGAACCTGAAATCTCGATATAAGATGAAGGATCCCAGAGAATGATGTTCATACTGACAAATGATCTCGACACAATAGCCCCTCCCCTATCTGTCTCCTTTACTGTAAGAGAAGGAGGATCCAGAACCCTTGCTTGGGTGGTAATGGGACCCTCCGGGTTGACGCTGAGTCCAAATTCTTCAATGTAGACAGACCTATTCCACTGAAGTTTCTGAGTGAGAGTATGTCAGTTCTTGGAGTGCGGAAAACCGTCAGCACTTACACGCGGCGCATCCCTGATCTTTTCAAGACGCTGATCGGGCTTCTTTGAGGCAAATCTGACCATGTCCCGAGCACTTTGTGGAGGAACTTGCCGTCGTGCGAACTGACCCTTGATAACAATGCATGACTCGAGAGGAACCAATGCTCCATGTCCTACCTGCGTGAATATTGTCAACGTTATGATTTTCTCAAGTGACATTGACGTACCTCTACGCATATCACGTCGGGATATCGGAGGGGTTGACCGGTGATTTCGTGGTGATATTGAGCAACGGTCTTACCGGTATATTTGTGGATGGTTTTGTTTGCTCCCGAATCAGTGAACTTCCGAACAACACGAGGAATGTACTGCCCGAAGGTATGTATACGAAGCCCATACATGAAATGTTGTAAACCGTAACGATCGCGATCATGAAACATCCCATTCGGTCGAGGAACAAGTGCCTTGATATCATTGGCATGTAGGTGTTTCAAACAAAGATCAATGAGAGGCCCGCCTTCGAAAACGACTCCAGTTGTTATGTCGAAATTAATCATCATAGAATTACCAGCGGGACGGACGGACTGGAAGTATCCCTGCCATAGTCGGAGGCCATTCCTTAAGTCACCGGTCCGCGCGTCCTGATCATCTTCGATGAAGAATGAACGGACATTGTATGAATACCTCATAGAGGGCTCCATGCGAGCGGCTACATTTATAGCCTCGACTGGCTGTCAAAATTGTTTGGACAGGAAGAACTTCAGCCACTCACAGTGATGGCTGTTGTGACAGCACTGTCGTATGATTGTCTGCCTTCAATGAAGCGGCGAAGAGCTCTGTAATGATAAATCAGCCATTGAGAGAAGTGAAAAGGACAATAGAACAGACTCTGGGTTGATCTCGCCTACTTTGGTAAGTTTGATGTTGATGGGCTTCGGTTGTTTATTTCCAGACGTGGCTCGCGGATAGATGACTTGAAACTGATATAATTTATGAGAAAAAAAGTTAACGAGGAGTTAGCTGCGCACCTCCTCTGTATCGTCATTGTGCAAAGGTAATTTTATCATGGAATACAAGTTTTTATATCCATCGTATGCAGCAGGTTGTGAAAACACTTCAGGAGCGGTATGGCTCTGTAACTCTTGAATGAGTGGCATATTCAACCGTGCCGGAACTCTCTTTTGATCTGCCGAAATGACTAGAGCTATGTGAGTCTGAGTGCAGCCTCTGAAGGAAGAAAGCCATACCAACTACAAGATCATACTAAGATCCAGTGGGAAAACGTATATATACAAGAAGACAAACCATCGTAGTGATAAATAACGCGGTTGGGCATGGTAGTTTTAAAGAGATTGGCAGTAACTTGCATGGGTTTACCAGCCTTACCAAAGCCAGGGCGCCTCACGCCTACTGTAGTAATATGACTCATATGAGTGGCAACATGTTGAAGGGGAGTACCATGGCCATGACCATGAAGAGACTGCGGGGTATTACGGGCACCCCCTCGACTAAGAACAGGATTAGGCATTTTCACCCTCAAGTGGCTCAGAAGAGGAAAGGTCAGTGTGGCGTGGGTGAAGACTCGGTAGTTCATTGTCTGGATGTTTGCTTTCTTTTCTTTTTTGGAAACTACTTCTGATTGGCGGCGATAGTACCCAATTCGGGAAGAAAGAGGATGTCCTTCACTGTTAAGTCGGCCGATGGATTGAAAAAGGCCAAGGAGTTCATTTAGAGACGGTGTGGCACGACTCTGCCCGACACTACGATGAAAAGACTTCAAGGCATCGAAAACGCAAGAAGTTTATCGTGAAGCCTTGATAGGGGTTGAGTACCTGCGGGTTGTCCCCGTGTTCCTGTGAGCAATCTCCCTCAGCTGAATCCACCAGGTTACTCTCGATTGCACATTATGTATTATATTGTCAGCGCTCCGCGTTCCTCGTCTCGGCAGGATGCTTGGCAGTGTGGCTCCATCAGGACGCCTTCAGACCCTTTGGACGAGCACTCTGTAATCGTACTGCCCACAGCCTCCAGTGGTGTGTCCCTCAATTTCGGAATAGTCCATTGTTGAATAACTTGAGCCGTGACAGGGCGTGGCTGCAACGTGCCCGGGTACAAGCTTTATTACGACAATAAAAACACTTCTTGCAAGAGTTAATGTGTCACTGACTCTTCAAGCTTCCAGTCTATCATTGAGGAGCACTCCTGACATTGACTCACCTCTGCCTGTCTCCACGGTGCCGACGATATGCATCGCAACATGAGCTACCGCAAACCTGCGCCAGTTTACGTTCCTTCGCCCCCAACCTCTCCCGCCCTGAATCCCAGATGTCCGTCTTTTCTTGCATCCAACGGAGTGAACCAGGTATTCCGATGGTCGCCACTTGTGAATTGTTGCTCACGTCGTTCTAAATTCTACCGGTTAAGCCGAACCGTCCAGGATCTAGCAAGGAAAAGTCACTGCCAGCTGTCCCGGCGAGCAAGCAAGCCACACCAAGACCCTTGACTTGTTCTCGAAGTGCCAATGTTGAATCTCTTCCATTAGCCCGACAAGCTTCAAAGGTAATTCGAAGCTGTGGTTATCACTGCTGATGTAAACCCAATCTATGCCTGACAAGGCTCGCACCACCTCGTCTGGTGCTCTGAGTAGCCTCAACTATTGTTCAGATTCCGAGAACACCAATGTTTCCTGCATTTCACATACGAGGTCCACGCGTCGGTCATCCAGCCAACAGAGTCGCCAAGCCTATGCACGCTCGCAGGTATCCAGTCAGTTTGATTCCGGGAAAAGTTAGGGTTGACATATCAAATTTCGCAGCCGTATCGTCCTCCGACTCCACCGAGGCAGACCGAGAATCGAAGGTACAGCAAGGGTTACACAACCACGATACTCCATCGGGATGATCGCGGTCGTAAGAGGGTGTCAACGTCGATACACAGTCAGTATGACAGGACTCATTCGTCAGACACATACTACGAGAGGCAACAGTTGCATGGGCCGCGAGCATCAAGAGCCCTTCGTGCAGAATCCATGAGATCATGCATGACAGAAAGAACGCAGTTTTCCCTCGGGGCTTCCGAGGCATGGTCAGGGGGGACGACTCTTGTTACGACGACCGAAGGGTACCAGAGTTTCCCTGTGTTGCCTACAATGTCGCAGAAAGAGATTAGGGATGGAGAAGTACAAGAACCTGAGCCTGACGAGTTTGAGTTTGTCCATTCATCGTTTTGGGGTAGAATGGGGATGTGGGTCTGGTCGCTCAAAATGCACTCGAAACATGCCCTGCGGGGATGCTGTTTGTAAGTTTGAAATATACCCGTATGTATATGACTGTAGTAAGTATTATGTAGTGGTTGGACAAGCAAAAGCAAACATGTTAGAATTGCGAGGATAACCGAGTCTTTTATTCTACAACAGAGGATGCACGTCTGAGAGCGGGACTCTCCTTCCCCGTCATAAACCTCTATCTCATCCGCCATGTCGACAGACTCATCCGAGACTCGCCAGCCTCAGGAGTCTTTTTCTTCCTCCAGATTGTCATCGAACGTTACTGGGAAACCTACTTACGGCCTTCCCAAGCAAACCCATTCGCTTGAAGAGTTTCGCAAGTCTGAAGGACGAGAGAACAGGAAAAGGCGGCTTCAGGCCCTTTGGATTCGTTTGCCACCTTTACCTCAGCCAAGGGGGTGCACATCTGCCAGTGTGCCAAAACCACTGGAACCCAAGGGGCTGACTTACGAGAAGGCAGCGTCCATACGCGCCATGTATGATGATGAGCTGCTGGTTCGCTGCAGGGGCTCCAAAGATAGAGGAAAAGTGGAAAGAGTAAAATGGGACGAGTTTAAGGAATATGCTGAAGCGAAGGAAGTAGGCAAGTCCATCCATCCACCACCGTTATCGTTCATAACTTTTATCTGCAGAACTTTGGCTTGTTTTCCAGGAGCTGGATTCGGATCGAAATGGGATTTTAGATGCAGACGAGCTCCGCTCTGCCCTCTACAGATCTGGTATGTGCCCCCCTTACTGCCAGCTTGTTAGTCAAAAATCAGGTTCTGCATCAACCATTCATCGCTGTCATCTGCTCAGGAATCAAAGTATCCCCCGAGATCTTGTCTGAATTCATGTCTTTCATGGCCACATCACTCGACCCGCGCTACATCACATTCACCGAGTTCCGAAACTTCCTGCTTCTTCTACCACGAAGAGCCTCTCCAGATGAAATCTATAGGTACTATGAAGTATCACGATTTATGGGCTATAACGGCTGTGGACCTGCTCGGATCACCATGGAAGGTCAGTAAGCTATAATTTGGCCAACATGCAACTTGCTCAGAGCTGTTCTTATCAGGTGACGTTAGCCTCAGTGCTGAGGACAAACCTCTAGACTCCATATTGCACCAATATAACAGTATCAATGCTATCAACCTATCTGCTTCTACTTCTCATCCAATGTCTTCCTCCGCTCAGCCACAATCTGACAGCGATCAGGGTCCAGCAGCATGCGCAGAAGAAGAAGGACATCAAAGTCTTCTCGAACGTCATACCTCCCTTCGATTTCTTCTTGCTGGAGGAATTGCAGGTGCTGGTGTGTGTTCCAATTTGTGACCCATATCAGGAATTCATGACCACTTGATCAGTCTCACGGACATGCACGGCTCCGTTCGATCGGCTCAAAGTATTTTTGATTACGCGATCATCTAATTTGGATGGTGTGCCAACCATTGGCAATACAGGTGGTGCCAAGGCCATTGGAAGTGCAGTAGCACGTATATATTCGGAAGGAGGTGTCTTGGCTTTTTGGACAGGCAATGGACTCTCAGTACTGAAGATATTTCCTGAGTCGGCCATAAAGTTCTTTTCTTATGAGTCAGCGGCAAGTGCAATGCATCTTGCATCCTGGTCTTTTCCTTACGTGTCTTATTTCAGAAACGTGCTTTTGCTAAATATGTGGACAACGTTGATGATCCACGGGAGATTAGCAGCGTGAGCCGGTTTCTTTCTGGTGGGTTCGGAGGAATTACGAGTCAACTAAGTGGGTTATTAAATTGCTCTCATAATGGCCGGTATAACCGTTCTTTTATATGAAAGGTATATATCCACTGGAGACGCTTAAAGTGAGCCCATTTGTTTCTGGAATGATCAAGGCTAATTACATACAATGACAGACTCAAATGATGAGCAACACCGGTGTCAAACGGAGTTTTGCCCAAGCAATGCGTCAACTCTACTCCATGGGTGGTGTGCGTGCCTACTACCGTGGCCTCACAGTAAGCCTTTCATTTGTGTCATATGGATGTCTTTTATCAATTCTCTAGGTTGGTCTAACTGGTGTATTCCCGTACGTTGCGTGCTTTCAAATTCTTGCCAACCCTTCACGTTTATTTTTTTTTTAGCTACTCAGCGATCGACATGAGTACCTTTGAAGCACTGAAACTAGCTTACCTCAGATCAACTGGTAAGGATGAACCGGGTGTTCTGGCCTTACTCGCTTTTGGGAGTATATCGGGAAGTGTAGGAGCGACAAGTGTATATCCCCTTAACCTTGTACGTACACGATTACAGGCATCAGGGTCACCAGGACATCCGCAGAGATATACCGGAGTGTGGGATGTGACACTACAAACATGGGAGAGGGATGGTTGGAGAGGATTTTATCGTGGCCTGTTCCCTACACTGGCAAAGGTGAGTCACATGTAACCCTAATCTCTCTGGCTGTTTATGAAGTTATTGGTCATGACGCTCGCTAGGTTGTTCCTGCTGTGTCAATATCATATGTGGTTTATGAACACAGCAAACGAAAGTGAGTTGGCTGGTGCTTTGCTGCATGTTGACTGATGATTTCCTCTTACACAGGCTTGGAGTTTAAAGACCTGCCCAATCATTATCGCTATCGAGTTATTTTACTAGACGTCAGCGATGTAACATACAACGGATCGGATCGCCAGTACCCTTCCTTTGATTCTTTATTCGTAATACTCTGCACTGATCGTCGAGTGTATCCTGTTGAAGTAGGGGTATACAAGCTCATTTATTGGAATGGCAGAAAATCTAGTAGTACTTCCTATTTATAATATACCAAAGTGTAACAATCGAGCCGAACAAGCAAGTTGTCACAAACTACATGTTACCAGGCGATTAACATGGTGAAGAGAACAATTACAGGGATCAAATCCCCTAGAATTATGAAACGACGTGAAGCCATGCAATAGGAGTTGTTGATGTGCAAATCCAGGAGACAGAGCAGGGCTGAACCATTAATCATGAGAGGTCATTAGGAAAAATAGTTGGGTGGATCATGCAGGGCAATCGAAGAAAGAGAAAGTCATGAGATGGCATGGGAGGGAAATAAATATGATAATTCATCAAGGGGTGGAGCAACGAATATCCGAAAAAGAGATGTAGTTAGTATTGCAAAAAAAGGTTCAGGAATGTGAAAGATCAAGGGCACGTTTCTCCTGAATTAGAACATTAAGCTCGGTCGAAGGCGTGCGATCGCGTGATCGGGTTCTGGAGGCCAAGCGGATCTTGGAACGTAAGTCTCGTGTCCATTTTTGTCGAAGTGAAGATTTGTCGTCAGATGATTGGCGTGCGGGAGATGGGTGGATCATGATCCGAAGACGGTCTCGGGCAAGAATAGGAGCCAGAGAGAGGAAAGAGAGGAAGACGAGTTTTAAGATGAGACGAGGGCTGATGAGAAGGGAAGAGATGGATTCGGGAGTGGGAGAGGGGCTGGAGGCAACTGTCTGAAGGATATCGCCAATCTAGTGCGGAAAAGTATCAGTTTAATTAAAAACTCGGTGTTGTCGACTCGGGTCTTACCTGGCACGTGACAGCCGTCCAGGGCAAACAGCCAATGAAGCTGCCCAACAGACAATCTATGAGAGATACGTTGCAGACACCGCAAGCGATGTTGATGGCCGACCATGGGACGATGCCGACGAGACGCAAAACGGAGAGTCGAACCCAAGCAGATTTTTTTGGTTTTGAGGAATCGGTGCAAGGAGAATCTTGATCGAGTTCAGAGTCTCCACTAAGGGCCGCTCGTGCCAGATCGAGGGCTCGAGGAAACAGATAGGTGAGGAAAGGAGAAAGCGGGGTTGAGAGAAGTGTGGCACAGAGAGAGCCGAGAGTGGTCAGTAGGGTGAGGAAGAGAGTGGCGAGGGCAGGAGAGAGGAGAGCACCGGCCAAGACGTTCTTGAGAAAATGTGAGGATGATTGGAGGAGGAGGAAGAAGATGGACTCACCCATATGACGCTGCCTGGAATGGACCAGGCATGCTTCCACACAGCGGAAATGGCCATGACACCCATGACATGAAGAAGGGGCCAGGAGCCGGATTGCGTGTAAGCTCTAAGTTCTCGGCCCAGCTGGGCGACATCGTCGATGGTACGAGGCCAGGCGAGAGAGATGGGGAGGGTGGACATGCAATAGAAGACGAGAGCGGTGGAGATGGGAAGTAGGAAGATGACGAGGACAATGGAGGCATTTACAGGAGGAAAGTGGGGAATTGTTTCTGAGAAGGTGGTTTTTTGGGAGGAGGCAGAAAGGGGGAGGACGAGGTCGTCTGCGCCGGGGCGGGGAGAGGGAGGTGGAGACCATGAGCGATGAACGTCGTCGTCGTCGTCGTGGTTGACGTTGAGGAAGTGGAGGATGCGGGAGACGACGACGAGAAGCATGGGTGAAGGAGGAGAGAGAATGCAGAATGATGTGATGGAGCCACACAGCTCGGTGCCATGACTAATCATGTATTTTCCCACGGATTTATTGTGTCATTCTATATCACGCTATCTAGCTAGTGTGCTCTTCTGCTCTCCTGAATTACCTCCGTAAGCTCCTCCAGCTTACGTTTTGAGCGGAGCAATGTTCCGAGCTGCATGATCTATTAGCAATCAATGTGAGATAATCGTCGCAACACACACCCTCTTCTTCACCAACTTCCGGGCCTTCTTGTCCTGCACAAGATCAGCTTTCAGAACCACAACACCGCTCAGGCGCTTACCCGGGAATTCCTGAGCAACTCCAATGCTCGACGCTCATACGGCGAGTATCCAGCAACCTCCCGGACCACAGCCCGAACAAACTTGGTCTTGGTCGACTGTGCACCCTTGCGATGGCTCGGTCGGGGGGCCTGGCTGATGGCCGTTGTGGGATGACCCTTATTGAGTCCATAACGAAGATCTGTATGCACAAGGATGGAATGTGCAATACAACATTGAATTGATAATAACACTCACTGCTGCGAACCATGTTCTTGACGGTTGTCTGATGCTCGTCGAGCAGGATTCCGCAATTCACCCGATCTGGTGCTATACAGTTCATCCCACGGTCACATGGTTTGTATTTTTGCAAAGTATCAAACTTCCACCCAGATCTGAGATCTCGGAGCCCGCGAGCGTGCCATCTGCGCGTTCTTTTCCTGGCGCGGCGAGACGGGCCGCTGTTGTGTACTGCCACCGTCTTCTTCCTCCTCCTCCTCCTCCTCATCATCATCCTCTCCGTCCATGGCATCCTGCCCACCGTCAGCGCCCATCGAGAACAATTACTCTACTATAAACCTACTGGATCAAAGTCCTCCATAGGTCTATCCACATCCTCCAGGTCATCGTCATACCCATCATCTCCATCGTCAATCCACCTCCCTCGCCAGTCAACAGCATCCAAATCCTCCGGATCCTCAGGCCTCAGTCGCAACCACTGCATTCTCGGTCCACTCTTCGCCCTCTCGCTTACCTTGAATCCATAGATCCGCGGTACGTACACGTACCCTGCCGCACGCTTTTGTCCCCCATTCGGATTCGGATTTACGAACGGTGAATTTCGTTGATTACTTCCTTGCGAACTCCGTGGAGACGACGGCGTTTCACCCGCTTGTGGTGGTCGCCAGAATGGTGCGGGTGCTAGTTCACGATAGGTCTGGAAAAATAGATGCGGAAATGTAGTTCCAAAGAATGCCCCTGCCCACCCATAGTTAGCCAAAGTAACCCATTGTACATCAGAGTCCAACATACCATCTACTCCTTGGAATCGGCTACTGGGCGGCACATATAGGTCATTACAGTTGGGACAGAACAACTTGACAGTGTCAAGTCCCGGAATGTCTGAACGACCACAGGGGACAATACTGGTCCCCGAACAGTAAACGCGGGGACAAATCCCAAACACACCACCATCATATTTATCCAGCTAGTATTTTCAATAAGCCAATCAACTGAAAATCAAGTCTGACCAAGACTTGCCATGGCCTGTAGACCTGCCCGAGTCAGAATGAAACGTTGGTGTACGAGTCCATATAACATTTCCGCAGATGACTCTACGATAGAGACATCCGGTATTTTAGATTCATCTTCATCTGAAAGAGCCATAGGGAGGTCATTACACGTGCAAAACCCGGGAAAAATTGATCCTGTCCACACCTGGATCAACGTCCAATACCATTTCCATCGCCTCCTTCCAGAACGGCACCATATTGTTGAGTCCTGTGAGATTGAAGTCATCCTCAATGAATTCTTCAGTCACTTCACAGAAGTATTCGTGGCCAGGTAGAGAGCAAAACCAGCTGATCCAGGTCAGTGTCGATGTAGGGGTTGAAGAAGCTGCAAAGATTCTCATCGTCAGCAGCAGATGAGGGAAAGAAGGACTATAAACTCAACTGTAACCATCTTCCTGGTCTTCGGGTTCCTCCATGATCTCATCATCCTCTCCGGGGGCGCTGACCTGCTCCTCGTCATCCATTGGGTGCTGTTGCATCTAAGGTAGTTCCGATTGCCGTAAAAGCAATCAACTAACCACGCACTTGGTCGCAGCCAATGCCAGCACCAATTTCCATTTGAAACTCCGATCGATCTGCCTTTATGTCATACAGGTTATTCCATGTACACATAACTACAAGTCATCGTTTTTGATACTCCTCCAGCCCACATTGACAATCCAATAATCAGCACTAAAACTATCTGCCCACATCCCCAGCTTATTGCTCCATACCACACAGCTCTGGTCCACTTGAACCCCCGCATTTCTGCTGCAAACGTGCTGATCGTGGTGAGACAGCCACAATACCCGTCTCCTAGCCCTTGCAAGAGCGAGCAAGCACTCCATGATACAGGATCCTGCAGATTTTGCAAAACATGGAACATCCCCAACAGTCCAGTTCCGAACAAATTGGCGGACAAAGTTCCAAGAGGTAATGTCTCAATGCGTGGATTCAGATATATCAAGAAAATATATCGGGTCAACGTTCCTGGAAACGCGAATAGAAGCGCAGCGGTCGCACTATGCCGAAATCGAGGGGACATACAAAAATACGCGGGAAAAACCGCAGCATACATGCACACAGACAGCACAGTCAAAGCATATCGGACTGGCTTACTAGGAAACTTGAGCACAGGCAAATGTAGTGCAATCAGGTTGGCAAT
>Ga0154005_100551_pt1 | contig 14007 bp, 18 predicted proteins | sample TSFL089MetaG_FD_104698 | JGI IMG/M metagenome (GOLD analysis project Ga0154005, IMG submission 104698) | Attine ant fungus gardens microbial communities from Florida, USA - TSFL089 MetaG | ecosystem: Host-associated > Fungi > Mycelium > Unclassified | place: USA: Florida, Lake Talquin State...
CACTAATGCTATTCCGGGAACAATAGCATAAATACAAGAACTCATGCCAACAATCACACAACTGTTACAAGCAAAATACAATAAGGAATCCAGTGTCAGGACACATGTAAGTCATAGATCAATCAGCATAGCCTCCTTTCTCTCCTCACTCTGCATGACCCCATTATGTATCGTCGTATCGTACATCGGCGCGACAGTCGGCACATGTGGTAATTGGGGAAGACTGCTCGGTACTTCTTGGTGCTGATGGAGAGGTCGCTGATGTTGCTGCTGTTGATGGTAAGGGGACTGAACTTGATGTAATGTAGGCTGGAAACTTGGATGAGCAACTGTGCTACTTCTTCGCAGGTGTGCACCTTGCTGATGTTGGGACGTCGAAGCGTAGCTTACTGGCGGCCAATGATGTGTATTCTGCGATGACAGTTGAGACTGAGATTGAGGTGTAGAAACTATCGCCGCCATCGATGGAGGCGTCGGAGCATAAACCTGGCTTTGTGGATGGTAGGGAGCAGTTACAAGCGAATGTGACCTCCGTTGTACCGGAGGCGAGCCCACAGATTGTGGAGCAGAGACCGGGTTTTGAGGCTGATGGTGCCGCTGCATAAGTTGCTGAGGTGAAAGAGCATACTGCTGAGGGCTGATTTGTGATGTAGGTGGTACTGGTATCCATTGGTTGTACTTATTTGAGGAGGAAGGTATTGTTTGCTGTTGCAATGGCGACTGTGAGGAACAATGGCGAACTTGGTTCGTCAGAATTGAATCATATAATTTGACAGCTTGCGAGAGCTTGTCATGCATATCTGTTAACATCTCTGCATACACCCAAGTTAACACAGGATGATTGTAAACCTCATGAATAGCCACTCACTTTCCTTCCTACCAGCATCATCCACGCTGAGCGCAAGTCTTGGCCTAAGGCTATTCGCCTTCTCGTATAATTCCGTGATTGCAGGGTACCTTGATAAATCCCTCCCACCATTGGCTTCCACGTGTTCTACGGTTTGGTTGAACGTCAGGATTGCATCAGTCTCTAACGGCTCCAGATCATATGTTGGTAGCTTCGGAAGCACTGGTCGTGTTGGTGTTTGAATATACATTTGCACTAGTTCCTGCTGCTGCTGCTGCTGCTGCTGCTGCGTAAAATCCTGCTGATAAGCATAAGAGACAGGTTCTGTCTTCGTCGATATCTCTGACGGGGCACTTGGCTTCGGGGCGTTTGCTTCCCGTAAACTGGCCTCGATCGCAGCTTTCAAGTCCGGATCATCTTCTTCATCCATGACTTTTCTATCTGGATAGGGAGACGGATGTTCAACGATGGGAGGCTCCGAGGGCTGCCAACTTGAAGGGGTGGAATAGGAAGCTGAGTATCCGCGCGGAGAATTCTTGACTTCTTGTAGTGAAAATTCAATAGCACGCTGGAGTTCTGCATCTGCAAGTTCTTGTGCGGATTTATGACGTGAGTTAGGAACGCTGTTCGTTGAGCGGTGTTTCTTGTCACTGGTAAAAGCCTGAGCTGCGAAGCCAAGAGAGCGACGAAAAGTGCGCGTACAGTTTATCCGCTTTACGGGTCATTTTGTTGTAGCAACCATCGCAGACACGAACTTCCTGCGTGATACCAAAATGGGGCAAAGGAAGTGACTTGGAGGAACATTGTTGATCAAACACTTGACCGCAGTTTCTACAGTGATGTTTCCGATTTGTGAAGGTAAAAGGGACTCGACACCGAAGACAGACGTCAGAATCTATCCACTCGGGAGCAGTTTGTGTATCAACCATAGCTGAGTTGGCAACAGCCAAGTCTTTTGGAGGGAACTTGTATCCTGAAGCTGAAGAGTGAGAAGGGAGGGCTAGGGAGTGGGAAAGGAAGACGAGCCTTCTTGTTGAAGATTCTTGTAGACTTGTTCAACATAGCGTAAAGAATATCTCCCTTCAAATGCGACAGTCCAGCTCTGGATCAGACGAAGGATGCTATTCTTGACCTCATGGTTGAGTCCTGGGATTTTGAGTATTGACACAAGATTGTCGATGAACTCGCGCGACGCCACTTCGATGAGAAAGTGATCGCCGCCGTTCTTGACGCAGACGTCGGTTAGCTGAATCGGGGTTAGAATGGCAAGACAATGAGACAGGAAGCCAAAAATACGGTGAGAGCAAGAAGCTGGACATTGGGGTTCTTGTGGTTTAAGCGACGCTTCAGCGCACGCATTGCATCCCTGGCGGAGGCAGCTTTAGACCGAATTTGATCGCATATCTCGAGATTCAGAGCCATGTCTTCCGTGCCAGCTGGGGTGAGTTCCGAGGTTGCCTTGTCTGTTCCATCGTCAGCCAGGACAACAAGCAAATATTTTGTGCGACACAGACCCACTGCACTATCGAGCTGGGACGCTCCCCACAACCATGCGCTCAGCCCGGACATGCTGGCTTGGGAGAGACTGGGTTTGTACTGCCTGACTTAGTCAACCAGCTGACTAAGCACTAGCACCAACCGACTCAATAGCGCGGACAGAAAAAAAAGGTCACATCGGTGTATTGCCCAGGCCTGGGACGCAGAATTCAGCAGCAACACTCTGTGCTCTGCTTTGCCAGGCAGTTCTTTCTTGACAAATGGGAGTGACGCAGTAATCATCATGTGACATTTGAGTGGCTGTGTACCGACTGACCGAGCGGAGTCGAAAATTGCCATCGCCGGTTGTCTCTAACCACCACGCATCTCAACAGTCTCGACAATCTCGACCCAGTTGGCCCGTCTACTGCCCTCTGTGCTTCCGTCTGTCTGTTATCGTGGTCAATCTGTACTCTCGCGCTTTTTGGGTTGCCACTCTACCAAGGCCACATAGCTTCTACAAACCCCAGTTCTTGACCTTCGACGCGCCCAGCGGTACCCAAAATCCCTTGTGGAATTCTTTTTGCCGCAACATCGCACATTTTAAAGATTTCTCTGCTCGTTTTACTTCACCTTTTGCCTAGGTTTTTCCCCTCGTCGCATCGTAACCCCTAGTTTATCATGCTCGGCCACCAGTTTGCCTTTTCAGCTGCCCCGCTGCGGAAAGTGAAGGAGGTGCAATTTGGTATCCTTTCGCCAGAGGAAATCGTACGTGGCGTTCACCCACATGATCCGTGTTCTCACTGGCAAATTCTTTTTTCATCTTACTAGAAAGCTTATTCGGTCGCAAAAATTGAACATCCTGAAGTTATGGATGAGACGATTCACAAACCCAAGGCGGGCGGCCTAATGGACCCTCGAATGGGAACAATAGATCGAAATTTCAAATGCCAGACGTGTGGAGAGGGAATGTCTGAATGTCCTGGTCATTTTGGCCATATAGAACTGGCGAGGCCGGTTTTCCATCCTGGTATGTTTTTGTTTCATCTGTACCTCTTCATTTCTGAGCGTCTCCCTGCTCAGGTTTCATCGTCAAAGTGAAGAAAGTTCTGGAATGTATATGTGTAAATTGTGGGAGATTGAAAGCCGATATCGTGAGTCGAATCTTTCCTCTGCTCGTTTCGCACCCCACCATCCCAATTTTCTGGGGGCTCTCTCCACTCATCCTGGAGAACCCCAAGCTCGCACCACGCCTATTCCCTTGAACTATTTCAAGGGTGTTCTTCTACCCGCTGCGGGGGATTCGTGACGCGCGTTTTCGGTCGCTTGATCGCCGCGTCTTATCCCATTGCAATCTGCACGGTGCTTGGTTGGACACGAGGTTGCGGGTGAAATGGGGGGCTGAACGAGGAGTGTGAAAACATCCTCTTTGTTTATCTGGTTGGAATACGCCGGCCCATCTCTACTGTGGCGCAGTGTGAGATGTGTGTCGTTGGTTTTGGTCTGCTGCTCGGCTCGTCGGGTGTTGCGCTTTATTGTTCCATGGCGTAGTCCTCATGTTGGACGATCTTTTGCCCTGTAGACACTCATACTGACTTTGATCCGCATATATTTCTGTCGGTAATTCACATTCAACTCGACGATCACTTCGCCATTCTTCACTGTAATAAGTCGGATCCGAACTTCGCCGACAAAATTCGTCATATACGTGATCCAAAAGCCCGTATGGCCATAGTCTGGGCCCATTGCAAGTCCAAAACAGTCTGTGAGGCTGATGAGGTCAAGGATGAAGGTGCGGACCCTGAGAGTGATGAACCGAAAAAGGTCCATGGTGGTTGCGGCCATCATCAGCCACAGATTAGGAAAGAAGGCCTCAAACTTTTTGTACAGTATAAGAAAGCGAAGGATGATGATGACGTGGGTTTTTCAATTCATTGCCATGACCGCCTACCCATGCTCTCGAGATTAGGACGTGAAATCCATGCAACCGGATAAGCGGGTCATTACTCCTTCCGAGGTTTACACTGTCTTCAAGAAGATGACTGATTCTGATCTTCATCTCCTGGGACTCTCGGATGAGTATGCCAGGCCAGAGTGGATGATCTTGACAGTGATGCCAGTGCCGCCACCGCCTGTCCGTCCGAGTATCGCGGTTGATGGTGGTGCCATGCGCAGTGAAGATGATTTGACATACAAGCTTGGTGATATCATCAAAGCCTCCGCAAACGTTCGTCGTTGTGAACAAGAGGGTGCTCCAGCACACGTTATCTCTGAGTTTGAACAGCTCCTGCAGGTGCTTTGTGCTGTATCACTTTACATTATCAGATTCCTGACTAACACGGCCTATCAGTTTCATGTGGCTACATACATGGACAATGATATAGCTGGTATTCCTCAAGCTCTTCAAAAATCGGGTCGACCCGTCAAAGCCATCCGTGCCCGTCTAAAAGGCAAAGAAGGCCGCCTTCGTGGCAACCTCATGGGTAAACGTGTTGATTTCTCTGCACGCACTGTCATTACTGGTGATCCAAACTTGGAACTGGATGAAGTTGGTGTCCCAAGAAGCATTGCAATGAATTTAACTTTTCCTGAGCGCGTGACGCCGTATAATATTGCTTATCTACAGGAATTGGTCAGGAATGGTCCGACGGCCTATCCGGGTGCGAGATATGTTGTGAGAGATACTGGGGAACGCATAGATTTGAGGTATAATAAGAGGGCGGATGCATTCTTACAATACGGATGGGTCGTAGAGCGACATCTCAAAGATGGAGAGTGAGTTTTCTGGTCTTTTGTAAGACCTATTTGCTCATGCTTCAATTCCCAGTTATGTGCTTTTCAATCGTCAACCGAGCTTACACAAAATGAGTATGATGAGTCACCGCGTCCGTCTGATGCCCTATTCTAGTCAGTCCCTTCTCAATCGCTTTATCATCTGCATTGAACTGTCAAACAGCCTTTAGACTGAACCTTTCTGTGTAAGTATAAGCGTGAGATGTGATGGCTTCTCACTCCGTTCTCATCTTCCACTAGCACGCCTCCATACAATGCTGATTTTGACGGCGACGAAATGAATATGCAGTATGTTTTTCAGACTCTCTTTCATCTGCTCTATATCAATTTTGTGCTAGTATTCCACAGAGTGAGGAGACCAGGGCCGAACTCTCGCAGATTGCATGGGTTCCTCGCCAAGTAAATAATCTATTGCCATCTCTGAACACTCAAGCTTATTTTGCTCTAGATCATCTCTCCTCAGGCAAATAAGCCAGTCATGGGTATTGTGCAAGATACGCTATGCGGTATCCGGAAGTTCACTCTCCGTGACTGTTTCTTGGACTGGAATCAAGTCCAGAACATACTTCTCTGGGTACCTGAATGGGATGGCAACATTCCCATACCTGCCATCCTTAAGCCCAAGCCTCTTTGGACTGGCAAGCAGATACTGAGTATGACAATACCTCGTGGTATCAACATTTATCGATCCCCTGATCCAAAGTCTTCGAATCCTGTTTTCGACGATGGCATGCTTATAGAAAATGGTGAACTCATTTTTGGTATTGTGGATAAGAAAACCGTTGGTGCTACACAAGGCGGTCTTGTTCATGTTGTCTTCCGCGAGAAAGGCCCGGAAATCACTCGGCAGCTATTTACTGGTCTACAGCGTGTCGTTAATTACTGGCTCTTCCACAACGGCTTCAGTATCGGTATCGGCGATACCATTGCTGATGTTAAGACGATGTCCTACATCACTCAGACGATTGTAGATCGTAAATCTCAAGTCGCAAGGATCATCGACGATGCCACGCACGATCGACTCAAACCCAAGCCGGGTATGACGATTCGTGAATCCTTTGAAAGCATGGTCGAACGTGAGCTCAACTTGGCTCGCGACCAGTCTGGTCAATACGCTCAGAAACACTTGAAAGAGGACAACAATGTCAAACAAATGGTGGTAGCTGGGTCGAAGGGTTCGTTCATCAACATATCGCAGATGTCGGTGTGTGTCGGTCAACAATCAGTTGAGGGTCGTCGGATTCCTTTTGGTTTCCGTCATCGCACGTTACCGCATTTTACAAAGGATGATTTCAGTCCGGAGTCGAGAGGATTTGTAGAGAACTCTTATCTAAGAGGGCTGACACCACAGGAATTCTTCTTCCACGCCATGGCTGGTCGTGAAGGTCTGATTGATACTGCTGTCAAGACTGCAGAGACAGGTTACATCCAACGTCGCTTGGTCAAGGCACTCGAGGATGTCATGGTTAGTTATGATGGAACAGTTCGCAACTCTCTCGGCGATCTCATCCAGTTTGTATATGGTGAAGATGGCATGGATGGTGCTTTCATCGAGAAGCAGACTATAGAGACTTTTGGTCTAAACGACAAAGAGTTTGAGCACAATTATCGTGTTGACGTCACCGACCCTGCTGGTGGATTCCTGCCTGGTGTCCTTCAGATTGGCATCGACGACTCCTCACTTGACCTCCAGTCCAAGCTCGACCAGGAGTATGAACAGCTTGTTCAGGATCGCAAGGTCCTTCGCTCATTCATCTTCCCTCGAACCTCCACCACACAACCACATTATCTCCCTGTCAATCTTCTTCGTATCGTCCAGAATGCCTCCCAAATTTTCCACATTGATCGCCGTAAACCAAGTGACCTTGAGCCCGCATATATTGTCGACAGTGTTCAGGAACTTGGCAAACGCCTTATTGTTGTCCGTGGTAACGACATTCTGAGCCATGAAGCTCAGGAAAATGCCACGTTGATGTTTAGGATGCACATTCGAGCAACATTCGCCGCTCGCCGCGTTCTGGAGAAGTTCCATCTAACTCGAGAAGCTTTTGATTGGGTCCTCGGAGAAGTTGAGTCGAAGTTCAACCAGTCCATCGTTCATCCTGGAGAGATGTGTGGTACTCTGGCTGCACAATCCATTGGTGAACCTGCCACCCAGATGACTCTCAATACCTTCCATTATGCTGGTGTATCGAGTAAAAACGTTACGCTTGGTGTACCACGTCTGAAAGAGATCATCAACGTTGCGACAAACATCAAAACACCTTCTCTTACTGTTTGTCTCGAGCCGGAAATCGCTCGCTCTACTACACTCGCAAAAAATGTCCAACAAGAGTTGGCATACACTTCCCTCCGGACTGTCACCGCTGCTGTTGAAATCTGGTATGATCCTGATCCAAGTACAACTATCATTGAGGAAGATTCTGTCTTCGTTGAATCATTCTTCGCCATCCCTGATGAAGAGATCGAGTCCAAGCTTCATTTACAGTCTCCCTGGCTACTTCGTCTTGAACTTGACCGTGCCAAGATGATCGATAGGAAGCTTAGTATGCACTACGTTGCCAGCAGGATTGCGGAGAGCTTCAAGACCGACTTATTCGTAATCTGGTCCGAAGATAACTCAGATAAACTCGTCATCCGTTGTCGTGTGTTGGGCAGTCCAGATAAAGATGACGAGGGTTATGGCACTGTTGAAGAAGACATCTTCTTGAGGCAACTGGAGAATACTATGCTCAACTCTATCAGTTTGCGTGGTGTGAAGGGGATCAATAGGGTATTTTTGACGAAAGCGGATCAAGTTGCCATCTTATCAGACGGTAGCATTGTGAGTAACGAGGAGACAAAAGAGTGGGTGCTGGAGACGGATGGTGTTAACTTGAAGACGGTCATGTGTATTGATGGTGTCGACTTTACTCGAACGTACTCAAATAGCTGCGTGGAGATTTTCAATGTGCTGGGTATCGAGGCGGCCAGAGCGGCTATCATGAAGGAATTGCGTAGTGTCATCGAGTTCGATGGTTCTTATGTCAATTTCCGCCATCTTGCCTTACTTTGTGACTTGATGACTCAGCGTGGCAGCCTCATGGCCATCACCCGACATGGAATCAACCGCGCTGATACAGGGGCTTTGATGAGATGCTCTTTCGAGGAGACCGTCGAAATCTTGATGGAAGCTGCGGCCGTTGGCGAAAAGGATGATTGTCATGGTATCGCCGAAAATGTCATGTTCGGGCAAATGGCCCCTATGGGCACTGGGGCCTTCGAGGTTGCACTTGATATTGACATGCTCAAAGATGCCATCGTCGATCATAGTCTACCTGTTCAGTCAATGCTCGCTGCACATCTTGACGATGGCATGACTCCGGGACAAGTAGCAATGACTCCTTATGATACTAATTCCCCAATGTGGCATGATGGTATGTTCAAGGGCGAATCGGCCTCTTTTACTCCCCTTGCTTCGAATGGTAGCGACGATGCAGCAAATTTCCAATACCTTGGGTTTGGCCAAAGTCCTCTCGGAGCTGGTGGGATGTCACCCGCAGGGCCCGGATACAGTCCAAGTTCACCAAATGCTTACTCGCCGACTTCACCCAGTTTTGTTCCACAATCACCCTATGGAGGCGCGACATCACCCTTTGGCACGTCTCCCTATGCCACATCGCCATTTTACGATCGAAGCAGGGGTCCGACATCGCCAACATATTCACCAACTTCGCCTGCACTCAACCTCACATCGCCTGCATACTCTCCGACTAGTCCACGATATTCACCGACTTCGCCGTCGTTCTCTCCTACTTCACCGCGTTATAGTCCGCAATCACCTTCATTCAGCCCGACTTCACCCCGTTACTCACCCACCAGTCCCTCATTCAGTCCTGCTTCACCTAGATGTGTGTTTCTTTATTCACTGTTCCGGATATCTACTGATAGCACCTCTATGATCTAGACTCTCCAAGTGAGTTATAGTTGCAAATATGATGCATCATATTGACATTTACTCAGCCTCTCCACGTATGAGCCCTTCTTCTCCAAAATATTCTCCCACTTCTCCTCTGGCTTCACCGTCATCTCCCAAATATTGTAAGCATATTAGACACTTGCTATCTTTGATCACCGGTTAACACTCTTGATAGCTCCGACGTCGCCTGCCTATTCGCCTGCCTGTAAGTATTGGTTGTCTCTCGGATATAGTATTTATCTAATAACTTTCTGTCTATAGCTCCTGCATATTGTAAGTGTGACCTCAAAGATTCCACCTACCCATGCCTTATCATCCCTTTCAGCTCCTACTTCCCCGGCGTACAGCCCAGCGTCACCTCAATGGTCTCCTACAAGTCCATCGCAAAACGGAACGAGTAGAAACCATCAATACCGATCGAACCCGTCTTGGGACTGAGATGTTGGAAAGTTTTGCTTTTCGTTTCACATGCATCACATCTATTTTTTATGCACAATTCTTGTAGAATAATATACTCTACTATTAAAATCTCGTTAGCTGATTTTGTACATCGTGTTCTGCGAATGTGCTTTCCTTTTGGTGGATGTTCAGATTCATAGGCGGTCGATAATATAACTTGTTCTTGATCCGCTGTTGTCTTATATAATCCAGCTACTCAGTTTCCTCAACTACTGAGACTTCTTCTGACTTTATGGTGAAGCCTACAGCATTATCACCGCATGAGGAATGGGTGTATGTTACTGCCGAGGATGGCACACTGAGTAAGACGCGTGCTACTCCCAACCTTCAAAACATTTAGTGACTGATATACCAGAATATGCTTCTATCCTCCAGAGAAGGGAGGGCCAAGTTTATGTTCACTATATCGACCAGGACAAACGACTAGATGAATGGGTGGATGAAACAGACTGTAAACCTGTTGACAAGGACACGGAAAAGAACGTGCCAACCTCACGAAAACGAAAGCGCCGCACGCTTGAGCCTAGTCGACCAAGCTTGTGCGACATCCAGTTAGCTCCAGACAGAGAACTCTCCGCAGAAGATCTTGATATCAAGCAGCATAAGCAAATAACGGCCCAACGCAATTTCGAAACCGTCCATTTTGGCAACTACCAGATCAAAACTTGGTACGTTTGTTCATGCCCTTTACCGACTTCCCCAACAAGTTAGCTAGGTACTTCTCACCATACCCAATCTCTGACGAAGAAGAATCACAACATTTGAATCGCTTAGGACCGCGGATCCCTGGAGTTTCGCGTACTACTATTCGATCGCACGGCAGAACCTCTGAACTTCTAGCAGGTGGTTTACATCGACATAGCAGCGATGGGCGCAAGGCTGATCTCTATGTTTGCGACATGTGCTTCAAGTACATGACTGATTCAGTATCTTGGGAGGTTCACAAGGTGATCCAACTTGAGCTGGTCAAGCCTGACACTAAACTTGTCCGAAGCGTGGATGCAATTTCAAATGTCCGCCAGGTCGTAAAGTCTACGAACGAGGTCAACGTATAATATGGGAAGTAGACGGTACTGAACAAAAGGCATGAAGCCCTCATCAATGCTTAGCGCTTGAGGATCTAACAAAAAAGAAAATGGGTGTAGCTTTACTGCCAGAACTTATCTCTGTTCGGGAAGCTATTCATTGACGTCAAGACGTTATTCTTTGATTGTGATAATTGTGGATATGACTCATTGTTGAATTATCGTCCCCTTGCCTGACTTGTTTTCAGTTCTTTTCTATATCTTGACAGAAGGGTCGTCATCTATTCATTCTATGCTTGGATTCTTCTCCAAGGTAAAGTAATCAGCTCAGGATCCTTCCACTGTTCTGAGTGCTATATATATAGGAGAAACTTTCTTACGACGATTATAATCTTGCCTGTATTATGACACTGCCCCCTCACCATCGACAAGGATTCGGAACATTGATGATTGAATTCAGTAAGAGTTCTTCTGGTCAACCAGTGTAGCTCAATTCATGCATGTCTCAGGCTATGAACTATCACGAAGAGCAGGTAAAGTCGGTACGCCAGAGCGACCGCTCTCAGACCTCGGTCTCCGCAGCTACCTTCAGTTTTGGGTATCTCACCTTGTTCGTTTCTTTCGGTAGGGGAAACGTGTCTTACCCCCTCTCTGCATGGTATGCTCAAAAAGTTCCGATTACAGATGTGTTCTCTCTGTTCTTCCCCCAGAATCTGAACGTATTCGAACCGTGGGTAATTTGCCTGACCTAGCCCAATATCAACTTGGGGAAATCACCTCAAAGCGGAGAAAACGAGGCAAGAGTAGAGATAATGATGATCCAGAACAACGGAATAACTGTGATGGTAGGAGTTGGTTCCTTTTTCGTACTGTCTGAAAGCTTCAAGTCTTTGTAGATGCGATGTTCTCAATACATCGAATTTTTGAGACTGTTCAACGAAATGATGGTGCCGCCGAAATTCATGTCAGCGTGCAGTGTACACTGGCTGATATTGCACGAGCAACGAACCTCCGTGTCGAGGATGCCACGTTTGCTATGAATGAATGTGGACTTTTGATGCGGCGTTTCACTCAGGATCACGAAGAGACAATCGTAATCACCAGAGAGTCAGTGGAGAAGGCTGCGAAAGAGCTCAATGTGAGGAGTCCTTGGTTACGAAAGGACTGTATATTATTGGACAGCTCATAACTCCAGTACATTTAACGATTAACTATTGTTCATTGGTATTGTTAAAGCAGACTATTTGAGCCTATTAAGCTCCGAAATATTCTGCATCGGCCCACGAACCCCAGGCTGCAAAATCATTTGCCAGCTGTTCATGTTCTACGGCGAGCACCGTCTTCTTCATTGGACCCAATGGCGGAGCATTGTATAGCTTCTCGATTACACCTTCAACGGACGTCGAGGTGATCAGTAATAATTTTGCTCGAGGCTTTAGGACCTGACGAAGGGTTTGACAAAGTTTGACATTGGTCACCTGGAGTTATATCATCTGCTCGGTATGATGATGTGAACCATCCAAAAGAAACTAACCTCGTTGAGAAAAGGTGGGTCAACGACTGCTAGATCGAAAGATTCCGTAAGTTGGACTGGGAAATTGTCGGGCTCGTCTAGGTCGTACGGAACATATTGCTCGGGTGCAAGAACCGCGAAGCGCTGATCTAACTCTAGCAGACGTGTGTTTGCCCGAGGGTGTAGATGACGAAAAGCCACAAACGCAGTGGGTGAACAAATAAACGCAATTGATGCATCTGGCGAAGGTTCCAGCTCACTGATGAGGTTTGCTAGATAGTTGGCAAAGGCTGTGCTGTACCTAAAAAGAAAGTCAGATAATGCTTCTGGCTGAGGGCAGTGCCCTTTTATTTATGGTCGTTTCTGGCCTGTGACCATCCATCGGACAAGGAAACTCACCAAAATTGACTAAGTTGCCAATCCTCTACAAATACAGAACGATACTCATCGGCATTCATTATGGGTTTCTCTCCACTTCTTGATATACTATTACTCTCCTGAAGGCCAGCAATTTCGCTAGCGTCTTGTTCAGTTATCAACTGCTGGAATCTCTGTTCTTCGTCTAACTTGTCTGCCAGGAAGTCATCTAGAAGAGCAAGGGTTGCAGGATTTAATACTGGTGGAGATCCAGAAAAATTGGAACGAGGGGAATCTGGGGCACCGATGTCAACCGCCTCTGACATGTTGCGTATAGACCGTCTGAGGGAGCACAGATGTAGGTATTAGCTAAATTTTAATCCTGCTAGAGTCGAGAAACGGTAATTATGTGGTCTTTGGAATACTGTAAAACCCGGTTGCAGTATTCAAGGTATAGGAGAATTTTTTGATGAGATTGGTCCAGAAATACATGTGGAGTGCGAAAACAAATAGGCCAGAGGCCTGGGGCGAACTTATTGCCTACACGAAATGATTCAGATAGTATTTTCCAATGAGTTTTTTGCTTTTTGAGTTCGACCAGAAATCCTGGAGATGAATCATGATGTGATTGGTCGATAAAATAAGTCTTAGACTCCTCTCTCACTGTAATGTCAATAAAACGACGCATTGTAGTCCTGATCTCTGGCTCGGGTATGTTTCGCAACAACTCCGATTTGCATAGACTAATCTTCAACCAGGTACGAATCTCCAGGCTCTTATTGATTCACAAAATACACCTGCCTTACCCAATGTTGAAATTGTCCTTGTGCTCTCAAATCGAAAAACTGCCTACGGCCTAACCCGGGCTTCGACTGCGAACCCCCCCATTCCAACGAACTATCTTGCTTTACAACCGTACCTGAAAAAGAACCCTGATAGGACAAGGGAAGACTACGACGTAGAAGTCGCACGGATCATTGTGAACACTAAACCCGATGTCGTGGTTCTTGCTGGTTGGATGCATATCCTCAGTGAGAGATTCATTGAAATTATGGAAGGGCGAGTGGCTTTGGACCACTCTGAGATACCCACAACACGTATCCCTGTAATCAACCTCCACCCAGCCCTACCTAGTGCGTTTGACGGTGCGAACGCAATAGAAAGAGCACATGAGGCGTTTATGAAGGGAGAGATCAAATACACAGGGTGTATGGTTCATCGCGTGGTCAAGGATGTAGATAGAGGAGAACCGATCATCGTCAAGGAGGTTGCTATTGAAGAAAGAGAACCCTTGGAGGCTTTGGAGCAAAGACTGCACAAGGTTGAACATGAGATTATTGTACAGGCCACAAAGAAAATCCTAGAGGGGTACGTGGTACGATATCTTCTACTTAGGATGGTCCTGATGATGTATTGTAGATTGGTCTAGTAATTGTCATTCAAGTTGTTCACAGTTTGGCGTATTTGGAAGATCTCTCTTCCTTCCTGGCCTCGACAGGCGCTTAGAGGTACGGAATTCAATTTGGACTTTGCCATTAATGCAAGACAGACCACGAACCTCGATGATCGCTCCTGGCAC